>Ga0066639_10005164_pt1 | contig 11015 bp, 14 predicted proteins | sample CryGeyCG2114_010_2_FD_59504 | JGI IMG/M metagenome (GOLD analysis project Ga0066639, IMG submission 59504) | Groundwater microbial communities from aquifer - Crystal Geyser CG10_big_fil_rev_8/21/14_0.10 | ecosystem: Environmental > Aquatic > Deep subsurface > Groundwater | place: USA: Utah... | reverse complement strand
TCCAATTGAAGCGTTGAATAAAGAGTAAATAGTGTATAATATCATTATGACTTTTAAAAAAATCAGTATTATAATATTTTTAATATTTTCTATATTACCAATAAATAAAATATTTGCACAAATTCCAAATGTTGGTTTTGTACCAGGAAATATTTGGTATTCAAAAGATCCATTTGAAGAAAAAGATAAAATAAAAATATATACATTTGTTTATAATTCTGATGAACGAGAATTGTCTGGAACAGTAGTTTTTTTTGATAAAACTACATTATTAGGTAAAAAAGATTTTACTTTGGGAGGTAAGACAGCAGGAGATGTATCTATAGATTGGACAGTATCAGCAGGGGATCATACAGTCTTTGGTAAAATTGAAAATGCTAAATTTTTGATATCACATGGAAAATATGAAGAAGTATTTATTGCATATAATGAAACAGAAAAAAGTTCTAGAACTGTTTCTAAAAAAATAACAATAGGTCAAACAGATAATAATACGAATTCTATCTCTAATATTAGTGATACTATATCAAATTCTATTTCAAACATAAAAAACACAGTAGAAGAAAAAACACCAGATTTTATTACAAAACCGATTAATTCTACAACAAATGTATTAGAAGAATTTAGACAAAATGCAAATATAACATCTGACATTAAAAAAGAAGAAATAAAAAAAGAAATAGAATCTTTATATAGTACGAAAGATATATCAGATAAAAAAGTTATTTTAGATTCTAAATCTTCGCTAGATTCAAAGACAACATTACCAACTTATATTATAAAACCATTCAAATATGTAGAATTATTCTTTCTTACTATATTCTCATATATAACTAACAATAAAATTATATTTTATGGAGTTTTTATTGTTTTAGTTTTCTTTATCTTACGTTTTATTTGGAAAAAAATATTTTAAAATAAAGTTTGTATTTTTAATTTAAGTGTGTAAAATAGGGTTATGATACTCAGAATTTTTTCTTTACTATTTTTACTAATATCAGTACTTTTTTGGCCTTTTTGGGTTTCTATTATATTAGGTCTAATAGGTATTATATATTTTTCTAAATATTGGGAATCTATTATTTTATTTCTTCTTTCTGATTTACTTTATGGAATTAGAGAAGAAAGATTTTTTAATATTTATTTTATTTCTTTCATTGTTTCACTTTTGACTTTAATAATAATAGAATTCTTAAAAAAGAAACTAAGAATTCAAAATTAAGATGATAAGAAAAATATTAAGTAAACAAAAAATAAAAAATGCTAATTTTTTTGTTGAGCCTGATGAAATTTTTCTTGATTCTAAAAATTTAGAAAATTTTGATCGTCAACAATTTGAAGGACGAATAGAAAAACCGATTTCTAAAAAAACAATTTTTTTTATTGGATTTTTTTTCTTATTATTTTTAGTAATATTTTCAACAAGACTTGGATATCTTCAAATACAAAAAGGAGAAATTTATTTAAATAGAAGTGAAAACAATGTATTAGAAAAACAAATTATTTTTAGTGATAGGGGAATCATTTATGATAGAAATAAAGTAGAACTCGCTTGGAATAAAAAAGGAGTAAATATGCCCACTACCATACGTACATATTTATCACCAGGATTCTCTCATATATTAGGATATGTAAGTTATCCAATGCAAGATAAATCAGGTAATTTTTGGCAAAGTGAATTTATAGGTAAGGATGGTCTTGAAAAACAATATAATATATCATTAATAGGTCAAAATGGTTCAAAAATAGTTGAAATAGATGCACGGAAAGAGATTCATTCAGAAAATATAGTAAATGCACCTATACGTGGTAAAGACTTAGTGACAACTATTGATTCACGTATTCAAAAAGAATTATACACATTAATTAAAAACTTGTCTCAAAGTAATTCTTTTTCTGGTGGTGCTGGTATATTAATCAATGTTAAAAATGGAGAAATATTATCTGCTGTTAGTTTTCCTGAATATGATTCAGAAGTACTTTCATTAGGAAAAGATGTAAAAATAATTGGAGATTATTTTAAAGATAAAAGAAAAGTATTTCTAGATAGAACTATATCAGGTCTGTATACACCTGGCTCTATTGTAAAACCATTTTTTGCTATTGGAGCATTAGCAGAAGGAGTTATTGATCCATATAAAAAAATATTATCTACGGGCTCTATCTCAATACCAAATCCATATTTAAAAGATCAAAAAACAGTTTTTAAAGATTGGAAAGCTCATGGATGGGTAGATATGCGAGATGCTTTAGCTGTATCAAGTGATGTATATTTTTATGAAATCGGTGGGGGATTTGAAGGTCAAAAGGGTATAGGTATAAGTAATATAGAAAAATATGCAATACTTTTTGGTATTGGAGAAAAAACTGGTATTGATTTACCAGATGAAAAAGGTGGAGTTATTCCTAGTCCTTTATGGAAAATAGAAAATTTCAAAGGTGAACAGTGGCGTATTGGAGATACTTATCATACTGTTATAGGGCAATATGGATTTCAAGTGACTCCTATGGAGATGACACGTGCTATTTCTTCTATAGCAAATTATGGCATGCTAATAACTCCACATTATATTTTAGGAGATATAGAAAAAGAAAAAATTATAGAAAAAATAGATCTTAAAAAAGAATATTTTGATGTCGTCCATGAAGGTATGAGGCAAGGTGTATTATCAGGAACTTCAATATTATTAAATGTTCCTTATGTAAAAGTTGCTTCTAAGACTGGTACAGCACAATTAGGTATAAATAAAAATAAGGTTAATTCATGGATTGTTGGATTTTTTCCATATGAAAACCCACAATATGCATTTACTATAATGATGGAAGCTGGACCTTCTACAAATGGAGTCGGTGCATCATCTATAATGCGTCAACTTTTAGATTGGATGTCTATAAATACACCAGAATACTTTAAATAAACCCACACACCTATTCTCTTATAACTTTTTGTTATGTTAACCAAGAAAATAGAGACAAGAAAGAACATAAAAAATCCTCCTTTCTTTTTTTATTTTTTAAAAAGTAGAACAATAAGAGAATAGGTGTGTGGGTAAATCAAGTTGCGTTTCTAAGTTATCATGAAGTATAATAAACGTATGAGTAAAATAAAAATAATTTTGATTTTAGGTATTTGGGTAGCAATATTACCATATTTAGGTTTTCCATATTCATTTAAAAATATATTATTTTCAATAACTGGCCTAGTGTTTATCAGTATTGGTTATCTCTTATATAGAGAACAAATAATAGAAGGTAAAATAGAAAAAAAAACCTTTGATAATTTTTCTGAAAATAATAATTTTGAAGAAATAAAAATAGGGAAAGAATATACTAATGAAGATAATAAAGAACAAATTTAAATATACAAACATGTTAAAATATTTTGAAACAAGACGTGCTGGATCCACTATATTGCTTTTAGTTGTTTTTTTTGGTTTAGGTATTTATATAGGATTTCAACAAAGACCAGAAATAAACAAAGTTGTTAACATTCTAAATAAAGAAACTTTGGTTTCAACACAAACAGATTTTTCTCCATTTTGGAAAGTTTGGAATAATATAAATGAAAAATATCCAAATGCTAACAAGACTAGTGACCAAGATAAAGTTTATGGTGCAATTTCAGGTCTTGTTGGTTCTTTAAATGATCCATATAGTGTATTCTTTGGTCCAGAAGAAGCAAAAATGTTTGAAGAAGATATTCAAGGTAATTTTAGTGGAGTTGGTATGGAAGTCGGTATAAAAGATAAAATATTAACAGTTATAGCTCCATTAAAAGATACACCAGCATATAAAGCCAATATAAAATCAGGTGATAAAATTCTTAAAATTGATGATGTTATGACATCTAGTTTGAGTATAGATAAAGCGATAAAATTAATTAGAGGAGATGTAGGCACCACTGTGACACTCACTATTTTTCACGATGGAGATAAAGAACCAAAAGAAATTAAAATAATAAGAAATACTATAAATATACCTACACTTGACACAGAATTAAGAAAAGATGGAATTTTTGTAATTAAACTTTATAGTTTCTCTGCTAATTCTGCAGAGTTATTTCGTAACGCTCTTAAAGAATTTTCTCTTACAAAAACAGATAAATTATTACTTGATTTAAGAGGTAATCCTGGAGGATATTTAGACTCAGCTGTGAGTATGGCTAGCTGGTTTTTAGATAGTGGCAAAACTGTTGTGATAGAAGATTATGGGAATAATATAAAACCAAAGATATATAGAAGTCAGGGATATAATATTTTTAGTGATAAATTAAAATTTGCAATACTTATAGATAGTGGTTCTGCATCAGCTTCTGAAATTTTGGCTGGAGCAATGCAAGATTATAAAAAAGCTTTTCTAGTTGGAGATAAAAGTTATGGAAAAGGTTCTGTGCAAGAAGTTGTAAAAGTTACACCAGGCACTTTATTAAAGATTACAGTAGCTAAATGGTTAACACCAAAAGGTAATTCTATATCAGAAAAAGGATTGACTCCAGACTATGAAGTACTTTTTACAAAAAAAGATATTGAAGATAAAAAAGATGTTCAATTAAATAAAGCAATAGAATTATTAACTAAGTAAAGTATAAATAATATGAATCCCGTTAGAAGTTAACTTTCGGGTATAAATTATAAAAATTAATTAAAGTAACCTAATAATATTTTAAATAAAGTAATATTAGGATAAATTCTAAACGGGATGAAAGTAATTTTTTTGCAAGATGTACCAAAAGTAGGTAAAAAATATGATATAAAAGAAGTAAATGATGGTTATGCTTTAAATTTTTTATTTCCTAAAAAATGGGCTACACTTGCAACTCTAAAAGCTACAGAAGAAGTAGAAAGACATAAAAAAGAAATAGTGATTGAAAGGGAAGTGCAAGAAGATCTTTTAATTAAAAATTTAGAAGAAATAAAAGGTAAAACTATTACAATAAAAGCAAAAACTGATGAAAAAGGTCATCTTTTTTCTGGAATTCATGAAAAAACATTAGTAGATGTAATGGAAAAAGAATATCATATACAAATAGATGAAAAATTTATTGTCTTAGAAAAACAAATAAAAGAAATAGGAAAGTTTGAAATTCCAATTCTTATAAAAAATAAAAAATCTTCATTTAAATTAATTGTTGAGAAGATTTAAATACTGGTGGTATATATTTAAGTTTAAAAATGGTAATATGTAAGTATGGTAGTGGCAGAAAGAAAAATACTTTCAATAGTTAAAAATAAACCATATTTTATGGAAGGTAATTTTGTGTTGTATCATGGAGATTGTTTAAATATTTTAAGTCAATTACCAGATAATTCTGTAGATATGATTTTTGCAGATCCTCCTTACAATCTTTCAAATGGAGGATTTACTGTTCATGCTGGTCGTATGGTAAGCGTAGATAAAGGTCTATGGGATGTAAGTAAAGGTTTTCTAGACGACTACGAATTTCATTATCGCTGGCTTGAGGCTTGTAAAAGAGTTTTAAAACCAAATGGAACACTTTGGGTTAGTGGTACGTATCATTCAATTTATCAATGTGGTCATGCTTTGCAATCACTCGGTTATCATATTCTAAATGATATATCTTGGTTTAAACCAAATGCCTCACCAAATTTAAGCTGTCGCTTTTTTACTGCTAGCCATGAAACAATAATTTGGGCGAGAAAAGAAAAGAAAGCAAAACATACTTTTAATTATCAAGAAATGAAAGAAGGAAACTGGCCAGAAGATCAATTAAAAAAACCCGGTCTCCAGATGAGGTCAGTATGGTCTATGGGAACCCCAAAACCAACAGAAAAGAAATATGGAAAACATCCAACACAAAAACCATTAGACTTATTAAAACGCATTGTTCTATCCAGCACAAATAAAGGCGATGTAATTCTTGATCCTTTTACAGGTAGTTCTACCACAGGCATAGCATCTGCAATGCACGGTAGAAAATTTATTGGTATTGATATGGAAAAAAATTATTTAGAATTATCAATTAAGCGTTTTAATGATTTAAAAAAAATAATATGATTAACAATGGAAAGGGTGGAGGAAATACAATAACAGGACTTAATTTTGAAAAAGAAACAGATATTCTTGAACTTTTACGATCAAAGAAAGGTTATACAGTAAAAGATGGTATTATTTATTACAACGAAAAAGAAGTAGCCAAAAGTTTTAAAAAGAATGCTTTGTATAAATTTCTTGAATCTAAAAAAGTCGATTACAAAAAGATTCTTTCAAAAAAATTATTACCAGATGAAGCTATTTATGTAATAATAAATAACACACTTTTTATAATTGAAGTTAAATTTCAAAAAGTCGCTGGGTCTGTTGACGAAAAATTACAGACTTGCGATTTTAAAAGAAAACAATACGCGAAATTAATGGCGCCTCTAAACATAGAAGTTGAATATATTTATATATTAAGTGATTGGTTTAGGCATGCTTCTTATAAAGATGTTTGCGATTATATAATATCTGTAGGATGCCAATATTATTTTAAATATTTACCATTACAAAAATTAGGTTTACCTGTACATTTATAAGAAAATCATGGAAAATTTATTAGATTCAATACGAAAAGCTTTAACACAAAATAATTTATATATTGCTCTTTTTGCAAGTTTAACACTTCCTGATATCTGTGGAAAAATAGAATTTCCTAATAAAGTTAGTAGTATTAGATATATTGAATGGTTTGAAAAATATCTCCCAAAGTATAATAGGTTTCTTTCTGGTTCAGATTGTTATGCATTAAGGTGTTCTTTGTTGCATGAAGGTAGTGATAATATTTCAGATCAGCAAATTCAGCAAGTTTTAGAACATTTTATTTTTTTAAGTTCAGGTGGACATTGTAATGTAGTATTAAATTCATATGTTGGTACTCAAAATAAAGAATCTTTTTTACAATTAAATACATTAAAGTTTTGTGAAGATATATGTTCTGCTGTTGATATTTGGAAACGAGATGTTTCTACGAGCATTGAAATTAAAAATAGATTAAATAAAATAATAAAAATACATGAACCAGGTTATTCATACAATGAATCTATTAAATTTGGATAAAAATATTTAATTTTCAAAAAACTTAAACATAATCTATTAATTGTAGAAAAAATATAATAAAAAATCCCCACGATGATGGGGATTTTTTATATTTATTAGAAGGGAAGTTATATTATATTTACTATCTTTTTTACAACAACTTTACCATTAAAAGAAGTTTTTCTTTTTGAGCTAAATTTGACTATTCCTGGCTTTAAAGCAAATAATGTATGATCTTTGCCTATAGATACGTTATTACCAGCCATGATTACTGTACCACGTTGACGAATGATTATAGAGCCAGATTGAGCCTTTTGACCATCAGCAAGCTTTGTACCAAGGTACTTTGGATTAGAATCTCTTAAATTTTTCGCGGTTCCGCCAGCCTTTCTATGTGCCATATGTTTTTATACTATTTAATGTTAATATTTACTTACAAATCAATAAAATCAAGTATAAACAATTATATGGAAAAAATCAAGCTAATAATAACAAACTTCATAGAAAGTGATAAAGGAAAAGATATCTTAATAATTAGTATAATAATCTTAGTTGGCTTAGGTTCATTTGAATTAGGTAGATTATCTAAAGAACAAACAACAAAAGGCCTTAAAATCGAATATACGGGCCAAGAAGCAAATGTCATAGGATCTATAGATCAAAATTTAACTGATATAGGTCAAATTTCAAATAGTTTAATAAAACCAAAAATTTCGACTTCAGGAAATTTCTTTGGTTCATCTAGGGGAAGTAAATATTATTCTTTAGCTTGTTCATCTGGAAAAACTATCAAACAAGAAAATAGAATATATTTTGCAACATCAGGAGATGCAGAAAAGGCTGGTTATGAATTATCTAGCTCTTGCAGATAGTCTTTATTAATAATAACTATGCCGTAAAGGTATATTGTGCGACGTACTATTAATTAAATAAATTAGTACAAAAAATACTAAAATGTATTATTCCCTATTTGTTAAGAGTAGGAGCAGAATTTTCGTAATCAGTAGGTTTACCATCACGAATTCTTTCCATATTATCTACAAAAGATGCCCAAAAAATATCTATAAAAATATCATTCCATAAATATGATGCTGGTTTTTCTAAATAATCATTCCAAAGATTTCTAGTACCTCCCCCGACATATGTTATATTATCTTGTGCTTCAGGGCTTTCTATTACAGATCTGACACTTATTTTAAAATAACTAAGAACTAAAATAAGAATGAATCCTAATATTAAAATACTTATTATGCTTATTCCTTTTTCAAAATTATTTTTTTTAGTCATTTTAATTTTTAAATTAAAAAACATTATTAAGTAATTCTTTTATCCAATATATTATATCATTGATACTTATATTAAAATATTTTAACAAAAATAAACCAATAACTATAAAAATTATTAATTTAATGAAACCACTTTGATTAGTTTTAGAAAATTTATTTTCTTCTTTGTTTTTTATAATAGTTTTTTCCATACTTTTATTTTACCATTATATCTTTAATCTCGGCAAGATAAACTGTTAATTTTACTATTTTATTAATAAGATGGTAAATAATACATAGGGTCTAAATATGCATTTGTAGGAGCTATAGGCATAGTATAAGAACGTCCTCCACAAGCCTTACTAGGCCTTGTTTCCATTTTAGCTGCCTCTGCAGCATAAACAGTAAGATGTAAATGTGGACCTGTCGAATGTCCTGTATTTCCAGAATAACCTATTATATCACCCCTATTTACTCTTTGACCCTTTGAAACCTTAATAAGAGAAAGATGCCCATATGTAGTAGATAATCCATTATCATGCTGTATAAATATAAATTTACCAAAAGAAGCATAAGCACAAGTTATGTCTGTATCACCAACTCCAGCTACTATACCATCTGCAACAGATTTGACTGGTGTGCCTATAGAAGCTCTAAAATCAACTCCACTATGTGATCCTGATGCATATAAACGTTTAGAATCTTTTGTGATACCAAATAGTTGTGTCACATATATATTATCAAGTGGCCAAGATAAAATTCCTTTTTGTGGAAGTAAAGATGGGTTCAATATGAATTTTAATTGTGATTCATATCTTTCTACTTCTTTTTCAAATGCTTCTTTCTTTGCAAGTCTATCTTTTAATAATTTTTGATATAGAGCTTCACTATTTTTTGTTTGTGATAAAAGTTTCTTTTTTTCTAAAGTATTTTGGTCTACTATTTTTTTCTGATCATTTAATTTAGATTTAAGAGTAAGAAGTTCATTTTTTGCATCAGTTGTTTCTTTTCTTGTATCTTCTAGATTACTTTTTGCTTCTTTTAATTTAAAAGTTGTTTCTCTTAATATATCAGTCAAAGTGGACATATTATCTATATCATTCCAAATAAGTGTAAAATCATTCTCTGATAAGACTGTCTCCACTAGATCATTTTGTTCAATCTCATTTATTCTCTTTATGTTTATAGAAATAGCATCTATATTGTTTGAAATGATATCTTTTTTATTATTTATGTTTAAACTTAATTCTTGTATTTTTAAATTAGTTTTATCTATTTTAGATTGAGTCACAGATATATCAGCATTTAATTTTTTTCTACTTAAATCTAATTGTTGTATAGAACTATTTAAAGAACTTTTATGCTTTCCTAGATCATTAATCTGAGATTGATATTGAGCTATTTCTTGTTCTAGTTTATTTATATCTGCATTTTTTTGATCTATTTTATTATTTAGTTCATCTGCTGTCTGTGCATTAGAAAAAATAATAGGAATTAATACTAAAATCCCTAAAAATAATATTACTACAAATCTATATAACCTTTTGTAATCGTGATAAAGTTTCATTTTTTCCTAAAATTTCTGCAATAATAAATGGATCTGGTGATTTATCAAGTCCAGACAAAGCATACCTTACAGGATGCAACAATTCTCCCCTACTATCTAAATTATTAGCTATCTGCATCAAAACATTTTTAATATTTTCTACAATAAAATCTTTTTCTTTTAAACTTTCTAATGCATTTATTGCTTGTTTTAAATTATTGGAAATTATTTCTAAAGAAACATTTTTGTAAATTAGCTTTTCTTTTGAGAATTTAGGCTCTTTGTAAAAGAAGTCCAACTCTCCTTTTTCTATCATTTCTTTTACGTCACCCCACTTAGAAATTCTCTTAGAAATAATTTCCAAAAGCTGATTTTTTATATTAATTAAATCTTTTAATTCATTATTGGGTATATATTTAAAGATATTTTCTTTTAATTCTTCATTCGAAAGTTTCTTTATATGTTCTTTGTTTATCCAATCTAATTTTTCTAAATTCATCTGTGCTCCAGAATGTCCTATACGAGAAATGTTAAAAACTTTTATAAGCTCATCTACAGTAAATATCTCTCTTTCATCTCCAGGATTCCAACCTAAAAGAGCTAAGAAATTAATCATAGCTTCAGGTAAATATCCTTCATTTCTATATTCTAAAACATCCTTTGCACCATCTCTCTTTCCAAGTTTTTTCTTTCCATCTGCACCCATTATTGGTGGCAATGTAGCATAAAATGGAGGTTTGATACCTAATGCTTCATAAATAGATAAAAACTTAGGAGTAGAAGAGATAAATTCTTGTCCACGCATAACATGTGTCACACCCATCTCAATATCATCTACAATGTGTGCAAAGTTATATGTCGGATAACCATCACTTTTTATTAAAATAAAATCATCTAGTGCTTCAGGCCCAGCTGAAAGATCTCCATAAACTAAATCATTCCATTTATAACTTTTTATTTCAGGAGTTTTAAAACGAAGTGGTTTCATATCGTCCCATACATTAAATGTTTCTGGCCTGTGTTCTCTATATAAAAATGGTTTTTTTGCGAGTTCTGCTTGGTCACGAAATATTCCTACTTCTTCTTCAGTGTATGGATCAGGATATGCCAAACCTTTATCAATTAAAATTTGTGCATATTTTTTATATAAATCTAATCTTTCTGATTGTAAA
>Ga0066639_10005160_pt1 | contig 11020 bp, 10 predicted proteins | sample CryGeyCG2114_010_2_FD_59504 | JGI IMG/M metagenome (GOLD analysis project Ga0066639, IMG submission 59504) | Groundwater microbial communities from aquifer - Crystal Geyser CG10_big_fil_rev_8/21/14_0.10 | ecosystem: Environmental > Aquatic > Deep subsurface > Groundwater | place: USA: Utah... | reverse complement strand
TCGAGCGGGATTTGTAACGCGTGGATTGGACGCGAACACTGCGACCCGCTTGACTGCGTCGAAGAGGCTGCCTGCGACAATCTGAGCTCACTACGCATGGCACTCACCGAGGCCTATGTGTAAGCTGCTGAAACTGCTCACAAAATCGCGCCGCGAGGTATCCAATCCCCGCGGTGCTTTTTTTGTCTCGTGCTACAATTTAGCCATGAAAGCTCTCCTATCGCTCGACGCGCGCATTCTTTTAGCGCGACTACTTTTAATAATCTTAGCGTTTGGATCTCTGTATGGAGTGTACGATAATTACGAATTTTTATTGCGGTTTCCTTTCTACGTTACGGCTACTCTTGATCTAGTCTTTGCGCTTGCCTTTCTTTACTTTTTTATTCAATTTCGAAAGCTTTCATTTAAAATGCGTGGCTTTGTAAAGCAAAGTGTCCTGCTTTACGGCGGGTATGTAGTCATCGCAAATGTAGCTAGCCTTTGGCTCTACACAAAAAACTTAGGAGTAGGGAATCTTGCTACTGAAGCCGGACTGGATGTTCCAATGTACATAGCACAACAAGTCCTTTACCTGGGAGTAGCCCCTGCTATCGCATTTCTAGTCATTTGGTCACTGCTTCGTGGTGTGAGGTAAACATCACCTCCAAAAGCCCGTCGAAGGCTAGTTTGTTATGAAAATTAAACTAGCGTAGTATCTCATTGAGAACATGAGTGAACGGGAGCACAAAATACCTTACCGTGCGGATATAGATGGCCTAAGAGGAGTGGCGGTAATCGTCGTCGTTTTGTTCCACGCAAAAGTTTTTGGGTTTTCGGGTGGATTCGTTGGTGTCGACATATTTTTCGTCATTTCCGGATACCTTATAACCAGTTTAATTGTTGCAGATCTACATAAGGGCACCTTCTCCTATAAGAACTTTCTAGCAAACCGGATGCGCAGAATTCTACCGGCACTTTTCATTGTGCTTACTGGTGTCTCAGTGCTTGCCTATATCTTTCTAACGTTTCCTGGAGACTTGCACGACTTTGGCAAAACATTAACAGCCCAGAGCCTTTTCTTTTCGAACATGTTCTTCATGGTGCAAGACACTTATTTTAGTGCTCACCTTGAGACAAACGCCCTGTTGCACACGTGGTCACTATCGATAGAGGAGCAATTTTACTTTTTGTTCCCTGCCCTCATGTTGCTCATTGCGTCATGCTCTCGAAGAAAGTCAGCAATAATACTAGCTCTGGTGGGAGCTCTCTCGCTTACTGCATCTATTTACTTAATTAACATAGCTCCCTCCGGAAATGCGTTAAGCGCCTTGAGTGCTGTTTCCCCGTTTGGAACGGATAACTCTTTGATTGGTTTTTTCTCCTTACCTACTAGAGCTTGGGAACTACTCGCCGGAGCTGTAGTTGCAGTCACAGCCTACACACTGCCAAACACCAAGATGGCCATGGCTTTTGGTATCGCTGGTATTGGACTGATTGTTTGTTCGATACTGTTCATAGACACGAACACTCCATTTCCGGGGATCGCATCAATTTTACCAGTGGCTGCCGCAATACTTATAATTTGGTCCGGAGTAAACCAAACCCATCTCATAAGTAACCTACTCTCCTGGAAACCGTTAGTATCTATTGGCTTGATATCTTACCCTCTCTACTTATGGCACTGGCCTTTACTCACTTTTGCATTTACCTATAAGCCTAGCCTGAATGCAGTTGGGGTAGTTCTCGTGCTTATAGCATCTTTAGTGCTCTCATATTTGACATATTTCTATATTGAGCGTCCCGTTAGACTTAAGAAGTTATTCCCGAGCGCAAACGGCATCCTGCTTGCGGGCTTGATTTCCGTTAGTCTCCTTGCCGCGGTCGGACACATGTTAGGCAAAATGGATTCTCACTACGCATTCCCAGAAGAAATGTATCGCCTTGGCATACTCGAAGACAAAGCATCCTACGAAAAAGGTGATTGTATGCAAACTTTGGTAAAAAACATAAGCGGTCTGCGATCTTCGGGTCCGTGTTTCCTTGGTGTACAAGAAAGCGGAACGCCGCCAACAATGTTGCTTTGGGGCGATAGCCATGCCGGGTCACTTGCTCCAGTAATTGATGTCCTCGCACGAGAACACGGTGTTAAAGTTGCCATGATAGCGTCTAATACATGTATACCCTTTTTCAATCTTCCTCCATACGCGAAATACTCGGATTGCGCGCTCATTAATGCATATGCCAAAAAATACGCGCATGACAACAACATCGACAAGTTGATACTTTCGGCAAACTGGCAAATCTGGTACTCATATCCTGCAAAGTGGGGAGGTTCTTCAGTTAATAAGGTGCAAACAAACTTTGAAGACCGGCTTTTCGATGCAGAAATCGCTCGAAGCTATAGTACGAGCACTATCTACGTAATAAATCAGATACCGCAACAGACAAACTTTTCTGTTCGTACACTATTTTACACAACGGGAGGACGTATTAGTTCAGCACTACCGGAGCCTGTTAGCTATGAAAAGCATCTCGATGAGTCCGACATGATGTACCATGAACTAGGTAAAGTAAGTACGGATGAAAACTATACTATAATCGACCCCGCAAAAGCGCTATGCGAACAAGACTCTACCTGCAAAATAGAGCATGAAGGAACCCTTGTATACCGAGACTATAGCCACCTAAATGAGTACGGGGCCATGCTCCTAGCCCCCCTTTTTGAAGAAATCTTTAACGATTAATGTGAGTGAGGAGCGCAGCACTCTTTGGCCACTCCAAGTCCAGTAGACTCGTGCGATGAGCTGCGCTATTATAGAGGTACGAAGGAGGCCAGCTCGTGAATGTCTTTCATGAGTCAGCGCACCTTACACTCACAACTAAAAACGTTTGTATCACCACGCACGTTTGGTCAACAAAGTACGCGGGTGCAGGCCACTATTGCAGTTGCTGCAATCATTCCTTCGTTTCGCCCAGGACCTCTCACCGTACAACTTATACGCGACCTCGTTCGCTGGAACCCGACAATAGACATCTACGTTGTTGACGATTGTACACCAATCGAAGACGGTGACTCGAAAGGTTTTTTTAAACAACTACAGCGTTTTTCCTCTCGTGTCACACTTCTGCGCACGTCTACCAATAGGCTCAAAGCCGGCGCGCTCAATTATGCTTTGGAGTACATTCGCGCTGAAGGAACGCTGCCTGAAGTCATCATTACGCTCGACGACGATATAGTGATCGAAAGTCGTACTATTAAAAACCTTGTTGCGTCGCTACTTGCGGACGAACGATTAGGTGCCGTGTGTTCGCAAAGCCGCGCACTTAATAAGTCGCAAAATCTACTTACGAGACTGCAGGGGCTCGAATATTTGGGCTTCAACGCCGCGCGCCTGTCTGACGAAGGTTTCTTCCATGGTCCATTGGTTATGCACGGAATGCTCACTGCCTTTCGTGCAAATGCCCTTTTGGAAGTGGACGGGTTTAGAGAGAATCATCTTATTGAAGACTACGACGTAACCGCCCGCATTAAAGAGAAAGGATGGGAGGTGCGCCTGGCGCCAAATGCATACGCGTGGACCGAAGTTCCGAGTACACTAGGGCAACTGTGGCGGCAACGCGCACGCTGGATTTCAGGTGGTATAGAAGTTGTTCTTAAAAGTTCATACCGACCTGCGGTCATTCAAGACATCTTTGGACACGGACTTTTTATCGCAACACTTTTGGTCATTATTGCTTTATATCTACTTCCCAACGAGTTCGCCTTACCTTTTTTCCCCGTTCCTATCATTTCGATAGTGATCGCTTTTTCTCTGCTACAGGTCGCCCTATGGTATGTTTTTCAACTCTGGTTTATGCGCTTCTACGACGAACGCGATGCAGTAGACTGGATCATTCGTCTCGTTATACTCCCCGAGTTTTTGTATGCAAACTTTTTGTCGCTCGTCCTTATTGCCGCATATCTCGCGCTAATTGTGCAGAAAGGGATAGCCAAAATGCCAAAGAGCACCGTTACTACACATCTTCTACTGCTCTTGTCTAAATTGGGATACACTCAATCCTGGGGAACCCACCGATAATCTAGAAATGCTATAGTAGTGACATTATGTTGGCATTTGGAGGAAGAGCAGCATCAATATTTACTGCCATAACATTTGGTAGTGGAGCTATGTGGTTCTCCTCAGCAGGCAATACGCTAACCGCGCTGGTATTTCTAGCTTTAGTGATAGTCTCGTTTACGCTTTCGCTGCTCATGTTGCTACGCTTTTTCATCAACTTTAATCGCTTGCACCCAGCGCTAAGTTGCCCTGTGTCTCGAAATCGCGTGTTACAACATCAAATTTAATGTGACCCCACGGGGAATCGAACCCCGATTGTCGGCTTGAGAAGCCGGTGTCCTAACCGTTAGACGATGGGGCCGTCTATCGTGCTCGCCATTGTACACAATTCCTATTTTTGTTCCAGACAAAAGAAAGCCGCACGTTGCGACACCTTTACATATTCCAAAGTCATCTGGAAAATACCGGTGTGCTAACGTGCGGCTAGCTCGTGGTGGTCTCCAAGGTGCGGCTGCGTGCGCACCTTATACGGAGGCCGTGGATTCCACGAACCCTGAAAGAACGTTTGGCTCCGCGAAAGAGGGGCAAAGGGGGCCATGCCTCCATCTTCGCGGAGCAGCTCGCAACACCCAGCACAACTGTGGGAAGTGATGGAAGGCGAGCACCATATGCCGACCTCAAGGGCGGCCAGGCCAGCACAGGCAAAGCTAATATAGAATGCTTTTGTCTCTAGGTCAACTACCTCTCTAACCACTCCTTATTCTGTCGCACTAATAGCTCGTGGGCTTTTTGTGGTTCTTTAAGCATTTCTTTTACCGCTTGTTCCAGACGGATACCCGACTGAGAACCTTTCGCTAAAACTATATCCCCTTCTTCGAGCATTGCGCGAACCATCCTTCCAGCCTCGTGAGATTCGCCAGTATCAAACTCTTGTATGCATACGGGGTCAAACCCGACTTCGCGAGCGGCCTCAGCTATTCCTTTTGCTCGAACTCCAACAGTAACGAGCACGTCTGCGATGCCCGCCGCTTGTATGCCAGCTTTTCTATGCGCTTCGGCGCTATAGCGTCCCAGTTCAAGCATATCTCCGAGTACCGCTATTTTCTTGCCCTTAGCCTCCAGCTTTTTTAGCGTGGCAAGTGCTGCGCGCAAAGCTATTGGCGAAGAGTTGTAGGTATCATCAATAATCGTTGAGTTGTTGTAACCATCAAGAATTCGCATGCGTCCTTTCGGGCCAAGTTCATCTTCCAATCCTTTTACTGCCGTTAGAGAATCAACGCCTAAAGCTCGCGCAACCGCAAATGCCGCCAAAACCGGATACACCTGCTGTTGGCCGAGCCTTTTCAGTATGGTCACTGGTATGCTTGAGCCTTTCTTCTCGTCGACTCGAAACTCCATACCTTGTGGCTTTCCATCTTTATAGGTAATGGCAATGTGCGACGCAACAACATCGTTATAGAGCTCAACTCCGTATGTTTGTATGGTTCGATCCGAAAATTCTTTTTTAAGCACCAAAACACTTTTATCGTCGCCTCCCAAAATGAGCGTCCCCTCTGTCTTTAGGGCTTTAGCAAGTGCTTTCTTTTCTATAACCACCTCCTCCGGGCTACTAAAGCTCTCCACATGCACCGGAACGTCAGGAAGCGCAGTGATTACCACTACGTCGGGTTGCAACCACTGTGCAACTGATTGGATATCGCCAGGTCGGTCAGTTCCTACTTCAAGCACCAGCCATCGAGGGTAGTGATTTTTGAAAAGTATAAGTGCTAACCCTTCGAAAATATTGCGTATCCAAGCTAGTGGGTTATTCCACCCAGAGTCGCACCCTAAAATGGTTAGCGGCATACCGAACTCACTATTGAAGCTCTTCTGGCTTTTCCGAATAAAAAAAGAGTTCTGGAGAGCGGCATAAATAGCGTCTTTCGTACTTGTTTTACCAACACTTCCTGTTACCGCAATTATGCGCGGTTTATACTTGCGCAAAACAGTACGCGCCTCCCACGTGATAATAGCGATTACTATGTTGCGTAGAATAGACTTCATACGGCACTCACTCGTTCGCCTAGCATAGCACGAGAGGAGGCAGCGTAAAGTTTATCGATCGGGCGGTATGTCGTAGTAGTTTATAAGAAAGTGCGTGATGTCAAAAAATGGCTCAGTAAGGGTTTGTGACGCATACTGGGCGCCCTTGGGCTCTACCGTCATAAGAAACACTAAATATTTCGCATCATACGCTGGGAAGTATCCGAAAAACGAGTGTAGGTAGCGGTCGTCGTAGTATCCTCCATTAGGAGACGCTATCTGTGCTGTTCCAGTCTTTGCAGCAATGCTGTAATGCTCCATTTTTACGGTACCGCCTGCAAGTGCCTCATCAACAACCTCAACAAGCATGCGAGTGATGTCTTCGACAGCTTCCGGCTTAAGAACCTGTTCGCGCACATCAGAGTAGTCGATGTCATGCGTAAGTCCGTTTCGTGAGTGTATCGCGGAAACTACGTGTAGTTGCTCTGCATACCCATCTGGAAGAATAGAGAGCGCACGTACCATGTTTATTGGCGTAACAGCAACACCCTGCCCAAAGCTCGCCGTTGCATACTCGATATCTCGAGGACTATTAAGGTTCTCTGTTAGGTTGTGCGCTTCGTTTGGAAGGTCAATGCCTGTCTCTTCATTGATTCCGTAACGGTACATGTAGCGACGAAACTCGTCCTTGCCCATTTTGGTAACAATGTGTGCAACTCCTGTGTTAAGAGACTGCGAGAGAATCTGTTGCATAGGGACGACCCCGCGGGCCCGTCCATCAAAGTTAGAAATGGTATATGAGTCGAGTGTTAGCGATCCGCGGTCGTTATACGTGTCACTAGCTTTTATAGCCCCTGAGTCGAGCCCAGCAGCCATGGTGAGCGGCTTCATGATTGAACCCATTTCATAGACACTCTCTACAATCGGATTGATAAACTGCCAACTCTCTGCGCTTCCAAAATCATTGAGATCAAACGCTGGTGACACTGCCATAGCGCGAATGGCACCGGTTTGTGGATCGATGACAACTCCAGCGGTAAACCGAGAGTCCCAGTCACTTTCTACTTCTGCAAGGACCTTCTCGAGGTGTAACTGCACTGAAGGTTCAATAGTCGTCACAATGTTGCCCTCTCGTTTGTACACTGGCACAAATACAACATCGCGTAAGTTTGTGAAGAGTTCCGCAAAAAAGTTTACATATAAATTACTTTCGCCCCTTGTGAGCACATCATCAAAGTGTCGCTCCAAACCATACCGACCATTAAGTTCGGCTTCTTCATAGGCGACAAACCCTATGGTGTGTGCCGCGAGTGTGGAGCCAGGATAGTATCTCCAATGCTCAGGAATAAGTAGGACGCCATCGAGATCTGCTTCGCGAATACCAGCTGCCTCGCCTTCGGTTAGCTCATGTGCTATCTCTTCGTAGGGGTCACCTTCCTTCGAAGCACGCGCTGTGAACATCTCACGGTTTATATCAGCGTGTTGAGCTATGGCTTGGTAGGTCGCAACGGGGTCACTAATTTCCACAGGTTTAATCGCAAGCAAGTACCCAGTTTTTATTGTCGCTGCACTTACCTCGCGTCCGTCTTTATCCTTAAAAAAGATGCTTCCGCGATCGTAAAAGCCACCAGAGGTGCTCACGTACTGGTCGGCTGCCTGGGTACGATACTGATTGCCATGAACTACTTGCAAAAAATACAACCGAACAACGAGAATGAGCGCAACGAAAAGAACCGCGCCAAGTATGACACGAGTTCGCAACCTAAAATTCTCCCTCTTTTGCGCGGTTGCCATTACGTAAGTCTACTACCGAGTGTCAGCACGACCAAGATAGCGAGCACGCTCAACATATTCCTTTTCACCAACTGAACTAAACCCCATTTCTCGAGCCAGTGTCTTTGTAATGCCGTTTTTTCTCTGTAAGTAGTCAACTTCTAGCTCTGCAAGATGGGAGTTGGCCTGAGCAGTGTTGTGCTGTACTTCTTTTCGAACAACAGCATTTAAAACTGCGCTGCCTAAAAAGTATACGTACAAAAGTGCTAGAAGCACTGTAAGTATTAAAAGTATTCCGGCTGCCTTTTGTTCACCATTGTGTAATACAACGGCTACCGCTTTCAATCGACGTTTAAGTATTTCCTTTTGCATAGTGTGTGAATGTAAATGCCCGAAGCTTCGCACTACGTGAGCGCGGATTAAGCCCAACTTCGGATTGTGATGGAGCAACTGGCTTTTTAGTAAGCACAGCCCCTCGCCCTTCAAGTGCCCAAGTACGAAAGGTCTCCTTCACTAATTTGTCTTCAAGACTGTGGAATGTAAGAAAGGTGACAATCGCTTCCTCATTGGCAATGCTTGGTAGTGCCTCTAAAGCATCTTTGAGTGCACCAAGTTCGTCATTGACTGCGATGCGCAACGCTTGAAAAGTTTTTGTCGCTGGGTTTCGCTTGGTGAACCGTTGCGGTGCAGGGATTGCTCGAGTGACAATTTCAGCAAGTTGCTTTGTTGTTTCAATATCCTCGTCACTCCGGGTTTGCACTATGGCGCGGGCTATCCTACGTGAGAAGCGCTCTCCACCCCATCCGTACAAAATGTCGGCAATACTCTCCTCCTGCCACGTGTTTACAATTTCGTAAGCAGTGAGTATCTCTTCTCCCTCGTCGTCATGGAGCGTCATTTTCAGTGGTTCGTCGCGGGTGAAGCTAAAGCCACGCCCAGATACTTCGAGTTGATCGCTACTCCACCCAAGGTCAAACAAAGCTTTGTCGAAACCACTAATCTGATGTTCGGCCAACTGCGCAGATACATTGCGAAAGTTGTCACGAATCAAAGTGACTTTCGATTTACTATCCCGCAAACGCTCTCGTGCACGAGCTATTGCTTCGCTGTCGACATCGAATCCCACAAGGTGGCCATCTTTGCTAAGCTTTGCTGCAAATGCTTCTGCATGTCCACCGCCACCTAAGGTAGCGTCGAGCACTGTGTCATCTTCCTGTATGTCCAGTACTTGAAGTACTTCTTGTAAAAGAACGGGTGTGTGTCGGGTGATGTTTGTCGACGTCGAGCCGCTGGAGGATTGCATAATGTTGAGTGCGCATGACTATGGAATATCCTCCAGCAACTCGATGTAAACAAATTCTTCTTAATCGAATTGCAACGCCTATCTCTGTTACTTTATAAAACTCCTATCTCGCCTAACTTCTCTGCCAACGCGTCTCCCTGCTTCTCAATCTTCTCCTGGTATGTCGCCCATCGTTTTTCATCCCAGATTTCGACTCTATCTGATACTCCGGCAAGAACTACTTTAGTCTTGAGAGCAGCAAACTTTTTAAGATGCTCTGGAATTAAGATGCGTCCCGTACCGTCTAGATCTACTTCGGCTGCACCTGAGAACATGAAGCGGTTAAACCCTCTCGTATCTTTCTGGGCGAAGCTCAGTTCCCGTAAACGCTTCGCGATGTCGGCCCATTCTTTTTCTGAGTAGAGAAACAAACAGTTGTCGAGTCCGCGCGTGATAACCAGTTTCTTTCCGAGGGAATCTTTAAACTTTTTTGGCAACATAAGTCGCTTCTTTTCGTCTAGCGTGTGTGTGTATTCACCAAGAAGCATAAAGATTTATTGTTTCCCACTCTTTCCCACTTAGTGAACATTCTACTACACTTTCCCCCACTTATTACAAACAGTTATCCACATCGCCCAAGGAGCATAGGTGCAAGAAAAAAGACCGGCCACCTTTCGGTGGCCGGTCTTTATGCGTTCACGCGATAAGAAACGTTAGCGCGCGCTTGATGCCTCGGTGTATAGAGATCTAGAATTCTTGCCACACCGGAGCGATGCGAACTGTAGTTTCGTCAACATAATCTTGCCCATCAAGACCTGAACACGAAAGAGTGTACGTGCTCTGCGAAAGTATGTTCGTAGCTTCGGACGAACCTTGTACTCCACTTTCTGCAAATGCAGGCCCCGTTACTTCACAGAGTTCCATGTTTCTCGTTTCCCACTGTATGAGCGACGATGCTCCAGCGCGTACCAAGATTGGAGTAGCCGCGATGTTCAATTCAGGATCGAGGATCACCAACCCATCTTGATTACCTCCTGAAGTAATAATCGTAGTTTCCTGATCTAAAATATCACTTGAAGCAGAGGATTCTTCTCCAACAACTCGAACAAAAGGTGGTAAGTCGGGCTCCGGAGCAACGATTGGCCCAGTACCACAGTCATCTGGACTCACACACACGGGATTTACGGGCAACGGGTCGGTCGTGGGAGTCCTGCATTCTGTGACACTAATGCTGCCTCCAACATCTCTGCATGCAGAACCACTGGGGAGATGCTGGTTCGCACACGGAGAAAACCACCCTCCGTTGAAAGGGTCAACTTCCGCTCCAGATGTCATTCGGACATTCAATAACGCAATACTGGCAAACGCGACAAGGCCAACAAAGAGTGCCATTAAAGTGCCGACTGCTACTGTTTGTTTTTGTATCATAAACGCTTCCAATCTGTCACGAACATTTGTAATTGCTCAAAGCTATCTAAATCAATCTGCTTGCTAAGCGGTTGCAATGTGTGTGTGCTGAAAAACTCAATCTTGGGCTGTGGGTTCGTCAACGTGTCTTCATATACCGTGCTCACGGTTTGCAAAGCGATATATCTTCCGTTTGGTGAGATGACCGGCCAAAACCCATACGTATTTTCAATAACACCTCGGGTGCGCACCTCTGCTCCTTCGCTGCGCTCCCAATTTCCCGCTTCAAACACATACAGTTTTCCCTGATCGGCTATACTCCACGCGATGAGGCTTCCGTCGTCTGAAACATCAATCATGGAGCTGCTTGATAGCACGCCCGCTCGCAACGGAATAAGAACATGTTCCTCGTTAGAGTCTGTGTCGTACTGGTACATTCCATCATCACGCAGATATACAAACGTTGTATCATTTACCCAGTGTGGATACGTGCCGTGGG
>Ga0066639_10005158_pt1 | contig 11020 bp, 12 predicted proteins | sample CryGeyCG2114_010_2_FD_59504 | JGI IMG/M metagenome (GOLD analysis project Ga0066639, IMG submission 59504) | Groundwater microbial communities from aquifer - Crystal Geyser CG10_big_fil_rev_8/21/14_0.10 | ecosystem: Environmental > Aquatic > Deep subsurface > Groundwater | place: USA: Utah... | reverse complement strand
CGTTGCACAATTTTATCATGTTTCTAACGGCGCCGCACAACACACGATTTCAATCTACATGCTAGGGTATGCGTTAGGTCCCTTATTTTATAGCCCCTTTGCCAACGCCTTTGGGCGCAAGCGTACTTTATTTGGCGGACTAATTATCGGCTTCATTGGTGCAATATTGTGTATTGCTGCCATGCCATTACATAGTTTTTCAACTTTACTTGCTGGGCGGTGTCTGACAAGTGTTGGCTTGAGTGCTGGCTATGGTATTTCTTTTACGATCGTGCATGATTACTATGAACCTGCCAAGGCACGCAATATTTTGGCATTGATAACCATGGCGTTTGCAATAGGCCCCGGTGTCGCTACCACAATTGGGGGTATCTTGGTAAATTACTTTGGCTGGAATAGTCCGTTTTATGCTGGGGCTGCATATATTGCACTGTTATTTATTTTAAGCTTTTCCTTGTCTGAAACATTAACAAAAGCGCACCATAAACCGCTTAACATTGGCAATACTTTTAGTGGTTATTTCAGTGCGCTTAAAAACCCGATGTTAATTACATATGCCATGATCTATACAGGGATCCCTGCCGTGATTTATATTTTTGTGGCAACGGCGCCATTTATTGCCATGGACTTTTTGCATGCCAGCCCTTCAACTTATGGTTATTGGTTTTTAGTCGTAACCCTAGGGTATGTCGCGGGCAATTTTTTTGCGTCATTTACGTCAAAACGTTGGGATACCCGGAAAACCATGTGGGTTGGCCTATGGATTATGATACTAAGCAGTGCATTGCTTTTAGTGTTGTTTTTATTAAAAGTAAATTATTTGGCAGCGTTGTTTATCCCCGCGGGGTGTTTGTACTTTGGTATGCCTGCTGTTTACGCCAACGCTGCAGTGATGAGCACCAAAAGCCATACCGACAAGGCCAATGCTTCTGCCATGATGGCGTTTATCTCAATTGTCGGGGCAGTAATCGGGGTTAGCATTTCGAGCGGCTTTAAAAGTGGCTTCGAATTTATCACGCCCACCATGCTGCTGGTGTGTTCACTATTGATTACTGGCTTGTTTATTTTTGCAAGGCGCTTTGGGGATTAAGTTTAAGTACTCGCAATATCAGGTTCGTCACCTGCACCGCCGCTTCCACTACCTAAACCAACTCCAGCACCCGCTCCACCGGTAGCTGCGCTGGTGGCGGCAGTTTCAGTAGCACCATTAGCAGCTTGCATAAGTGACAATGCTGCTTTGGCTCTTCTGATAAGTTCAGCGGGGGCTTTTGACCGTATACCAAACCGCCGCGGACGGGCAAATTCTGCACCCAATGAACTTTGAACCCGCTGCCTTAAACCATCAACCATTCTCATTTCATATACTGCAGCATCGACAACATTCTCAACTGTACAATCCCTTGGAAACTTTTGCGCTGCTAGCACCACTACCGCAGACATAATGGCTGCAAATTTTTTACGTTTACTGCTTTTACAACTGTTATATAATTCTTCAGCCAGCGCCCGTGCCTCTTTGAGGACAAGTGCCGACACTATCTGCTCTTGTGCCGACTCACTAACGCCTGCGCCTCCAGGCCTATACATGCTCTGAATAGCTGGCTCCCCAAATAACGGCGTTATTGCAGCCCGTGTTTCTCGTATAGAAACCCTCCGACCTTCTGGTGTTGTTTGATCTTTAATTTGTAAGGCACTGACAATATTGTCTTTAATAAACCCCGTCCCTCGAGAACTGCGCAAAAATGACTGAATTGCGCCACCTTGGTTAGCCAGATAAGTCGATTTCCCATAGATGCCGTATAATAAAGAAAGGGCCATTAACCATATAACATCATCACACCGTGTTCCAAGAACGTTTAAAAGAGCTTTGGCTATTGATTCATTAATGTCACCGCTATCACGTAAAGTCGGCATTAAAAATGCCATCACAGCAATGGATGCCAAAAGTGTTTTTGATCTTTTATCGCTTGATTCATAAATAGACGTGGCGATATCGTCAAATGGTCTCAAACACCCATCTGTAACCAAAAGCTCTGTGCATTTGCTTTTCGCGCTTGTAATGAGAGTATCATCACCGTCACCACTAGCCCCAAAAACAACACTTCGTGCCAATTGATCATATCGTGCATAATTTGAGTCTGTATCAGCATCAAACTGGTCAAACAGTTCTTTAAGCTGTCTCAAATATTCTGCATGATCCATTGATACAACATCTGCAATTTTATAGCCGATCCAATCATCAGACACAGTGACTGTATGTACACTTGCACCATTTTCAGCGCCATCTGCCGCTGCTGCCATAAAAAATCCTCCTCAAAATTGACGCTTTATTAAACACCGCAAGCTTTAAGGCGTCAAGAGGCTTGGGTTAAGCGTTGGTACTTTGCTAAAAGTTGTTCTTTGGTTTCAATGTGTTTGGGTGAAACCGGAATACACTCCACTGGGCAGACTTGCTGGCATTGGGGCTCATCGAAATGCCCAACACACTCTGTGCACTTGTTGGGGTCAATTTCATAAATGAGCGCACCTTGGTAAATTGCGTCATTAGGGCACTCAGGCTCGCAAACATCGCAATTGATGCAGTCATCGGTAATTGTTAAGGCCATGTTCAATCCATTATTTGAAAAGTGCTTTAGCAAAATGCCCAGGAACAAATTTGCTTAAATCCCCACCATGCCTGGCCACTTCACGCACCAGCGTAGACGAAAGACTACGGTATTCATCACTTGGCGTCAAAAAAATGGTATCAACCTCAGGGGCGAGCTTGCGGTTCATCCCTGCCAATTGATACTCATAATCAAAATCACTGCCATTACGGATCCCACGCACAATCGCATCAACCCCATGCGTTTTAGCACAATCTGCCAATAAGCCCTCAAGCTCAATGACCTTTACTTTTGGATTATCAGCAAAATATTGTTGGAGCAATGTAAAGCGCTGATCAAGCGGCAAAAGTGGGGTTTTACTGCCACCATTGGCGACAGCCAGAATCACGGTTTCAGATAAGCGACCGGCACGTTCAATCACATCAACATGACCAAAAGTCAGCGGATCAAACGTGCCAGGGTAGAGTACCGATTTCATACAAAACTATGCAACTTCTTCAACGGCTTCCATAGCTGTATTTAATAATGATTTCTCGCTGGAATCCAGCATACGGTGTATGCGATGTTTCCAGGGACGCGATAAAAAATTGACCGTATTTAAATTAGGGTCTTTAAATTTTTCATCATGAATAATTTTGGATTGAGGCGCAGGTTGGTTAAAACGTATATTGTACTTCCGTGCAATACGTCTTACGTTGCTTACCCCACATTCTAGTTTTTCAGCGACCTGCTTTGAGGTCATGCCTTCATTGGCGAATGAAGCTAATAATTCATCGACCGAGCAGTCAAAGTCACGAAGGATTCTTTGTTCTACGGTAATTGCCGCCATGGTTAGTCTCCCTTTAGGATTCGTTGAACACTGTGCTCGCTATTATTGTTTGTAGCGAACCCTTTCTTAACCATTCTGCTGTATTACTACAGCATTCCTAGTTCCAACTTGGCAGACTCTGTCATCATGTCAGAGTTCCAAGGGGGGTCGAACACAAGTACCACATCAACGTCACCCACTTCTGGCAAAGCCTTCAGTTTGTTTTCGACATCTTGCATCAGTACTGGGCCCATGCCACATCCTGGTGCTGTTAATGTCATTTTGACGACAATGTGATGATCTCCTTCTCTGCGTTTGGTGATCTGTACTTCATAAATCAACCCGAGGTCGACTATGTTAACAGGAATTTCCGGGTCATAACACGTTTTTAATTGTGCCCAGATCAGCTCATCACTAAATCCTTCTAAATTAAATGGTTTTTTTCCGACTGGGTCTTTAGGAAGCTCTTTTCCAAGAGCATCTGCATCGTTGCCATCAATGCGAACTAAATTACCGTTAACATTGACGGTAAATGTGCCGCCTAAAGCTTGGGTGATCAGCACCTCGGTTCCTGGCATTAATGTCACATTTTGTCCGTATGGAATTAATGTGCCTTCAACCTCTCTTTTCACAATCGTGATATCTTGCATTTTCATATTGATTTTTACACTGTTTTGCCGTTATTAGATTTCACTGTGAAACTTTCACCGCAGCCACAACGCCCAGTTTCATTGGGGTTGGAGTATATTAACGATGACTGCCCAAGGTCCTCTTTAACATAGTCAATTTCAAGCCCTTGCAAGTAAGGAGCACTTGCTTTAGAGACAAACAAAATAACGTTCGCATTTACCTCTGCCCGCACATCATCAGCCCGAATTTCCTCTGCCAATTCCGTCACATATGTCAGCCCTGAGCAACCGGCAACTTTTGTGGTTAGGCGAAAGCCCACTGCATCCGGGTGGTCAGCCAAATAGCTTGCAATATAATGCTCAGCTGCCGCTGTTAGCGTAATTTTAATGTGATTGGGGTCAAATGTTTCTACTGTCATGAGGCACCTTCGATCAGTTGTTTCACCTTATAAAGCGCGTCAATTAACGCATCTATTTCTTCAAATGTATTATACAGCGCAAATGAAACTCGCACGGTAGCGGGCACGTTAAATTGCGCAAGCGCTGGCATGGCACAATGGTGCCCAGCACGCACAGCAACACCATAACGATCTAACAATGTCGCCACATCAGAGGCATGGGCACAGTCTAAAACAAAACTGATCAAGGGCGCTTTATGTTTGGCCGCGCCGACAATGCGAAGCCCAGGGAACTTTGTTAGCTTTTCAGTAGCATAATGTAGAAGTTTTCTTTCATAATCGCGAATACTATCTAGTCCAAGCGTTTGCATATATAGTATTGCTGCCCCCAAGCCAATGGTACCTGAAATATTGGGCGTACCCGCTTCAAATTTATAGGGCAACTCGTTATAGGTGGTTTTTTCAAAACTAACGTGCTCGATCATATCACCACCCCCTTGATAAGGCGGCATTTTGTCTAATAGCGCTTCTTTAGCATATAACACCCCAATCCCAGTTGGCCCATACATTTTATGGCCAGAAAACGCAAAAAAATCACAATCTAAGTCTTGAACATCTACCGCACCATGCACCACTGATTGCGCACCGTCAACAAGCACAGGCACTTGATGCGAATGTGCAATAGCGACGATTTCTTTTGCAGGGTTAATGGTGCCCAAAGCATTTGAAATATGGGCAAATGCCACCAGTTTTGTTTTAGGGGAAAACAAGCTTTTATAAGTAGTCAGATCTAATTCTGCATGCTCATTCATCGGAATAACTTTAATCACAATCCCGATCTCATCTCGTAACATTTGCCATGGCACAATATTGGCATGGTGCTCCATCGCTGAAATGATCACTTCATCGCCTGGCTGAAACTGCGAGCGGCCAAAACTTGACGCAACTAAGTTAATTGCTTCAGTCGTGCCACGAAGAAAAATAACTTCTTTCGTTGATCTGGCATTAATAAATGCCCGCACTTGCTCGCGTACAGATTCATATGCTGCTGTTGCACGGCCACCTAAGCTATGGTTACTTCGGTGCACATTCGCTGTATCGTGCCGGTAATATTGTGCTATTGCATCGACTACAGGTTGTGGCTTTTGTGCAGTTGCAGCCATATCTAGATAGACCAAAGGCTTTCCATGTACACTTTGCGACAAAGCAGGGAAATCTTGGCGAATTTTTTGCACATCGAATGCCATCATTGTACTCCTTGATGCGATGCAAAATGCACATCCATAGCATCTGCTACCAAACCTTCAAGCCATTCTTTAATTGATGGATCAGGAACTTTCAATAACACATCAGCCAAAAATGCCCGTGTTAATATGGCTTGGGCTTGTTGTTTTGAAAACCCACGGCTTTGCAAATAAAAAAGCTCATTTGCATCTAACTGCCCGACAGTCGCGCCATGGTTAGCTTTAAGGTCATCGCTATAAATTTCAAGTTCAGGTTTGGTATCGATCGCAGCTTTGGACGACAACAACAAATTACGACTCAGTTGATGTACATCAACGCCATGCGTACCTGCATTAACAATCGCTTTGCCATTAAACACACCGTGGGCCTTATCATCGGCAATCATTTTGTAGTATTCGCGGCTCACTGTATGGTCAGCTTGGTGCTCAGCAATGCTGTGGTGGTCTACATGGCGACTACCACTTAAAATTGAAACCCCATCAAATTCAGCCGTTGCGCCAACACTTTGCAGCTGTGCATGGGTATCATAACGCGCAAGACTTGCACCGCAGCTAACATTAAAACTATAGCTTTTACTATCTTGGCCTTGCCATAAGTGAAGCCCGGCAATATGGTTGGCCTGGGTGTCTGGCATTGATAATGAAATATGCTGCAATGACGCCCCCTTACCAATACTAACCGAAGTTACAGTATTAAATAACTGGCGGTTGTCTCCCGATTGCACAGATTCAATAACCGAAAGCTTGCTGCTTTCTGCCATCTGAATGCAATGATTCAAGTTATGAAAGCCAAAGCTATCATGCTCGGCTTGGTAAATGATATGAATAGGGTGCTTAAGTACAACAGCTTTATCACATTCAATCCACAAACCCTCTTTTGCAAGTGATTCATTGATTCCCACCATAGGGTGCAAAGTGTCATCAATAGCATGTGCTTTACGATAAGCAGCGACCCTCTCTGGTGCTGTACCCAGTATTTCTGATAAGGGTGTAATCGACAAACCCGCCGGGAGCATTGACTCATAATCTCGATTAGCAAGTTGACCATTAATAAAAATAACGCTAATAGCATTTTCAGGAGATATGTTAACGGCTTGGGCAGGGCCACCTGAGTGGACGGCCTCAAAGTTAACATGGCCAAAATAGCTTTTGAGATCAGTATATTTCCAACGCTCAAATCGCCGGTGCGGCCACTGGAAATTGTTTTGCGCCAACACCGACATTAGGCCTGCTCCTCAAGCCAACCGTAGCCTTTTTCTTCAAGCTCTAAAGCCAGCTCTTTAGCGCCAGATTTTACAATCTTGCCCTCGGCTAAAACATGGACATAATCTGGCACAATATAATTTAAAAGCCGCTGGTAATGTGTAATCACAATAAAACTACGTGCAGAATCCCTTAAATGATTCACCCCTTTGGCCACCATCTGGAGCGCGTCAATATCAAGGCCTGAGTCAGTTTCATCTAAAATACCCAATTTTGGTTCTAACAACAGCATTTGGAGTACTTCATTGCGTTTTTTTTCACCGCCGGAAAAACCTTCATTCACACCACGGTTTAAGAATTTTTTATCCATGTGCAAAAGCTTTAATTTTTCTTGTACAAGCGTCATAAAATCTACCGCGTCAATTTCTGCTTCACCACGCGATTTAAGTAAGTTGTTAACCGCGGCACGCAAAAAGTAGGTATTGTTAACGCCTGGAATTTCCACCGGGTATTGAAATGCCAAAAACACCCCGGCCAAAGCACGCTCTTGGGGGGAGAGCGCCAATAAATCTTGGCCATTAAATTCAACACTACCCTTGATAACCTCATAACCTTCGCGACCCGATAACACATTACCCAGTGTGCTTTTACCAGCACCATTGGGGCCCATGACAGCATGCACTTCACCGGGGTTGATCGTAAGGTTTAAACCTTTCAAAATTGGCTTTCCAGCAACATTTACATGTAAATCTTTGATCGCTAACATTTTCATTCCTTTATCCTATTGCCCCCTCAAGGCTGACTTCCATCAGCTTTTGTGCTTCCACAGCAAATTCCATCGGGAGTTCTTTAAAAACACGTTTGCAAAAACCATTCACAATCATGGCCACAGCATCTTCTTCGCTTAATCCGCGTTGCATCAAATAAAACAATTGATCATCTGAGACTTTTGAGGTCGTAGCTTCATGTTCAACTTGTGCTGTTTTATTTTTAACTTCCATATAAGGGAACGTATGCGCGCCACACTCATGGCCCAAAAGCAATGAATCGCACTGGGTGTAGTTTCGGGCATTTTCTGCGGTGGGCATCATGCGCACCAAACCGCGGTAGGCATTTTGGCCTTTCATGGCCGAAATCCCTTTAGAAATAATCGTGCTGGTGGTGTTTTTACCAATATGGATCATTTTAGTGCCGGTATCGGCCTGCTGCATTTTGCTCGCTAGAGCCACTGAGTAGAACTCACCAACACTATTATCGCCCTGCAAAATCACAGACGGGTACTTCCAGGTAATTGCTGAGCCTGTTTCAACTTGTGTCCAAGAAATTTTTGAATTCGCACCACGGCATGCACCACGCTTAGTCACAAAATTATAAATACCGCCTTTGCCTTGTTTATCGCCGGGGTACCAATTTTGTACTGTAGAATACTTTACTGTGGCATCTTTCAACGCAACAATCTCTACCACTGCGGCATGTAATTGATTTTCATCACGCATCGGCGCTGTGCAGCCTTCAAGGTAGCTGACATAACTGCCTTCATCTGCAACTAGTAGCGTCCGCTCAAACTGGCCAGTTTTAGCTTGGTTAATTCGAAAGTACGTCGAGAGCTCCATGGGGCATCGTGTGTTTTTGGGGATATACACAAATGAGCCATCACTAAACACCGCCGAATTTAAAGCCGCATAAAAATTATCACCCTGAGGCACTACCGTGCCGAGGTATTTTTGCACCAACTCAGGGTGTTCACGAAGCGCTTCAGACATCGAGCAAAAAATCACGCCTGCTTCGGCTAATTTATCTTTAAACGTCGTGGCAACAGACACGCTATCAAATACAGCATCTATAGCAACCCCTTCTAACATTTTTTGCTCTTCTAAAGGAATGCCAAGTTTGTTGTAGGTATCTAAAATTTCAGGGTCGACTTCATCTAAACTTTGCGCAGATTTCTTTTTAGGGGCTGAGTAATAACTCAACGCTTGAAAATCAATTTTAGGGTAATGCACATGCGCCCATTCAGGTTCTTTCATCTGCAACCATTTTCCATAAGCTTCTAAACGCCATTGCAACATAAAGTCAGGCTCGCCTTTACGTTTTGAAATCTCACGAATTACATCTTCGTTAAGCCCCGGGGGCAGCGTTTCGGATTCGATATTGGTGATAAAGCCGTATTCGTATTCTTGTTCAGCAAGCTGCTTTAAAGATTTATCCATCACCCACCTCGCTTAGCAAGTTGGGCAAGTGACACTGCCATTAAAGCTTTTTTGACTTCTACATTGATTACTTGCCAATTATCTTTGATCTGGCAGCCCTTATGAAATGCACAAGCGCGTGTCGGGTGGGCGCAATCTGTTAAAGCCAAAGGGCCATCAATAGCTTCGACAATATTCGCCACAGAAATATCGCCAATAGATTTTGATAAATGATATCCACCCACAGCACCACGCTCTGATGATAACAAACCAGCAGCTAATAACTGCTTTAATATTTTACGTACTGTGGGTAGGTTGATATCTGTTTTAGCAGCAATGTCTGTCGCACTCATCGCAGGCAATTCTGAGGCCGCAATTTTGCACATAATGAGCGATGCATAATCGGCTAATTTACTAATACGCAGCATACTTGACTAATTTAGTGCTAATTTATGGGCGTAGGGTAAAAGATTGATGCAAAGAAGTCAATAAAGACGATCTGGTATTATACGTAAACCCTGATTTTATTCAATAAGTTGGGTACGCATAAAAAAGCCCCAGATGGGGCTTTTTTATTATTTAAAAGAACTGGGTGCCGCGCTCACGATATTCGCTCGCAATGACAAAAACTAACCTAACAAACTCCGCAACATCCATGCGGTTTTTTCATGGAAACTTAAACGGTCACCAATCAATGCCTGTGAGACTTCATCATTTGCCTCATTGATAAGATTTAACAAGCCACGGCCTGTACGTATCACAATTTCATGGCCTTCAACCAATTGTTTGACCATCTCGTCCGCTTTTGGCACACCATTTGCTTCTTGAATTTCAGTCAGCTCTAAAAACTGCTTAAAGCTACCTGGTGCAAATTCACCTAAAGCACGGATGCGTTCCGCAATATCATCAACTGCGGTTGCCAATTCAGTGTAGTGCTCTTCAAATAACTTATGAAGACTATCAAAATGTGGACCAGTCACATTCCAATGAAAGTTATGCGTTTTCAAATAGAGTGTATAAGTATCTGCTAATAAACGTGATAACCCATCGGCAACGGCCTTGCGATGTTTTTCATCAATACCCGTGTTAATTTTCATGATTTTCTCCTGTTGAGTTGTTACGGGATAAGTATGGCTGATATTAAGTGATAATTGAAATTGATATTCTCGATAATGTCGATTGATGATTCTTAAAATGAAAATTAAGCGCTATGTCTGTTTTTGCAGATGTTTGTTATACTTCCGGAACTTTATGAGTGAATGTAGACCATGACAAAAGCGACAACATTTCAAGAGCTTATTTTAATGCTCCAGCAATTCTGGTCTGAGCAAGGTTGCGTGATTATGCAACCGCTCGATATGGAAGTGGGCGCAGGCACTTTTCACCCGGCAAGTTTTTTAAAAGCGATTGGCCCTGAGCCTTGGCATGCTGCGTACGTACAACCCTGCCGCAGGCCAACTGACGGCCGCTATGGTGAAAACCCCAACCGGGGGCAGCATTACTATCAATTCCAAGTCATTTTGAAGCCGTCACCTGAAAACATTCAGGAACTGTATTTGGAGTCACTAAAAACCGTTGGCATTGACCCCCTCGAGCATGATATCCGTTTTGTCGAAGACAATTGGGAAACGCCCACATTTGGCGCCTGGGGTTTAGGCTGGGAAGTTTGGGCCGATGGCATGGAAATCACACAATTTACCTATTTTCAACAAGTCGGTGGTTTAGAGTGCAAACCGGTTACCGGCGAAATTACTTATGGTTTAGAGCGCTTGGCCATGTATTTGCAAAACAAAGACTCGATGTATGATTTGGTCTGGACAAAAACACCGGCCGGCGTGGTGACCTATGGCGATGTGTTTTTGCAAAACGAGCGCGAGATGTCAGCCTATAATTTTGAGCAAGCGCCCGTGAAATTTTTGTTGTCTTTCTTTGACCACTGCGAGCTC
>Ga0066639_10005156_pt1 | contig 11027 bp, 12 predicted proteins | sample CryGeyCG2114_010_2_FD_59504 | JGI IMG/M metagenome (GOLD analysis project Ga0066639, IMG submission 59504) | Groundwater microbial communities from aquifer - Crystal Geyser CG10_big_fil_rev_8/21/14_0.10 | ecosystem: Environmental > Aquatic > Deep subsurface > Groundwater | place: USA: Utah... | reverse complement strand
CCCATCTCGTAGGCAGCGGTGTTCCAGAGTTCTTGGGATGCAAGGAGTTCCTCGCGATCCACGGAGGCCTCCCGTACACGCTCTGCGAAGGTCTCCGTTGCTGCCGTGAGATTCTCACGCGTAGACGGTCCCTGTGTTTCGGGTGCGTCCTGAGCTCCTTCGTCCAGTCTTTCATCCTCGTTGCGTGGGGGAGTGGTGTCCTCCGAAAGATTCCCGCCGGTTGCTCCCTGTTGGCTGTTTGCTCCGTCGTCCTTGGCAAACCACAGCAGGCGATCTTCCCGGGCAAGGGGGTTGTTTGAGGCAACGTGCTGATGTTGGCTGCGTGGCAGCATGTTAGAGTTTACAAATGCGAGAAATCTTGTCAAGTATACTTTCATGTCTCTCCACATCCTCCGTGAGGAACTGGCGCAGGACGGTGCGGAGCGTGAGGATGTCGATTGCCCCCGTGAGGATTGTGAGTTCGTGTTGGTAGCTGCCTGCACGGCGAATGTGGAGCTCGCTAAACATGGGGGTACGGATCACCCAGAAGCGATCGCAATCAATCCACGGGGTGAATGCGCTCTCGATGACTATTCCTTGCTCCGTGACGATGACATCCACCTCATGCTCGCCTCTGCGGTGTACCAATACGTAGGCGACGATGGCAACGACGATGACCAACGTAAAGCTCCATGCCTGCGTGAAGAGGCTGTAGAGCAGAAATCCCACTGTGATAGCTCCGGTAACGGCATACCAGCGCCGCGTCCGTTGGTATTGCGGGTGCCGCAGCGCGCGCCAGGAGAGCAGAGGGGTGAGTTGAAGGGTTTGTGTTTCCATAAATCCTGTAATTATAGCGCAAAAAGGAGGTTTTTCACATCGTGAGGAATTGCATAAATACAGAAGTAGTTTTCAATATACATTGGCTATTCAATGCTTGTTGCTCCGCGACAATCTTGGTACCCTCGTCGGGCTAAAAAGGGCAGCTAGCTCAGCTGGTTAGAGCGTCGCGTTGACATCGCGGAGGTCACTGGTTCGAGTCCAGTGCTGCCCACCACACTTCGCGCCCTGTAAAGCGCTTCGCGTGGCACACCAGTCCAAATAACGACACTGCGAAGTGGGGCTGTTTCTGATATTCTCTACTCACATGTCTCTCCTGATTACATTCCTCAAATGGAGGTTAAAATCTGCAACAAGAAGCGCGTGCAAGACGAAGCATCTGCTCTTTCATGCAGTAGAAATACACGAAAAAGGACTCAGCAGAGGCATGATCCTTGCCAAGGTTCTTGATAAGCGACACAAGTGGAAGCTGACACATGATGCGCATGTAGAGTATGAAGATGGGGGAAGCATTGATTTTGCTAAGAATGACAGATTGATGCCCACAATCAAAAAAGTGCTCTCCATGGAATTTCTGCCTCTATTGGAGAAGTTTGATGAAGATGAAAAAAAAGAGGTGATGGAGGCAGTCGAAAAAGAAGTGGACAAATACTTCAGTGGAGTAACATGCGAGGAGTTATAGAAGCAGTTCTAACGTTTTCCACTACAGCCCATCACCTAATCATCAGTTTCGTGTGGATTCACAAAAACACCACCAGGACCTTCGACAAAACCAGACTCTATATTGGTAAGCCCAGCTTGTGTGAGAACAGATTCAATTTTTGCTCTTACAGAAGGATCTACAGTCTCCACACTCAGATGAAAGGAGTCTGGGGTACTAAAGCTTGCCGCTCTTCCTTCTTGAGTATCCAAAACACCAGAATCTTCAAGGGCTTTGCCTATTGTAGATCCATTTCCGTTTCCTTTGATTTCTAAGTATCTCATCTTCATGATTATATCTATAATTGCAGTTGTGTCAACTACCCCGGGGGGGCCACTTTTGACCTCGAAGCAGTCCTAACTTTTTCCAATACAGCCCACCATCCTCAAATCCACATCAAATATTTTGGCTTCTGAAAGAGGTTCCTATCGGTGTTTCTCATATCATTCCATTGGAACATCACAATGTTTGTTCCGCCAATCTTTGCGAACGCCGCTGATTCAACTCAACAACCCTGATCATCGGATCATCTGAGTCACCAAGAAGCGTTGAGATTGCAGCTTGTACAGCTATCGCACTCATTTGCGCATCGTCTCCTTCTCGTCTTGCCTCAACAACTTCGGGCTCACCAACTCTTGCCTCGGTATCTCGCTTGAATGCGACAGTATGCAACTGCAAAGCTAGTAATGCAACTGTGGCACAAGCAGCATCCGCGAGTTCACGATCACTCACCTTCTGACCATCTGCTCTCTTCTGTACTCCGGCTTTCGTAAGTATTTGTGCCATAGTTCCAGCCAGTGTATCAATAGTATTTGTGACTTGACCCCCCATTGCCACCACTTGGCGACAAATATCTTCCTTGGTGATCGATGATCTATCTAATGTTGTCATATAGATCATTTAAGCATATTGAATTGAATAGTCAATATTCATTTCAGAGTTTAATGAAGCCATTTTTTGCATTATAACTTCAAGATCCATCTTCATCAGTTCTAAGAGCATTTTTTCGGTGCCACCATGCCACTCATATCAGTACTTCAGCCCGCTATTGTGGTTTTTATGTTTCTCCTGGCGTAGCGTGCGTTCTCCTATGCCGTTCTCTCCCCTCGATCTCCTCTTCCCACGGCGCTCCCTCACCGGAACGGCGGGCCAGTGGATCACACCGGACGAGTATGCCCGGCTCACATCGGGGAGGGTCGTGGAAGAGCGGGCGGCCCTGCGTTCCCGTGGTATCCAGGCACTCGATCGGATCGTTGCGGCGAGTGCATATCCGGATTCGCCGCTCCTCAAGCGCGCAATCCACACGTTGAAGTACCGACGCGTTCCTGCGCTCAGTGACACGCTCGTCCGACTCATGGTGGAGGGGGGAGTGCCAGAGGAAGCAGATGCCGTGCTCTGCCCCGTGCCGCTCCACTGGACGCGGCAATTTGAGCGCGGGTTCAACCAGGCTCAGCTCCTTGCGCGTGGGCTCTCTGCGCGCACGGGACTTGCGTATCTGGAGCTCCTCAAACGACAGCGTCCCACGGGGCATCAGGCCCGTCGCACGCGTGACGAACGCCTCCATGCTCTCACGAATGCGTTCATTTGCACGGTGGTTTTGCCTCCTGCATGCGTGATACTCGTCGACGATTTGGCCACGACCGGTGCGACGCTGGATGCGTGCGCCCAGGCGCTCAAAATCGCCGGAACACGGCGTGTGACAGGCTGGGTAATCGCACACGGATGACAGTCAATTTACACATTCGTACGTTGCGTACTTTTCGCTTCCTCCTGCAACCCGAAGTGGGTGTGGAAAACTTTTCACCTTTCCACATTGACGGTAGGATCACCAGCCTGTGACGGTGCTGCTCTCCGCACTGGCATTCCTGTTCCTCTTGACCCTACTCATCCTTATCCATGAGCTTGGGCACTTTACGGCGGCTCGTTTGGCGGGGGTGAAGGTGGAAGAATTCGGCATAGGCTTGCCACCCAAGGCAAAATCGCTCTTTCGGTGGAGGGAGACGGTTTTCACCCTTAACTGGGTTCCTTTTGGAGGATTCGTTCGTTTACAGGGCGAGAATGCGCTCTCGCAGCGCGAGCGCAAATCACGCGGGAGTTTTGGGTCCGTATCATTGGGGTGGCAGATCGTCGTGCTCGTTGCCGGTGTGACGATGAACCTCCTCCTTGCCGTCGTGCTCCTTACCTTTGGTTTTTCGGTGGGGCAGTGGATTCCGTCCTTCACCACCATCGCGTCCATGGAACAGGCGGTACAGGAGGGCATTATCGACGCGGATTTTGGCGTCTACATTTTCAAAGTCGAGCAGGGGGGTTCCGCACAAACGGCCGGTGTGCCTGCAAAGAGCGTGCTCTTTGCCATTGACGGTACTGCCCTTACGCGGGCGGAAGACGTCGCTCTTCTCCAGGAAGGGAAACGTCGCGTCACCTATACGGTGCGCACGGGCGACGATTTGGCGAACGAAGCGTCTTACGTTGTCGACCTCTCTTCCGAAGGAAAGTCGGGGGTGGAGATCTCTACGTTCCCGCTCAGGGTCTCGGCGCCGCGGCATGGAGTCATCCTTGCGTTCAATCTCGCTCTGCGTGAAGCATGGGTGGTGAGCGCCGAAACGATTGCCGGTATCGGTAAGCTCTTTGCGTCATTGGTGCAGACCGGAACGGTCCCCGAAGGTATTGCGGGATTCGTGGGGATCGCGCAGCTCACGCATGCATCGGTGCAGGCGGGACTAATGGCCTACCTGCGTCTGGTGGCGCTCTTGAGCCTTAGCCTGGCGGTACTCAACATTCTGCCGTTCCCCGCTCTCGACGGGGGCAGGCTCCTCTTCGTGCTCGCGGAGCTCGTCGGGCGCCGTCCGGTGAATCGTCGCTTCGAGCTCATCACGAATACCGCGGGGTTTGCCTTCCTCATTCTCATGCTTCTCCTTATTACCTTCAACGATGTCCTCCGCCTCTTCTCCTAGCATTGCGGCTCCGTCTGCCCAGGAGGTTGCTGCTCATCGGGAGCTCTGGCTTTCGGTATTGCGGTTGATCGAGTCCAAGGTGCAGCGATCGCAGTTTCTGACGTGGTTTAAAGACACGGCCGTACTCGGGCGTGACGGCGGCAAACTGGTGGTGGGATTGCCACTCCCCATGGCGCTCCACTGGCACATGGAGCACTACCGTTCCATTACGCTTGAGTGCGCACAGGAGATCGATGAGGGCGTCACCCAGGTGGTCTACGTGGTCGATGGTGGACTGAAAGACAATCCCGAACGAGCTCCCAACCTTCTCGATCACTTCCCCGAACCCAAGAAGCGTAAGCTCCCCGGTCGCCAGGAAGTAAAAATGGCAGAGGGGATTGTCAGCAAGATTCTCAATCCTCTCTATACGTTGGAGAATTTTGTCGTCGGTGGGAGTAATCGCTTGGCGCATGCGGCATGTCAGGCTGTAACGGTTCAGCCCGGCGGTCGCTATAACCCGCTGTTTCTCTACGGGGGAGTGGGCTTGGGCAAGACGCACCTCCTGCAGGCGACAGGCAATGCCATTCTCAAGAACATGCCCCGCGCTGCGGTTGTCTACACCACGACGGAGGATTTCACGAACCAGGTCATCGAAGCAATCCGTTCACAGAAGATGGATAAGCTGCGCTACCGCTACCGCAAGGTGGACGCACTGATCATCGACGATGTGCAGTTCTTGGCCAATAAGGAACGCACACAGGAGGAGTTCTTCCACACCTTCAACGCGCTCTACGAGGATCGAAAGCAGGTCATCCTCTCGGCGGATCGCCCTCCCCAAGAACTTAATTTGGAGGATCGCCTGATCTCGCGCTTCGAGCGTGGAATGATCGCGGATGTTGGTGTTCCCGATTATGAAACGAGACTCGCGATCCTGGTCGAGAAAGCTCGTGCGTATGAGCTCTTCATCGACATGAATGTGTTGCAGTTTATCGCGGAACACACCACCAGGAACGTCCGCGAACTTGAGGGTATTCTCATGCAGGCCGTCGCGCTCTACGAGCTCGAAGAGCGTATGCCTACGATCAGGAGCATCGCGGAGATCATGCGCAAGCTCAACAAGGATCCGCATGTGGAAGAGGAAGATGTCGGCTTCGAGCAGCCCGTCAAGCGTGCTCCCACGTTCCAGGATGTCCTCGAGGCGGTCAGCCGCTACTTCTCGGTATCCGTGCAGGACATGATCGGTGCGTCGCGTGTGCGTGAGATTCTTATCCCCCGGCAGATCGCGATGTTCCTGGGAAAGAAGTACCTGCGTATGAGCTATGTGCACCTGGGGGAGATGTTCTCCAACCGCGACCACACAACGGTGATGAATGCGGTTGCGAAGATTGAGGAGAAGATGCAGAACGATCCGCAGCTTCTGCGGGAAGTGCGGGCAATCGAACGGGAGCTGGGGATGGTCTAAATGGGAGTGGCAGAGGGCCATTTTTGCTTGTCAGCGCTCATGCGTGGGCGTACGGTACGTTTGTCATGCAGCAGCGTCCCACGACGACGGGAACGACCACGACCACCTCATAAGAGGAAGGCTGCTCTGTGTACTCGATGAATCTCCCGCACCCTTCCTCTCCATAGCGAAGGGTTCTTGCTTCTGTTACCCTCTCTCCATATGGCTCCCTCCTCCGAAGAACTCCACGCGATACGCCACTCCGCGGCGCACGTGCTTGCGCAGGCAGTAGAGAATCTCTGGCCCGATACGCAGATCACCATCGGACCGCCCATCGACACCGGTTGTTACTACGACTTCCTCTTTACAAAGCCCATCTCCGACGAGGATTTCCCGGTCATTGAAAAGGAGATGCGTCACATCATCAACCAGGGTCAAACCTTTGTGGTTGAGACGCACCCCATCAAGGATGCCGTCGCGTACTGGAAGAAGAAGGGACAGCGCTTTAAGGTGGAGCTCATTGAGGACCTGGCAAAGGAGGGGGAGAAGGAAGTTTCCTTCTACAAGAACGTGGATAAAGATGGTAAGGAGACTTTCGTGGATCTCTGCAAAGGTGGGCACGTCCAGAGCACCAAGGAAATTCCCGCCGACGGCTTTAAGCTTATGAGCCTTGCAGGAGCGTACTGGCGGGGGAGTGAAGAGAACGAACAACTCACACGCATCTATGTCGCCGTGTTTTCAAGCAAGGACGAACTCAAGGCGCACCTTACCATGCTCGAGGAAGCGAAGAAGCGCGATCATAGGAAGCTGGGGAAAGAAATGAACCTCTTCGTGTTCAGTGACATGGTGGGACCTGGCCTTCCGCTCTGGACTCCGAAGGGGACGGTCATTGCCGACGAGCTTGAGAAGCTCGCACGCGAGATGGAGGAACGTGCCGGCTATCTGCGCGTGCGCACGCCGCACATTGCCAAGGGCAAGCTCTACGAGCGCACGGGACATCTGGCGCATTACAAGCAATCGATGTTCCCGCCGATGCAGCTCGATGGAGAAGAGGAGTACTACTTAAAGCCCATGAATTGTCCTCATCACCACGAGATCTTCGCCTCACAGCCACGCAGTTACCGCGATCTCCCCATGCGCCTTGCGGAGTACGGCCACTGTTACCGTTACGAGGAATCGGGTGTGCTCTTCGGTCTCATGCGCGTGCGGTCGCTCTCCATGAATGATGCGCATATGTACTGCACCGAAGAGCAGTTTGAGGAGGAGTTCCTCGCCGTCACGAATCTCTACCTCACATATTTCAAGCTCTTCGGTATTCAGAAGTACGTGATGCGTTTCTCACTCCACGATCCCAAGGAACTCGGAAAAAAATACGTCGACAAGCCGGAGCTTTGGCTCAAGACAGAAGATCTGGTACGTGGAGTCATGAGGAAAACAGGGTGTGAGTTCATTGAAGTGCCCAACGAGGCAGCATTCTACGGACCCAAAATCGACATTGAGGTGTGGAGTGCCATTGGACGTGAATTCACGCTCGCGACGAATCAGGTGGATTTTGATGTGCCTGCGAAGGTTGGGCTCAGGTACGTTGATAGGGACGGGATGGAAAAAGTGCCGCTCTGCATCCATCGCGCACCGCTGGGCACGCATGAGCGTACGATCGGATTCCTGATTGAGCACTTTGCCGGGCACTTCCCGCTTTGGCTCGCGCCGGTGCAGGTTGCTGTCTTGCCTGTTGCGCAGGCCCATGAGCCGTACGCGCGTTCGGTTGCGGCGCAACTCAAGGAGAAGGGCATGCGTGTAGAGTACATGGATGCTGTGGATTCCCTCGGCAAGCGTATCCGGGCAGGGGAGCAGCAGCGCATCCCGTACCTCCTTGTCTGCGGCGAGAAGGAAGCAAAGGATTCCTCCGTTGCCGTACGCAACGTGAAGACGAAAGAGCAAAGTACGCTTGCGCTCGCCGAGTTTATCCAGAAGACACTTGCAGATATCACTGAGCGCAAGCTGGAGGCGTCGATCGGGTAGCGAGTCTTGCGGATTTGGGAGGTTTCGTGAGGTTAAGGAGGTTGGCACAAACCTTTCTGGCCTACCAAACCTCCCTTACTTCCCAACAACCGTCGTGATCCCACTGTTCTTCTGGTAATCTTCTCCCCATGTTCGAGGCCTTCGCCGTTGGCCCCTTCATCATCTGGACCCGCGTGGTGTTCCTGCTCCTGGGAGCGTGGCTCGCGACGGAATTTTTCCTGCGCTTGTCCAGTGGCGCCAATCTCTCGCTGCAGCACATGCACGAACATGCGCTCAGATACCTTGCGGCATTCCTTATTGGGGGCAGGGTCACTGCCATTGTTGTGCTCTATCGGACGTACCTGCGCGATCCCGTAAGGATGTTCATCGTCTGGGACGGGAATTTCAGTTTTCTCGGAGGTGCCATTGGCGTGGCGGTGGTGCTCTACTGGCTCACGCGAACGCAGCGTGCGACGTTTCTCCAATGGCTTGATGTCCTCTTGCCGGCGGCAACCTTTGGTTTGGCGTTCGATTGGCTGGGGAAGTTTGCAGGCGGCCAGGATTACGGCAAGCCCACGGATATGCTCTGGGGCGTCACCTACGAAACATTCGGTGTGCGCTACACCGTACCGATCCATCCGGTACAATTCTATTACGCTCTCTTCTTTTTCTTCCTGACGTTCTTCCTCCTTGTGGTGCGCAAGTACACGCAACGCGCGGGATGGGAAACCTTTCTAGGCATTCTCTTCGCAAGCGCTGCGACATTCTTCTTCGAGCACTTCCGAGGAGATTTCTCCATTCCTGTTTTCGCGACGAAACTAGATTTCCTTGTACTCATTCTCCTCTTCGCGAGCCTCGGAGCGTTCGCCGCTGTGGAGCTGAAGCTTTCGCGCACCGGTCTCGTGCTCTACGAAGCCGGTCTCATCGCCTTCTTCGGCGGATACATCATTCTACGTTCGCTTTTGCAGATGGCGACGTTTGAGCTGAGGTTCAGTCAATTCCTCGCAGTGCTCTCCGTTCTGGCTTCGACGGTGTATGTCACTATTCATAGGAGAAAGCATCCGAATCTCTAGATGGCAATTTCCCCTCGCCTGTTGGACAGACGGGGATTTAATGCGGAATGCGTTGGCTGCTTAGATGCACGTTCTCCATCCGCATTCTTCTATAGTTTTCCTGCCATTGAGTGTGTGCTCATGCACGACTATACTGCGCACAATGTTGGAAGCATTTCTCACAACAATGCAGACGGTTTTGGAGCCCTGGCTCCTGTTTCTTGCGGATGATCCGATGCTGCGCATGGTGCAGTTTTTAATGCTGGCCGTGGGGTCGCTCGCCATCTTCCTCGTTTTCTTCGCCACGCGCGATATTCTCCTGAGGACGGATTCCTTCCTCATCATGTTCCTCTGCATTCTCCTCGTCGCTCTCCTGCCGGGGGTCGGATTTTTGCTCTATCTCCTTCTGCGGCCGCCGCGTACGCTCAAAGAGCGTGAACTTGAAGCCCTCATCCAGCAGCTTCTCTCTGCGCAGCAGGGCAAAGGGTCTGTTTCGAAACGGAAATTACCTCGTACCTCTCTGGCCGAGGGGGATGCCTGATTCCTTCCTGCACTATGCCATACCTCACATATTTCTTTGCGCCGAATCCAGGGTACGCTTTCTACGATAGTCCGAAAGTTGCGGCACTCCTTATGGTGTGCGGTTTCTTTGTCCTTTTCTCGATAGCGGTACGGTTCTGGCGCCGTCGGAGCTCCAATCCTTCGTTCAAGCGCTTAAGTCGCTCGTGGGCCTCCGCTGCCTTCTGGTTCGGTCTTGTAGGTTTCGTCTTCATCGTTGCCCGCGTGGAGCAGATCAGTTTCCTCGCCATGCGGTTCCTCTGGGTTTTGTGGGGAATCAGTTTTGCAGTGTATTTGTGGTTTCAGGTGCGGTTGTTTCGCTTGCGATACTACGCAACGTTGCCTTCGCAGGTCACGGAGGATCCACGGACGAAGTATCTGCCGAGTAAGAAGAAGAACCGTTAGGCAAGCTGAACTCGTGCGCTTCTGCTTGCATCTGCAGAGCAGACGCTCTTCAATGGGGCGAACCATGGAATGGGATTTCCTTCCGCCCTGTTGCCATGCAGACGATCACGTACAAGGGTATTACTTGGCACGATGATTCTAAGCCTTCGCAGAAAGGTTTAACTGTACTCCAGCGCAAGTACGGTTTTCACGAGCTCGATATTGAGGACTGTCTTTCTGAGCATGAGCGTCCAAAGGTGGAGGAGTACGACAACTACCTCTTCCTCGTTTTTCACATCCCTTTCCAAAGTCGTTTGTCTGGCAGGGTGACGAAGGAGGAGGTGAACATCTTCGTCGGCCAAGATTTCATCGTCACGCTCCACGAAGGGCAGATTCCTCTGATGGAGTCACTTGCTCATCAACTGAAAGAGTCACGCGTAAAGCGTGCGGAATACTTGGAGCATGGGACGGGCTTCTTTCTCTACGAGCTGATGAGCCAGCTCTTTGATGGTTTGTTCCCACTCGTGGATTCCATTACCAAGACCATCCGTCGCATGGAAGACGAGCTCTTCGAGAGTGAGGAGCAGGTGGATCTCCTGCGTGATATCATGCGTCTCAAGCGCAACATCATCACCATGCGTGCCATTCTCCTGCCTCAGCGAACCATCATCGCGACGCTCGAGCACAAGAACAAGAAGTTCGTATCGGATGAGTTGGCGCTGTACTTTGACGACATCCTCGATGCCATCGAGCGTCAGTGGTCGCTCTTGGAAACCGCAAAGGAGATGATCGATGCACTCCAGGAGACGCACGAGTCCTGGTTGACGCACAAGACCAACGCTATTGTGCGCATTCTTACGGTGTTCTCCGTGACCATGCTTCCACTCACGGTGGTGACGGGCTTCTTCGGTATGAACGTGCTGCTTCCATACCAACATCATCCTCAGGCTTCTACGGGACTTCTCATTGGCATGGCAGCCCTGCTTGCAGGGTTATTGGGGTATTTTGCGCGGCGAGGATGGCTCTAGTTTTTGCTTTCCAAAGCGCAAATCGGACATTTTCAATGCACCACACACGTATCTGATAGGGATGTCAATATCACCTGACACTCATACGGCACTCACAAACCTTGACAGTGGTGC
>Ga0066639_10005155_pt1 | contig 11027 bp, 6 predicted proteins | sample CryGeyCG2114_010_2_FD_59504 | JGI IMG/M metagenome (GOLD analysis project Ga0066639, IMG submission 59504) | Groundwater microbial communities from aquifer - Crystal Geyser CG10_big_fil_rev_8/21/14_0.10 | ecosystem: Environmental > Aquatic > Deep subsurface > Groundwater | place: USA: Utah... | reverse complement strand
ATAAGGCAATGCCATTATTTATTACTTCATAATAAAAAGGATGATCTTCTTTAGCTTTCTCATTCCATTCACTCCAACTAAAAAAATGAATCACAATCTCTTTATCTAATTTTCTTTCAAATTCATTTAAGCTTAAATGTTTTTCTTTTCCTATAATCAATATATCAATATCACTCTCTTCACTATCTTCTCCCTTTGCAAGAGATCCAAATAATACTATTGATATTACATTTGCAAGATTGTTTTTGAGAAAATCTACTAATCCTGATTTTAGCAACTGTCTTATATTATAGGATATCTTTAAATGTTTATAAAAAAGATTATTCACATTCGCTTTTAAATACCTTAAATTAGCTTTCCTTTCTTCTAAGATTAACCCCTCTTTCACTAGAATATCCGCATATTTTTTTATTGCAAATGGACTAATCTTTAGTTTTTTAGCTAATTCTCGAAGATAGAACTCTTTATATGGATTAACTAGAAAAAATTCTATAAATTTTATAAACTTAAATTTTTGCATACATTTGTTATTATTTTTTAACTTTATAAACTTTATGTTTTTATATAAAAACAATTGTTTTTATTTTTAACAAGTCCCATAATGGCTTTTATGATATTATTAAGTCCATATTCACTTTACTTAAATCTCAAATTTTTAAACCTTTTGAAAACATTTATAAATTCTCTAAAAGCTCTCTTTCTTGTACATGGGTCCTTAGCTCAGCTTGGATAGAGCACTTGCCTTCTATTTTTTTGAGGAAAGCAAGGGGTCGCGGGTTCAAATCCCGTAGGACCCGTTTAAATCTTTTAAAAATTAAAAAAAGAAAAATTAAACTAATAGTAACTTTTTCTATATCGACACCATATTTTACATTTAATCATTTGCATTCTCTCTAGCATCTTCTAATTCATATTTGTTTAATAAACTAATTTTCTGATTATTTCCTCCATTTTTAATTAAAAATGATAATATTATATAATAATAACTGCTATATAAATCGTTCTAACCATTATTTTAGCAATACAATCATTATAAAGCCAAATTTAACAATTTTAGCCAAATTATAAACAAATTCTAAAAGAAAGATATTTAAACTTACTAAAGTCACTAATCCTCATAAACGGGCACGTAGCCAAGTAGCAAGGCAGGGGCCTGCAGAGCCTCCATCGGGGGTGCAAATCCCTCCGTGCCCTTTTTAAAAAAGGAGGCTGAAAAATGAAATTAAAAACAATAGTATGGATAATTGTAGTGTTACTAGTGTTATATTGGCTTTTCAAACAAAATTATCTTTCAGGAATAACCGATATGGCACAAAACCTTATTTCAAATGGAAAATAAGGATAAATCCCCAAAAGGATCTTACGATAAGGAGATAATACCTTTAATTAATCTAATTAATTCTTTTCCAGAATATGCTACAACCTCAAGTTGTTCTGGAAGAATTGTTTTATTATCTAACTTAAACAAAAAACAAAATAAATGGTTATACAAAACCCATTCAAAAGCCAATTCAATTAAAATACATTCAATAATACAAAAACAAAAAGCATGGTTTTTACAAGAACCATTTATTTTGCATGTTAAATGTACTAATCCTCAATCAACTTCAAATTTATTAAAATTAGCACAAGCAGCAGGTTTTAAACACTCAGGAATTACTCAAGAAAACTTTATAGAAATAAGAGGAAATGAAAGGATAGAAACAATACTTCATAAAAATTCAAAAGAATATATTCAATTATTGACAGAAGAAGCCAATAAAAAATTATCAAAGACAAAAACTAAGATCAAAAATTTTTATAATTTAATAAAAGAAAAAAGAAATTAATCCTTCTTATTGAAGAATATCATTTTAACAAACAATATTGCTACAATGACTAATAGTATGTCTCCTATAATCCAGAAAACATCTTTGCTACTTAGATTAGTTCCAGTAGCTCCACCAGTTATGCTTCCACCACCAGTATTTCCACTAGTTACACCATTAGATTCAATATTGACTGTTATTAAGTCGCTTCCAAGTTCATTACCATCAGAGCTTAAAACAACTTCAGCACTTTGATCACCAGTACCAGCAGTATTACTTACTTGTAATTCAACATGAACTGTACTTTGTTGTCCTGCAGCTACTGTAACTAATTTAGTTGCTTTGCTTGCCCAAGTTCCACTTGGATTAACTTCAACTAAGAAAGCAGCAGATGAATCTCCATCATTGCTTATAGTTACAGGAACATTTATTGTGCTACCTTGTCTTACATTAAAACTTGTTTGTAATAAGTTTAATGCTCCTTGTGAAGTTTCTGGACCACATTGTGCTACATTTAAAGTTGCAAAGCTTGATCTTTTCTTAGCTCCATTATTGTAATAAACTATAGCCTCTATGTCATAACTTTTTTCAGTTGCATCTGTAGGAACAGTAAAACTCAAACTTATAGCAGCGTCACTATCTTTATCTCCAAGTTTATCAAGATCAAACTTGCTAGATTTTTCACTGATTTTAAGTTCGTTATTCCTTAATTCAACATAAACATCACTTTCGTCTTTGCTTCCAACATTAAATACATCTAAATCAGCATTTATCAATTCTCCACACATTGCTGAATCTGGACTTATATCAAAGTTGTCTATTACAACATCATATTTTTCTAAGTCAAGATTTACAGTGTCAGAATCTTCTGCACAATTTTCATCTTCATTTCCATCTTCATATGCTTTAACATATAAGATATATTCATCACTATCAGCTAAATCAGTTATTGGAATATCTAACTCTAGGTTAAATGTTTCTTCATCTCCATCATTGATATCAATTGTATCTTCAGTATCAACTATAATATCATCAGTTGTAACATCATATAAATACAATTCTACAGTTACATCTAGGTTATCATCATAGTTGTTTTCAACATCTACATCTACTGGAAATGTTTGTCCTGGTTTGAAATCATCTTCATCAAAGTTAATATCAGTTATGTCTAAATCCCCTATAATTCCATCTTTACAAACAACTTTGTCTGGTTTAATCTTAACTTCAATATCAAATGTGTTTGTATAAACTCCCCCATTTGCACTTGCAGTTATAGTCCCTCTGTAGGTGTCTGAATCAATTTTTTTATCACTTCTAACAATAACTCTTATTTCCTTGTTACTTCCAGCATTTATAGTTCCAATAGTTGTTGAACTATCAAACTCTAATGTGATTGCATCTCCACCTTTATCCTCAAATTTGTTAGCATCATATGAAAATACAATATTGCTTAAATCTACATTACCATTGTTTGTTATTGTAAAATAAGCATTCTTATCATCATCTTGCTGAGTACTTACCACTAAAGGATTAGGTGTTATTCCAAAATTACCTACTGAGTTAACAACTACAGTAAATAAATTTCCAGAAGTATTATTTCCCATATCATCACCAGCACTTAATTCTGCATTATATGTACCTGGTGCTTGATTTGATGGCACATTAACATTTACATTTATAGCACTTGAAGTTTGCCCATTATTCAAAGAACTTATTGAGATAGGACTAAAACTCACAAAAGAGTTAGATATTGTATGACTTCCACTTGTAAGGTCAGTACTTGTAAAAGTAATGCCATTTACAGCAAAAGCTCTGTTATTTGTTAAAGTAAAGCTACCTGATGTAGTCTGTCCAGGATTTACACCACTACTAGGATTAGTAACAGTCATATCCAGCCCATTATCAGTAGCACTAACAAATAAACCCAAAACTATCAAAAAAATAACTAATATACTAATAATTGGTGCTTTATTCATTTTTAACCCCCATAATTTAAGCTTATAAGCTTTCTATCGCGATTTTATGCTACCATTGAAGAGTTATAACTCATTTATAAACCTTTTGATTACTTTTTAAACACTTTTTTAGCAACATAAAATACAGCTAATAATACTAATAGGGTCATTGCAATTAAACTAACCAAATACGAGGTATCATTAGGAAATATCCTAATATCTTCAATAGTAGTCATCAATGTAGCTCCAATATAGTTCCCTCCAAAAGAAGCTTCCTTTAAACTCGTTGATATTCTACTTCCAATTTGAACATTAACTGTTTTTGTATCCAATATCTCATCATTATCCTTCAATAAAATTTCTATATTCCTGTTTCCAACAATATCTTGTTTGCTTAACAAATCTATATACAACGTTTCTTCTGAGTTTCCCTTTACATCAGCATCAAGCTGTAAACTTCCAAATGAGCCCCCTTCAGAATTAACTTCTAAGGTAAATCTAGTCTTTTCATTACCCAAATTTCTAACTATTACTGGTAAATTAATATCTGCTCCAGTTAACACATTAATGTTATTTGTAATCAAATCTAATTTACCTTTTTTACCAGTTCCTTTATTTTCACATTCTAAAACCTTCAACTCTTGACTTTCAGAATAACTTCCATCTGCAAATTTAACCATCGCATTTACATTATAATTTCCTTCAGTTGCATCTTCAGGTACCATAAATCCAAAACTAAATGCGCTTGAATCATCTTTATCTCCAAGTTTGTCTAAATCAAATTTATCACTAACTTGATTAAATTTTAATTTATCATTATTTACCATAATGCTCACACCTTTCTCATCTTCTCTGCCAATGTTTATGGCACTCACATCAATGTTTACATAATCTCCACAACTAACTACATCAGGATTAATATCAAATTTATCTATAACAACAGAGTGTTTTTCTAAATCAAGGTCCATATCAACACTATCTTCTATACATTGATTCTCTTCATTTCCATCTTCATATGCTTTAACATATAAGATATATTCATCATTCTTATCTAAATCCTCATCATAAGGAACAGTTAATGTAAACTCGAAAGTCTCATCCTTACCATCATTAATTTCTATATTATCAGATTTAACTTCTTCAATAACTTTATCCTCATCTTTATTATACAAACTAGCCTCAACAATAACATCTTTGTCATCATCACCATTATTATCAACCCTAACCTCTATATCAATATCACTTCCTGGCTTAAACTCATCTTTATTGTCAGGTTGTTTGATATTAACTTCTAAATCCCCTATAATTCCATCTTTACATGTGTCTATATCATCATAATTTGAAAAGTCTTTTACACATCTTATACTACAACACCTACTTGCTTCATCACCATCTCTTAACTCATCTCCATAACATGCTTCATCTTGCTCACAAATAAATCCATTTAAACTTCCACAACTTTCAGCCACAAATTCTCCAACTCTAAATGTTGTGAAATGATCAACATCAAAACTTAAAACATTATTATTAAATATTCTATTTTTACATAATTCATTATCACATTTAATATTAGCACCTTGTCCGCTTAAATCAAATCCATTTGTATAGTAAACATCAGGTTCTTCAACAAAATCTAAATTATAAAACCACAAAGAAGCTTTCTTTCCAGACAATGTATCAAAGACGTTAGTATCCATACCTATAATATTTTTTAATATTCCAGAGAAATGATCTAAGTCAACTATATCTCTCATATCAATAGGTCCAGGAAATACAATTTTACCAAATCCAATTCTTTCTAAAGTTAAATTATATACATTAGTTAAGTCATCCTCACTCATACCATCAAAATTAGTAGTATCACCATCATAAGTATCTACAATAGGTATATCACTTACAGTTAATATCCATTCAATATCCTCAGATGTTAATTCTCCATCATCCACATTAACCTTAATATCGTAATCTTTTACACTTCCATCAGCATTAAATGTATAACTATCACCATTTCCAACTTCTGTATCGTCTAAAAACCAAGTGGTTATTAATTCACTCTCATCATTATCAATATCTTCTTTTTCAATTGAAAAAGTCATACCCCCATCTTCAGAAATTTTTGGATCTAAATAATTAGGCAAGTAACTTGTTATTTTAGTAGCATCATTAACAGGAGTAACATTAATATTAAAACTTGTTTCATCTATTCCATCTTCATTATCAACCGCAGCTATTGTACAACTAGCCATCCCATTCCAATCCTTAGCAGGTTTAACGCTTAAAGTTGAATCACTTTCAATATTACAATCAACTTTATTTACATCTTCATCATTAACTTGAAAATGATCAATATAACCATCTATATCAGATGCATTTAATTCAATTAAATACTCATCAGCATCTTCTTCTATTTCAATATCTTCAATACCTTTTATTACTGGATTTTCATTAACGTTATTTACAGTTAACGTAATTTCATTACTATAAGTGCTTAAATTTCCATCATCAGCTAAAAATCTAACATACTCTATTCCATTCCAATCCATAGGTTGAGAAAAGCTTACACTTCCATTAATTATATCCACATTAATATCCAAATTTCCATCAACAGAATAAATTAATTCATCACCTTCAACATCCATAAAGTAATCATTCAAATCAAATTCATTATCTAAACTAGAATCTTCAGACCAACTATAATTATTAATATCACTAATTAACATTGGAGCATCATTAACAGGATTAACAATTACTGTAAACGTATTACTACTTACACTTCCACCCATTCCATCATTTACAGTAAAGCTAACTGATGCTATTCCATTCCAATCTTGATATGGCAAAAGACTTACTAAACTATTATTAATATTAACATCAACACTCCATTCATCTGCAGAAATTACACCAACCATGTAACTTAATGCATTATCCAAATCTTGATCAGTAAAGTAGTTACTCAAGTCTAAATAGTCTATTAATGACTCATCTTCATTGATAACAATATCTTCAATAGTTCCATTAAAAACAGGAACTCTATTCACATCATTAACAGTTATAGTAACATTCTCACTATCAATATACTCTCCATCATTTACATTAAATGTTACAACATAAACTCCATCATCATAATAATTAGTTTGCCAGCTAAATTCATGATTACTTTCATCAAATACAGCTCCATCAGGTAAGTTTTCAGTAGAGTAGTATAATTGTACAGAATCAGAATCTTCTGCCACAACATTAAAACTTACTAAATCATTTTCACTAATTTCAATATCATCAATATGCTGAATAACAGGAGCATCATTAACCTCAATATTAAAAGTCCAGTTATTTGTAGCGAAAGCACCATTTCCATTATTATCCACACATTTTACATTCCAAATATAACTTCCATCACTAACATCGTAAAACCAAAATAAAGCACTATCCCCATTTGCAACTTCTTGAGTATTTTCAATCTGAAATTCTCCATTCACATCAGTATAAATATAACAATCTAAATAATAATCTTCATTATCATTAACGCTATAACTAGCATTTATTAAACTTGTATCCCAATTACTATTATCAACAGGATATTCTAATGTTACAATCGGAGGTGTTGCATCATCTAGATTGCTAAATCCTTTTGTAGGCCAATCATACAACCTAAAATCAACATTATCAACATCAGTATCGTAACCATCCTCTATCCTCCCTAAACTTTGTCCGAAGCTAGGCAATAAAGCATTATCAATAACATTTCCATCATCATAATTACCATATGCAACTTTATCAATTATATCACTTCCAGATTTTAATATCAAAACATCTCCCGCATTATTTAATTCAAAAGTAGGATTTATTATTTTAAATCCATAAGGTCCAACACTTCCAGTTAATACATAAGGATTGCCAGTATTATCTTCAATACTCCAACCTTCTACAACAACAACTTGATTATTTGGATTATATAGTTCTACCCATTCATCCCCCTTCACTAAAAATTCATTTATCAAAACTCTTGGCATTATAGTTACTGTAAAAGATTCAGTATCATGTAATATTCCATCATCAGCTCTGACAGAAGTTGTTCTAATTCCTATATCACTTTTATTTGTTTGCCATCTACCATTTGAATCAAATGGAAAATTATAAATAATATTAAGTATGTCTCCATCAACATCACTTGCATTAACATTTAATACTATTAAATCTCCTGCATAAGCAGTTATATCATCAATATGTTGAATAACAGGAGCATCATTAACAGGATTTACTTTCAAGGTTATATTGTTACTATACTTAGTCCCATTATGTCCATCATCAGCTAAAAATCTAACATACTCTATTCCATTCCAATTTGAGTTAGGAATTAAATCAACTAATCTATCATAAATATTTAGGTTAATATTAAAATTTCCAACAGAACTAAAAGTTAATAGATCTCCTTCATAATCTGCAAAATAATTAGTTAAGTTATAATAATCATTTTTAATACTATCTTCTTCCCAGATAGCATTAGGCATATTTTCTAATAAGATTGGAGCATCATTAACACAGTTTTGATCAATATTATCTATTATTTCAACAGCTCCTGGATGTATGCTATTATTTCCATCATTACAATCAGGGCTTCCACCCACAGCTGCATCAGAATAACTTCCATCTGCATCTAAATCATCTAAAATATTTCCATCACAATTTTCATCTATTCCATTATAAGGAATTTCATCTGCACCGGGATAAACATTTGCATTATTATCATCGCAATCAACATCACTATAATATCCATCCCCATCCATATCATTTCCAAACAATATCCAATCAATAGAATTTCTAAACATCTGTTCTGACTCACTAGTCCAATAATCTCTTTGAGTTATACCAAAGAAAACTCCCCTTGCATTAGCAATCACATTATGTTTTAAATGATCACCTTTATTGATAGCAACAATTATCCCATCTAATCTATGATTGGTTGTTGATAATATGCTGTCTGTGTCTAAAGCACGATTTTCTTTGCTAATGTAAAGTGCAGGAACACTCAACCCTCCATTGTAACAACAACTTGAATAAATTTGAATATCATAAGGCATGCCTTCAGTTATAATATGACCACTATTCTGATTGTAAGCATGCAAAGGATGACTACTACCTATAGAACTTGTTCCACTAGCAGCCCAATTCCAATCAACAATATTATTACTATCTCCCATTACTAATGCAGGAACTTGATTAACCGGAATCTGATCATAATTATTAAAATTTTTCCCAGGTATATACATCATGTTATAATTACTCCAGTTAACACTAGCAACATTATCATTATCAATAACATCAACACTAAATCCTTTATCTACAAAAATGTTGTATATATATTGATCATATTGATTAACATTAGTTGTTAAATAAGCTACCCTATAACCTTCAGCACTAACACAAAAAGAAAATATAATTACAAATAATAATAACATCAATATTTTTCTATTCATTTTTCTTCCTTTTTCTTCCTTTTTTTCTTACAGCATAGAAAACAAATAATCCTATCACAATGATTACTAACACAATAAAAGCTCCCATAAATGGGCTAGCTACACTTCCATCATCACTTATTGCTGCCCCTTTGCTTGAACTTACACTCACCCCTTCTCCATTTCCATCTTCACCCTCTTGTTTTGGTGGATTGTGATTTAAAATAGAATCAGAATTATTTACAGGAAGATTATCATCAATAATTGTATTATCTACAACAACAAGATCATTTTCTATATTTGAAAAATCACCATTACCATTAACTATAATTACTAATCGAGAAGCTAATACAACTCCTGTTCCTTGATCTTGAGGTTTAAAATATACATTTATAGTCCCATCATAGTTTCCAGCCTTCTTAATTTTAATTCTATAAGCTGCTTCCTTTTCTTCACCAGGTGCTAAACTAAATTGTTTATCAGTCAATTCTATTATTCCTTTAATTGATTCACTTACTCTTAATTCAACATCAATAGATTGATCATTAACGTTACTAACTTTAATAGCCCTATCTTCAACAATTACATCTCCAGCATCTAATTTATAATTCAACACAGCTCTAGCATTACCAATACTTCCAGACAATGCAGTAACATTTATAGATGAACAACTAATTATAAGTATTAAAGCTATGACATAAAATAAGAGCCTCATTTTTAACCCCCATGTTTCTTACTTTTAAGTGACCTTTAATATTACCACTTAACAATTAAAAGAATACTAGATTTATTATATAAACATTTATATATTGTAAACATTATATTATCAAATAACTTATATAAATATATAATATATCTTTTTAGCAACATAAAATAAGTTTATCTAGGATAAATATTAATTTATCGTCGATAACGAAAGGTTTTTAAACATTAAAATCAAAAATTAATATGTTTTCATAATCAAAAAGGAGGTGAATAGTCAATGGGAGTAAAAGTTAAAGCTGGAGAAAAAAGAGAAAGTGGCTGGCTATACTTTGTAAAAGGGGCTAATCTAGAAGTATTCAAAGCAAAAATGGCTCGTGGTGGTAAGAAAAAGAAAAAAACCGCTAAGAAAACAACAAAGAAAGCTACTAAGAAAAAACCAGCAAAGAAAAAAAGAAGAAGATAAATTTTTTATTTTTCTTTTTTAACATAAAAAACTATACATTTTTTTCCAGTTGATGAATCTCTTTCTGTAGAAGCAAATAAATTATAACCATACCTATTCCTATAATCTCTATCTAACTCAGCTATCTTTTCAATATCTCTCATATCAACTTTTTCAAGTCTTTCAGCCTTTCTTGGATCATAATCTAATTTTCGCCTAAACATTGCATTAGAATTTTAAAAAGAGGTATTTAAAAAATTAACTATTTAGAACTTCAAAGTCAACTGTTTTCTCATCATAGTTTCCAGCATAGTCAATTGCTTTAAATATAATCTCATGTTCCCCATAACTAAAAGTTCTTCTTCTATCATAGTCAGTACAATCTCTACATAATGTCAAAAATCTTCCACCATCTATAGAATATTGAACATCTACATTTTCATTAACATTCAAAGAGATAGGTATGATCTTTTCATTATAACTAAATTCAATTGGGCTGTACACGTTTAATATAGGATCATCATAATCTACATTAAAACTTACTAAATCACTTGTTACAAGATGTGTTGGATCTTCAATAGTGAAATAATAAAACAAGGTTCCTTCATAACTACTCAAGTCAACATTCACACTACATTCTTTATTCCTTCCAGATTCACAATTA
>Ga0066639_10005152_pt1 | contig 11030 bp, 7 predicted proteins | sample CryGeyCG2114_010_2_FD_59504 | JGI IMG/M metagenome (GOLD analysis project Ga0066639, IMG submission 59504) | Groundwater microbial communities from aquifer - Crystal Geyser CG10_big_fil_rev_8/21/14_0.10 | ecosystem: Environmental > Aquatic > Deep subsurface > Groundwater | place: USA: Utah... | reverse complement strand
GATACTATCAGTATTTTCATACGATAAGTATAACAAATCTGAGCTTATGTTCGCGAGTGCGCTTGTTCCTGTCTTTTCAGGCTTCTTTTTTGAAGAAAAGATTCCAGCCTGTTTTCAATTTCCTTCGGATAGCCGTCTTTTATATGCTCATGGTAGAATGCAGGTCGTTCTTCAAGTTTTTTCAGTCCTTTCACCTGAGTCCGGTCTACTCCTTTCAGTGAGGTTCTTATTGTCTGCAAGTCCTGAGTGAGATCAACACCGATCTTTTGATCCCATCCCGGTAGGATCTCTGAGAGATTACTCAGGATGCTTTGCAACCTTTCATCAGAGGTGATTGTCGAAAGGGTCCCAACCCAATATGCAGGCTCGCTTAAAAGAAAGCGCGTCCAAAGATCTTCTTCCATTAATCTTGTAATCGTGGGTTTCTTCTCTGTCGTACCAGTTCCTTTCTGCTGATTAAAGAAATCAGGAGGTTCATTAACCTTGATATTCGCGGTAGTTTCGTCATCATCAGAACCGTGAGCTTCAGCTATCTGTGCGTCAATACGGGTATTTATGTTTAGCCTATTATCAAGCTCATTTAATTTATCGATGTCACCGTATCGCTGTGCGACGAAACGTGTTACTGACTCTGCTGAGAAAGCATGATTAAACGGAATATCAAAAAGTTCCATTAAAAGCTGTATCCGGCCGATGTGATAATCTGATCCGACGACATGAACGGGTAAATCTTTTAACTCGGGGTGATCTGAAGAATCAAGGTACTGATTGCATACATTGATTAGGTTTTCCAAGGTATTGGTGGATTGATCTTCAATGAGTATATCTGTTGGTGAAATTTCTGAACGATTATCAGCTGTGATATACTCTCTGATAAATTCAGCCTCTGATGGATAATCTGTACCTCCTGTCTTGCCTCCCATCACGATAATTTTTGATCCTTCACCTGCTGCATATAATGCTTTTGTGGCGGAGGAAATTTCTTTTGACCAATAATTTATATCGGCAGTCGTATCTCCTGATGTTACGGAATCAGCCTTATCTCTTGTCTCTTTATTGAGTACCGGTCCCTGGCCGAATAAGAGAAGTATGCCGGGGTGTCTGGGTATAGCTTTTACTTCAGGGTCTTTCAGATATTCTGTGAGGCTATCAACAGATTGGGGAGTTTTCTCCGGGGATGGAGGAATGACAGCCGGCGCTTTGAATTCAGCATTTGAGTCAGACATACCTCAGTATATCATTCCTGGGTCATTGTTCGCTCGTATAGATTATAAAATTTTCCGGCAATTTTATCCCAGTTAAATTTCTCCAATACACGTTTGTATGCGTTTTCACCCATTTTCTTTCTTTTTTCGTCATCTTCAAGCAGCATATTCACCCGTTTGGCAATCATATCAGATCGTTTTGCATAAACAAGATATCCGGTGACATCATCTTCAACGATTGTTCTGACACCGCCGCTTTGCGTGACTATGACCGGTGTCTTATGAACCATTGCCTCAAGAAGTACTAATCCGAGAGGTTCTTTCCAGACGGAAGGTGCGACGTACACGTCGGCACGCAGATAAAAATCTTCGATCTTATCACCTTTATTTGGTGATAGATATCCGACGATATGTACGTTATCAAGCTTGTGTTCTTTTACCAGTTTTTCAAGATATGGTCTTTCAGGGCCATCACCGGCAATCACTATTTCGGCCTCAATTTTTTCGGCTGCCATGATCAGGTACTCGACACCTTTGTGTTCAGTCAATCTTCCGGTAAAGAGCACCATATGTTTATGCTTAAATTTATATTTCTTGTCAATCCAGGAGACATCACGGTCGAAATCGACATTGTTATCAATACCTGACGGTATGACTTTCGTTTTTTGTTCGAATTCCTGACCAAACAGCTTGAGATACCATTCTTTCGTAAAGTCACTGTTGGCCGTGATAAATGATGCTTTCTGTGAGGCCGACTGCATCAGAGATTTCCATCGTGTGTCTTCTTTAAAGTAATAGAGATCACTTCCGTGTGTTGTCAAAATAAAGGGTATTTTGTAAAAGTTAGCTAAGTTACGTGCGATGTGGGGAAGGAATGCGGTATGAAAAACATGGATGACATCCGGTTTAAAGTCTTCAATTGCTTTTGCCGTCTCAAGAAGATAGTAATTCAACAGCTCAATAAGCTCCATTGCGCTGAAATCTGCGTATTTCTTGACACCCGGCAGCTCGGGGTTTCCGACAAAAACACCCATCTGCGGAGGTTTCAAATGATACACCTTGGCATGGGGAAGGTCATGCATATCCGGCGCGACTATTCCTGCCTCAAATTTTTTACCATGAATGTTATTAAGCTGGTTTGTGAGTCTCCGCAACCAGGCTCCTGAACCGTTGCCCCAGAGCGGAAACATATATGTGTACAAAACACGCATTCGACTATTATATCACAATGGGTTTTCAGGACAAATAAAACCTATAACAAACCAAGGAGTAAGCTAATGAGTATGGCAGAGTGAATGAATCAAGATAAAGAATGCCTACCAGGACATCAAGATTGTTCCTGAGCCTCAAAAACTTGCTGTAGTTTTTGAAAGATTATAGGAAAAAGTCCCGTGACCTCATTCAGTTCATCTGAGGTGAAATTCTGCAAAACATACGGTTCTCCGGGGATCCTTCTTGCCGGATCACGATTATCAATTCCGATACGAATTCTCCAGAAATCTTTGAACCTGAGTGAGCTCTCGATTGATGAAAGGCCGTTATGTACTTTCGGTCCTTTTCCTTTTTGAATTTTAAATTCACCTAGGCTTATATCCAGATCGTCATGGGCAACGATAAGTTCAGTAGGCGGTAGATTCTCAGACATCAGTATTTTATTCGCAGTAAAACCAGAACGGTTCATAAAGGTACGTGGCTTAGCGAGGGTAGTTTGTGTGCTGCCCGTTACGGATGGTAAAGAAACCTTCGCGATATCCGCATCAGCATATTTGTCGTGCTTCCATACACCTTCACCTGCTTGATGAACTTGAACCCAATCAACAAACATGAAGCCGACATTGTGGCGGTTTTGAGCATATTCCTTACCGGGGTTTCCGAGACCAATGAGGATAAACATATTGCAATTATAGTCGATACTCAAGTAGTATAAAAGAAAGAGTTGTCATTTATCGTTCTTATGTCAAAATACGTACCTGATGTTTCTTCAAGAAGATGGGTCATCATCTCTTCAAATCGCATAAACAAACCGGAAAATTATGATGACGATCCGACCAACGATTCAAATGTTTGTCCTTTCTGTGAAGGTAATGAATATCTGACTCCTAAGGAGGTTTTTCGTATCGGTAAGGGTAAAGAAGGGGAGAAAGGATGGGATGTACGGGTAATCGAAAATAAATATCCGATCACTGATTTTCATGAAGTTATTATTCATGCACCAAAAGAAACAGATCTACATAAGCTCCCCAAAGAGCATATAACAAAAGTTTTTCAGGCATATCGCGAACGATTTAACTATTACTGTAAACAGGGTCAGGTCATTATTTTCTGTAATCAGGGAGAGCACGCAGGGGCTTCAATTGAGCACCCTCATTCACAGCTTGTCGTTTTACCGAATCAGATAAACATTACCGCTCTGAGCAAAGAACCGATGAAGAATATTGTCCGTGAAAATAATTATTTTGATATTTACTGTCCTGACTTTTCTCAATGGCCATATGAAGTATGGATTACACCGAAAAAAGAAGATACGATTTTCGGTAGTATCACTGATGAGGAAATCACAGATCTTGTGGATATCTATAAGGATATTATGGAAAAGCTGGAAGAAATTTATGATAAAAAAAATAAAACAGGCAAAGGCTTCAGTTACAATTTTTATATTTATCCGAAAGAAAACTGGTATCTTCGTATCATTCCCCGAATGATTTATCGTGCAGGATTCGAATTGGGTACGGGGCTCTCCGTCAATATTACTGACCCAGAAGATGTTGCAAAAGAGCTCAGGGGCGGAGAAGAATTGAGTGCAGAAGATAGGAAGCAGAAAATTACCACTACCGATAAAAGTTCCGTTGAGCCCAAGCAGGAACCGATAAAAACAAAAGAAGAAAAGATTGAGGATTTGAAGGCAAAACTTGCCGCACTCGGGATTGAATAGTCTCAGATTTTTGGTATCGGATTTCGGGTTCCCAGTTCAATAATTGCCCGTCCGCCGTTTCTGCCTCCGACAATGCGCGGCATGAAAGAAACATATGGATACGATTTGAGGGTTTCATCTTCGTAGCCGTCAAACGGATCAACCGCTGAGAGCAGGTCTAACTCTGTATTATCCCATCCGATTATCTGCTTCACTTCGGTCGGAGTACGGCCTTTTACGGTGAAAGGATCAAGCATCCATCCGGCAGCATTTGCTTCTACGGCACGTCTCAAAGCAAGATAAGCTTCAGCACTTTGAGGAACTTGTTTTTGTGCCTGTGCGGCAAAAAGCGGCAAAATCGATTGTGTCATCACGTTATGAAATCGTTGAGGATCAGTTAGGGCATCTTTAATAAGCGGTGCAAGAAATTCCATTTGAGTCGCCTGCAGTGAAGGGACGATCAGGCCTTCATGCGTTGCCTGCCAAAAGGTATGGAGATATCCATGTCGTGCTTCGGTAAGTGCTTCTTCCAGCTCCTGAAAATTTTTTATATAGATCTCGGGATCAACGGCGCTTCGATACCGTTCCAATCGGGAGTCCAGGAGGTGAACATCCTGATCTCCATGAGCATTAGGCCAAAGTACAGAAGCTGCGACTGCAGTCGCCTCAACCATACGCTGCTGACCTTCACACAGCTGAAGTTCATGCGCAATACGTTCTGCGGCTTCTGCCATGTGGGGATATACCTCTGCATTGATATGAAAGCCATCATCAGTATGCGGAGAGGGTGTTTGTTCTCCACTGGCATCAGCAAGGCGACGCAGTATGTCAGTGAGTTGATTTCCTTGTGTTGACATATCAGTTTCACCTGGTAATCCTTCGGTCATAGTCTCATTGTACCTTATGAAAAGAAGAGAGGGAAGATTTTATTGTCTGGCAGAAGACATTCCCTGGGTGATGAGCATAAAAAGAATGAGTAGACCACCACCACCGATCATCATAGCGATTTTTTTACGCTGCTCAAGCTTCGCTCTCTCTTCACTGTCATCGGGCAGGTTTTTTATTTGCTCGTCAATTGCTGCCTCCATAGCTTCATTCATCTTACCTTGGCTTATGAGATGATTAATGGATCTTCCTGCAGACGGAGAGAATTCACCTTGTTGAACCATCATGAGGACCTGGGCAGTAGCTTCAGGGTCCTTATAGGTGTCCAACGCTTTTTCCATCAAAGAGATTTGCTCATCAAGGGTTCTTAATTCTTCTTCAAGTTGAGTGCCTTGTGCTGTTCCTTGTAGTCTGGCAAATTGTTCTCTTTTGATATCTTTGTTTTGTTGGAGGACTTCCAGTTGTTGTTTGGTTTCAGCTATCACATCCGGACCGTGAATACGCATGAGTTCGACCATATCTCCGTGCGAAGCGACGATATGATCAGCAATCTGTTCTCGGAATGTACCAACCCTGGCATCAACACGTCTATTGTGCTCATTGACTGCTGCTACTTCATCATTGTATTTTTTTTGGTCTTCTTCGGATGCTCCTTCCATCGGAGCAGGAGGGATATCTTTCTTCGGGTATCTTCTCTCTAAAAATTTCAGGAGTGCATCGGTTGTAATCTGACCTGACTCTGAAGCAGCTTCGGTGATTGCTTTTGCTTCAAACTGCACCTGTTCATCGGGTTTTTTGATCTGTTTTAAATACATTTCAAAGATTTGTCTTTGTTTCGGACCCATGGTTGAAAGAAGACTTTCACTCTGAGCACAGATAAAAGAAGTCATAACAATGTGTTCAGGGACTACCTTATGTTCTATTTTCCCATTGATCTCAACCTGGCAGTGAAAGTTCCCGTCAGCACGACCGACGATGTGGGTTAGACGATAATTCTGGGAGCCTTTCGGCATTTCAGCACCCTTAAGACTTGGTTCCGCCTGAGTGATTTTCTTCGATTTGTCCTCAGGATCAGATTCTTCCCATAAGCGAATAAAGGTATCCCGATCAGATATCGTCCCGTCCCTATTTGCACGAACGTCCTGACCTTCGGCGTACATCGGGTTTTCTGGTAGTCCATTCAATGCATCAATCCAATTCAACGTTGTTCGATGTTCACCTTGAATAGTGGCAGTTCTTTCGATAGCTCCTGTATTTTTTTTGTCCTGTGTGAGTCCTACCTGTTTGGCATCATATAAAAAGGAATGTCGTATGATTCTTTCAGCATCATTTTTAGGATCATTCTGAGGCCTTAAATATTCAGCTGAGGGAACTCTTCCTTCAGTCGGTTGGGGAGCATCTACCATACTTATTAATTTACTTGAAAGACTATATAAAAACAAGTATATTTACTTTATGGATAGACAACCGTCTCGTCAAGTGAAGGATTTGGTACAACCAAGCTCCCTCCGTGCCACACCACTTGCAGAAAGTCGTCCGAACTGGTTTAGACGAGTTTTTGGAAAAAAGGAAACACCTAAGCCCGAGCCATCTTCAAACACAGAGTTTGATCGAAATAAATTTACCGTTGAAAAAGGCACTGGTTTGATGACTGAAGCTAAGGTTCAGTTCAATCCGGAACTCCAAGCTCAGTATTCTACATATCTTCATAATCATCTGACACGACTTGCAGACCTTTATAACCGTGATCCGAATGCAGCTCTTTTCCAGGCTCCGGAGTTTAGACATCAAAAAATATTGCTTGAAACGTTGGCAAAAAAGAATAATGGCAATCAATATGAAATTTCCAAAGCAGATATTGATACAGCTCTCAAAGATGATCCTGATCTTTGGATTACGACAACTCAAATAATGGAGGAAGATATGGCTATGACGCTTGCCGGTCTTGGCCTTGTCGCAGAAGTTGATCCTGATAAATATGGTGCAAAAAGCGCGTTTGATGTAACGGTAGATCCGCAGAGAATTCATTTTGATATAAACCGTGGAACACTGAATAAACTCACTGGCAACCATCCTGTATTAGCATCTTTGGCAGTTCTTGGGGTTGGTGCATTGTCTACTCCCCAGGGAATTGCACTCATGCAGCAGGGATATTCCGCAGCAGTTGCGCGATTACCACAAATTGCACAATACGTTCAAAAAGCAGGAGCTATAATTCAAAACCCAGCGCTCATGGCCCCATTTGCAATTCAGTATGCAGGATTAGGTGCCTCTATGCTTGCTGTTGCAGCAGGTCAGCGTTCTCTTTTCAAAGAGGGAGTGGGCTTAGATATCAAAAGAAACGCAGATCTTCTTCAGCGTTTGAAGTCAGGTTCATATCCGGCAGAGACTCAGTATTTGCAGGATATTATAGGATTGGATATAAATGATCTCAATTTATCAAGACTTGGCATGCCTCCCGGTAAACGCACCGTTAAACATGCAGGTACAAATCCCAATTCTATCGCCATGGAGCAGATTCAGGCCAGTCTTGTATCTCAGATGTGGACGCGCTTCAAGTTTTACAATGAAGGCCTCGGAGTACCACCGGAGAAGATTAACATGATTTCGGAAAATCTGACATTCGGGCAAACGAGAGGTAATGTACGAGGGGAACTCACCGTTTGGGGAGAAGAGATGCAACAGGTAAGAACAAGAAAAACTGCTGAATTCAGAAATAGAACCGGAGGAGATCCCAACCCTAATGAGCAGATGATGATAGATATTGAATCAAGGCGTGAAATCATAACCCGTAGACTGGAGAAACGGTTACTCACGCAGGAAGCTTCAGAAAAAACTGTTTCGATGCTCGATGCACAGGCAGATGCAGTTCAAACTGGAGAATCAAAAGGGAGAATTATTGAACAGAAAGTAAAAGGATTTACAGAATCAAAGACGCTTTTAAGTAGCTCTAATACCGCAATTGATGCAGTTCAGAAGGAGATTAAGTCTTATCAGGAAAAGTTAGATGAGTATAGAAAAGCACTGGGAGAAGCTCAGACTGGTTTCGGCACTACGAATATTGAAGAATTGAATGAAATATTGCGTAACAGAAATACTGTTGATGATGAAGCTCTTCGAAGCGTCAAAGAAGCTCTTCGAACAGCGCAAGATGAGTTGAAGAGAGCCGAGCCACAAGGTATATACCTTGACAGTAAAGTTGCTTCGGCGAAAGCCTTGCTGACGCAACTAACGGGTATAGACGCTGCTCTCGGAGTCGGAGCGGTTGGTCTCGGTCGAGCTGAACTAGCAACATTGCCTATGGAGGAGATCTTTAGTCGTGTCAACGAAGCGTATAGAAGGTCCGTTGCCGCAGGAATAGCACCACCTCTGGGATGGAATATCAACAATAACTCGGATCTTTCCTTACGGGAACGGATCATGTTTACTGTTGCGGAAGCGCGTGCAGCAGAATCTGAGCCTGCTGTTGGAGCCCCATCCCGAGATTTTATTGCCTGGACAGGAGCAGGAGTAGGGGTTAGTGAAAATTTTCTACGGTCAGCTACCCTCGATACTGCGATTGCTGAATTACAACGAAGAGCTGCTTTGCCGCCGGTTATAACTCCTGCAGATCGTGCCAGAGTAGAAGGAGTACTGCGAGAAGTTCAGAATGCATACAACTCCAGACAGCAAAAAATAAAAGAAGTATTATCTCAAGAGCCCTCACAGCGACAACAATACAACAATCGTATGGAGGATGAACGAACGGAGATTGAAAGCTTAAAGACAAGGATCCAAACACATAATACCGAACTTATTCCTCTCGAAGCATCCAGGGATCAATTAAGACGAAATCCGCGACAAATAGCTGAAACATATATTGATCAGAACCTTACTGATTATCGCGACGGATTATCTGCCTTGGCAAGAATCCATACTGATGCAGCGGGACGAGCTGGATATGCAGGTGAACTTGATCCTGCTCTTTTACATACAAGGTCTTTACAGGACATCTTGAATGGTATTCATACAGCTCACGCTGCAGGTTCGCCGCTTGCGTGGGATAACACAGGAGATTCTGATCCTGATCACATCAGAAATATTCTATCTGCACGGGCAGAGGCACAGGCAGCAGATGCTATTGGCACGGACTTAACAGTTGATAATGCTGATTTGGCAGATCTTCTCACATATTCTTTATCAGAAAGAGAAATCAGGACTCTACCTGAAGATCAATTGTTGAAGAGAGCAAGAAGCAGAGGTGGTTGGCCTAATACACCGGCAAGTCGTACACGAATCCAAAATGCAGTGGAACAGGCAAAGTTACGTTTTGATACGAGACGCAATCTGTTCACTAATAATCTTAGCGAGGCACTGACAGAAGCACGGGTCGGCCGTATCCCTACTTTTGCAGAGGCAGATTTGGCCGTTTTGAGTAAAAATCAGGATTTTCTCAACCTTACATCAGAAATTACGAGAAAGCTATCTGTAATTAGAACAATACATCCACTGTTGGCAGGTGTAACAGACAGTGCGGCGGTCCTCGGGTTTATCAATAGGTTAGAGGCAGAAAAGAGGACAATGCGAAATCTGGAGGATATGTCAGGGAATATTCAAGGCATATTGACCCAACTTAATGAGTACGATAAGGCATTAGATGAGTATGTATCTTCGAGAGAAGACGCAAAGAGCAAAGGAAATGGTGCCGGCAGTGTTTCCGAACTTGATGATGAACTGAAACGAAGGGCACAACACCCCAATTCAGAGCTTGAGGCCGTTATAGCGAAAATAAAAGATTCAAAAGCAGAGATATCTCCTTCATCCGAGACAACTAAAATGGCCAAGGAACGTATTGATGGCGCAACACAATCTCTAACGGAAATCAGAAGAATGAATACGGACTTTCTATTTGCAACAGGAAGAACTATCCTTGCGCCGGCAGACCTCACAACGGGCAGTGTAGACAACCTTATGGAGCGTATCAACTTCATGCATACAGAATCAAAGCGAACAGGTATAAGACCTCCTATAGGATGGCCTAAAGAAGAAAATGAAGATACAGATCATATTGAAACTGTATCAAAAGCTGTAACCGCTGCAAGAGCAGAATCAAAAATTACAAGGATTGTTGCGACTATTCCTCCCGCTCTGAGTCCCCATTTTATCGCAACGAACGCTTGGTATAACGAATATACATTTTTGTCTTTATCACCACAGGAATTATTGCAGGAGGCTACTCGGAGAGGATATGCTTTAAACCAAGCTGAAGCGCAAAGTATTCTCGAAATAAGGAAAAATATTTTCGACGCTTTTCCCGAGTCAACTGGTGAAGCAAAAACCGCGAATGATAATCGAGTAAAGGAGCTAGATAAGCAAATCAAAAATACCGAAAGAGAATATGAAGACACTCGTGGCTTCATCTTGACAGTCAAAGATATGGCACAAAAACAGAGCGAAATTTACGCTCGTATTCCTGATCTTATTGGAGCAGCGTATGACGCACAGTTTACTGTCCCTGTTCATGCCGGGAACAGGTTTTACACTGATAAAGAGACTAATCCTACAATTAACGGTACCCGTATTCCTGATTTGCCTAAAGGATATTTCGATATTTTACATATGCTGACGGGTTATCAGGATAACATTACGGATGGTCGTGATGTCGCATTTCAAAAACTCATCAATGTCTCTCAGTTTCATCCGACAGCAGTAGCTATAGAGCTCAATAGACAGTTGGATTTCGGCCTCGGCGCTGCCGGACCTATCACAATTGACCGAGTTCTTGCAGAAATTCAAAGACAGGTGAACAACAGGACTCTTAATCAATCCGATATTTTTCATGCAGTACGCGGGATGAAAGAAAATTATATTGCTCATGTGAAAGCCATTTCCTAACCTATGAAACTCAACACTAAAACAATAATTCAGAGCTTACCGCTTGATGACAAGCTTAAGCAGGATATTCTTTCGAAATGGGATACGATGGATCGGGATCTCAGATATGAAATAGAAAATCTTGTCTGGGAAGCATACTATGAGTTTGAGAATCT
>Ga0066639_10005148_pt1 | contig 11039 bp, 10 predicted proteins | sample CryGeyCG2114_010_2_FD_59504 | JGI IMG/M metagenome (GOLD analysis project Ga0066639, IMG submission 59504) | Groundwater microbial communities from aquifer - Crystal Geyser CG10_big_fil_rev_8/21/14_0.10 | ecosystem: Environmental > Aquatic > Deep subsurface > Groundwater | place: USA: Utah... | reverse complement strand
TGCCGACATTCCAATTAGTGGCGTTACTTTAGGAAAAACATACGATATTATGTTTAAGGGTCATCAAAGTTTAAGTAAAAAACTAAACGATGTGCAAATTAGTAGTAATACTACAGTGCTCAATTTTTCAACGCTCGATAATTCATCAGCAAAAGGACCGGAGGTTTTACTAGGTGGTGATATTAGCAACTCAGGAGTTACTCCAAAAAGTTTGGGGGACGACGTTGTAAACTCGGTTGATATTTCAGTTTTGCTCGATGATCTAGATCTTGGTGACGCTTCAGGAAATTTTGTGCGTTCCAATATTAATCAAGACACTTCTGTTAATTCTGTTGATTTCAGCATTATCTTAAAAAATCTCGACAAAATCGGCGATCAATCTTAATATGTTTCGGAGGAACCAAATTATTTTTTTACTAACTATTGCTTCGTTAATTTTTACGAATACTGTTTTTGCCGGTACACCTAAAGGGCCGGACAGTTTTCAGCTCATTGCTAGTCCCTACACTGGTGCAGACAATACTGGGGATGGCAATACTGGGGCGCCAAATGATCTAAACTACTTTTACGTAGGTCAGGTCTTTAACACTAAAATTCAGATTAATTCTGGGGGGACTACGGCAGCGAATATTTGGATTGATTACGATTCTTCACTCACAACCGCAAGTAGTCTACTGACTGGAACCTATTTCAATGTTTGGAGCGGGCAATTAATTAATCCCACCAAAAACGGCCCAACTAACGGCCGAATCTTTTCAACTGGGGCTGAAATTCCGGTAGTCCCACAAACCGGTACAGGTATTTTTGGTTTTATAAATTGGCGAATGAATAGGCCAACTGCTGCTAACTATAACACCGGTAGTCCAGCTTCGCTCGATATAAATACTGGAGTAATCGGCGCAACAACGGAAAGTAATATTTCACTGTCCGGGCTCGATACTTTAGATGGAGCTGAAGATTTTCAGTTTCATGTTTGGGCAGATACGGTGAAGCCTTACGCTACAAATCCTTTACCGGGTAACAGGGCTACCGGAGTAGCGGTTGATTCCAATTATGTCTTTAATTTGCGCGATTCACTTCACGGCGCAGGAAATGATCTTGGGGTTGGTACAGGGGTAAATACAAACGCGCCACCAGGTTCAATTTTAGTCAATGACGGCGGAGGTGATTTAGACTACACGGCTTTTGATAACTACACCTGCTCTGGAACTTGGGGTACGAATTTGTGTGCCGTAACCTTGAATCCGAGCACACCATCCGGTTTAGCTGGCGACACGCGAAATTGGAAATACAACACTACCTACACGGTTAAAATTAGTGATTTTCAGGATCGAGCTTCGTCTGCGCAGGATCAGCTCGGCGACGCTAACGGGCCAAACATAATGAATCCAGTTACCTACATCTTTACTACCGAGGGAGATAATATTGCACCAAGAGTTACAAACTCAGTACCAAACCGTGGCGGTTTTGGTGGTTTAAACACGGATGTAGTGATCGATCTTCAAGACAGAAAATCTTATCCAAGTGGGGCGTCCGGTGTGGGAGTAGATCCAGCGAACTGTTTTGTAACACTTTCTTCACCAACTTTTAAATCAACTAATTACGACATTACCACCGCTGGCGTTTCAGTTTCACCTATTGATTTTGGTCAAAGAATTATAATTAATTCGGCAACAGACTTTGGTCAAAATGAAACAGTTACGGTGAGTATTTCAGGGTGCAGAGACTACGCAGGTAACGAAATGACCCCAGATAGCTGGTCGTTTGCGACTTCAGACACTTCAGCTCCGTACGTAGACTCCAAAATTCCGGCCGATGACACAATCATTGGTGCTTCTGATAATATATCTTTTCATATTAAAGACAGTGGAGTCGGGGTGGACTTAAATGAAACCGTATTCTTTGTAAACGGTGTTTACTACACAAACGGTGGCGGTGCGGGTTCAGTCACAACAAATGGGACAATAATTTCTTTTGCAAACAGTTTAGATTTTAATGGCGGTAATTACGCGGGTGACACAACTAAGGTAACTGGTGTTTCAAATGACTATACTTTTCTAATCAATCCTCAAACTGAATTTGTGGCCGGGGAAACTGTTCCGATTATTATTTACGCTAAGGATGGTAATAATAATATTATGAGTCAAGTTGTTTACGGTGTCTCGCTCGGCGGAGGAGTCTGCCCAGTGGGTCAGATATTTTGCGGGCTAGACGCAATTTGGAACGGCACGCAATGTGTGGGCGCTACGAGCGAAAGCGTAGTACTAAGTTTGGGTAGTACACCAACTTTGCAGATCACTACCTCAAATTTATCCGTGTCACAGGTTGACGGTTCGTCGGTTTTGGTTTCCTGGTTCTCCACAATGAAGGGCTCTTCACGGGTAGTTTACGGTTCAGAGCCAGCAACGGCTACTAAAAATCAGCCAAACTATGGTTATGGTCAATCAACACCCGAGTATGATACTGACTCTATTTACCACGCTGTAATTGTAGACGGACTTACGGCTGGTCAGCTTTATTATTTTAGCCCAGTAACGGTGACAGGCTCTGTAGAGGTGAATGGCGGAGAGGTTAAAATGGCGCCAAGATTCGGGACGCAAGTTATTGATCGTTATATAAATAGTGATCAACAGGTAATCTGTGAAGTTGCGCAACCGATTGATTATGGTAATTATGAGTATTCAACAAGCTCGACGCAAATGACGGCCTCAACACCCTATTCAGCACCTTTTGTTCCAAAGCAACCAAAAGCGTCAAATCTAAAGATTTTAGAAATGTTTTCTTCTCAAGATGGCATCAGAATCCGCGGGGTTGGTGTGCCAAACTCTCGGGTTAGATTCAGAATATTTTAATATGACAGTTAAACCAATAGAAAACACACTTGAAGTTTCAGCAACAGGGGAGTGGGAGGTGAATGTTACCGAAACTCTTCAAAACGGCGCGCACGCGCTGGTCGTAACTGATGAATTCGGGAACGAGGATAACGCCTTTTTATATGTTCAAGGTTCGGTAAAAACTGAGACCTTAACTGTAGCTGGGGAGTCACCAGCAACGGTTGTTTATCAGGTTGAAACTCTTAAAGAAATTTTTCCACCGATTTTTGCGTGGGTCGGTTTAATTTTGCTAATACTTATACTCTCGGCGCTTACTGTTAATTATTTAGTTTTGAAGCGTGTTTCTAAAAACCGCAAGCGAAAAGCAGAAAAGAAGGTGAGTCGTGAAATTAGGTTTTTAAGATGGGCATCGATTATATTGTTTGTTTTGCTCGCTACTTTTGGTATTATATTTTTGCTCGATAAACGTATTTTGCCAGCTTTCAATTCAACACTTCAAAACTCCATATTTAGTAGTGGGCAAGTTGCAAAACAAAGTTCTGAGCCTATTTCAAAATCTGGAACTGTTCGTGATCCATATACTTTGGAACCAATCAGCGGTATTGAACTAACTTCGAAGGAGGTGACGATTATTACTGGTGAAAGCGGTTACTTTTCGTTTAGTGATGTGGATGTAGAGCAGGGAATTCGGATTTACAACGCTAACTTGCAGAAAAATATAACTCTGCTTCCATCTGCAAATCCAGTTGAAGATATATTTTTCAGCATAGATTTAATGAATCTTTTGATTAAAATTACTAACGCCGAGGCACAGGGTGACAGCAATTTACTTCTGCCATATTTTGAAAAAGACGTTCGGGATGTGCTAAACAAAGATAAAGTTGTAAATACTTTGCCAGATATTTTTGACAGTACTGATGTTATGGCACAAACACTTTATATTTACCCGATTGAGCGCATTGGTGAGCAGGTATCTATTTCTGCTAATCGGCACTATGAAGATGTAGTTCGGGTTATCGTGCAGAATAAAAATAAATCAGGTAGTTACAACTTTGTTTTCCTAGACGGTAGGTGGTGGTTAATTGATTAAAAAACCCCCAAGCCACAAACTCACCTGAGTTCATTTTTTGGGGGTTTTGGCCTGGTTCGACCACGGATACAGGTCAACGAGCAAAATTAGCACAAAGCCAAATCAGCGATATTCGATTTGCCGGAAGATAACCAGAATGATAGCCAGGGCCGAGAAACCGGCAATGGTGAGAACGTCACCAATCAAATCACGTGTTTTCACTTTTTAGATCTCCTATAAAAGTACGTAGAGTATATTACTCAAAAATGAACAATAGTCAAGGTGGTGGCTATAATAAAAGGGGTGATTTCACCCCGCGTTTACTTACCGATTCTCGGGTAATGGTTCTGGCGTAAACCCAAGTTCAATCAATAGTTCTCGTTCGGTCGGACGTAGTTTCGTCTGCAACCATTTGCCTGTCTCACTTTCAAAAAGAACGATTTCACGAGCATCGGAAACAACTGCTCGAAAGCTAGCAAACCCAGCACGGTTACGAATCCGAGTCGAAAATAGCATTAAACCTCCAAAGTTAAAGCACGACTATTTTATCTTAATAGAGCATTCTTTACAATTCTGAACACATTTTTACTATTGACAAAAACTACTTTTCGAACTATTCTATTCACACAATTAATGCGGCTTCATCGTCTAACGGTTAGGACGCCAGGTTCTCATCCTGGAAATCGGAGTTCGATTCTCCGTGAGGTCACCAAAAAAGCATCGAGATTTGCCTCGGTGTTTTTTTGTAGCCTACCATTCGAGCAAATGATGATTTTCGCGAAGCCAAACATCACAAGCCTTATAGCTCGGACAGTGTTTCCTTACCATTGCCCAAAAATCTTTGCTGTGGTTTTTGTGGTGGACGTGGGCGAGTTCGTGGATAATTACGGAGTCGATGACTTCAATTGGCGTCATTACTAACCGCCAGTTGAAGTTAAGGGTATTTTTAGCGCCACACGAACCCCAGCGATTTTTGGCGCTCGATAATTTTACAGTGGCAAATGGGGCGTTCATTAATTCCTTATAAAAATCAGCTCGATCATTAAACACAAAACGGGCTCGCGACTTGTACCATTTTTCGATAATCTGTTGCGCCTTTGGTTTAGCGTCGAGCGACAACGAAAAGGCGTCGTCGCAAATAAAGTGTCGTTTGGCTGTGGGGTTGAATTTTAAAATGTATTTCTTGCCTAAATAGTGAAATTCGTCACCTTCCACAAAATCCCGGCGTATTCTTTTATTTTCTCGAGCTGTAATTTTACGAATGTTTTTCCTAAGCCAAGCGTCTTTCTCATTTAATAACATTTGGATTCTTTTCTCAGAAAGCTGTTTTGGCGCTCGAACAATAACATCTCCGTTGTTTTCAATTTGAATCACTAACGTTTTTCGTACTGATCGTATAATTTTTACAGCCTGAATATCCATATGCAGATTTTAGCACATTTAGTCTGGCAGTAAACATTTTTTATATGCTATAATATTTTTAATTGGAGGATATGATAAACTATTCAAAATACGAACCCATCCGCGCCATTTTACTTTTCGTTATCATCATGATCGTTGGTGGTACTTTAATTTTCATGGAACTCGAACATTGGAGTTTTCTTGATGCGCTTTATTTCACTGTTTCAACCGTAACCACGGTCGGCTACGGCGATTTTGTCGCAACGCAACCAGCAACGAAGTTGATCGCGATTATTTACATGTTGCTTTCGGTACCACTACTGCTTATTTCAGTTGGCGTAATTGCGGATTCTGTTTATCACGAGCGGGAAAAAAATAGTAACAAGACGAAATGATCGATTTATTATTCAACGAAATAGCTGTTGTTGTCATCACCGCTGGCGTGCTGTCGCTCCTTTTGCATTATTTAAAACAGCCGCTTGTTATTGCCTACATTGCAACCGGGCTGATTGTTGGGCCAACTGTGCTAGGGCTTACGTCATCACCCGAGGTCTTTGATGCTATGTCTGAGGTGGGAATTGCTTTCTTATTATTTTTGGTCGGGATTAACCTGAACTGGCGGAATATACAAGACGTTGGAAAAATTGCGTTACTGGCTGGTTTGGGGCAGATGGCGTTTACGACGGGTTTTGGTATGCTGGTGGCGCTCTGGCTGGGGTTTAATGGGGTCACTTCATTTTTGATTGCCCTAGCTTTTGCTTTTTCAAGTACAATTATTATTGTGAAAATGCTCACAGATAAGGAGGATCTTGATCGTTTCTACGGCCGAATTAGTGTCGGGATGCTGATTGTTCAGGATTTGGTGGCTATGATTGTTCTCCTGATTATCGGCGCTTTAGCTGGTGGTGGATCGATTGGCAGTATTTTAGTGGTAGCTTCTTTGAAAGGTGTTTTGGTTATTGGCGCTCTATGGCTTTTGGCAAAGTTTGTTTTACCGCACGTCTTTACTTACGCAGCGCAGTCGCAGGAACTTCTCTTTTTAACGGCCCTTAGCTGGTGTTTTGCGGTAGCGTCTGGTTTGCAACTTATAGGTTTCGGTATCGAAATTGGAGCATTGCTCGCCGGGCTTAGCTTGGCTGGTACACAGTTTCACCGCGAAATTGAATTGCGGATTCGGCCACTTCGAGATTTCTTTTTGATTATTTTCTTCATTGTTCTCGGAACCCACATGTCACTCGACGCATTCGAGACAATGCTAATGCCAGCGGTTTGGCTTTCACTCTTTGTTCTGATTGGTAACCCGCTCATTATCCTTTTAATTCTTAGAGCTTTTGGCTACCACCCGCGCTCGGGATTTCTGGTAGGGCTTTCAATGGCACAGGTGAGTGAGTTTTCATTCATAATGATTGCCTCTGCGATCGGTACCGGTCTTATAGACAGTTCAGTCTTAGGGCTTACAACAATGGTTGGTATAACAACAATTGCAATTTCTACTTATTTCTTAAAATACAACGAGGAAATTTACACTAAACTCGAGTGGGCCTTTCGTTTTCTAGAGCACGGTCAGGATAAAGAAAAGCTTAAAAAAGTCTCAGCTCCTCAGGTTTTACTTTTTGGTTACGAGCATTTAGGTAAAAAAATTTTGCCAGCTGTAAAATCTTTGAAGGAAGATTATTTAGTGGTGGATTTTGATCCGTCTGCTATTTTGAATCTTGAAGAAAAACGAATTCCCTCTATTTACGGAGATGTTGGGAATGAAGAATTTTTAAAGGATATTCTGGCGCACAAGGCAAAACTAATCATATCCACAATTCCAGATATATCGATTAGTGTGGATTTGATAACCTATTTAAAAACTAAACGATCTCGAGCCTCGGTAGTGGTTACAGCTAAAAACCCTACGCAGGCAGAGGTTCTATATGAAAAAGGTGCAACTTTTGTAATTTTGCCAAGTATTTTGGGTGGTGAATTATTTGCATCTATTCTTAAAAAGAAGAAATTTAGAAAAGATTATTGGAAGGATGAGGCAAAAAAACAGAAAATACAGCTTTCGAAATAAAACTGATTACGATATAATTTTAGAAAATTGATATATGAAAAATTCGTCTTTAGACCAGCTACCGCAAATAGGAGAAGGGAAATTAAAAAATGAGAATAAATATTCAGGTTTCGGACCGAATCTTTCGCTTGGCCCTTCGGCTGAAAATATTAAAGTTGCCGAGGTTGCTGTAAATGATAAAGGTTATGATGAATATGATGAATATGATGAGGTTGTTTACACTGATGCAGAAACCGAACCTCTTGGTGAAATTATTCCTGGTGAGATGAGAACTTCGAAAAAATACGATCCAGAAAATACTGAGTTAAGGCCACTTAGTACTTCGGGATTATACAGTGATGAAGAAACTGTTTATCAAGGAATCACACCAGATCAAGCGAAGTTAGATGAACTCGCTAGACAAGAAAAAACAGTGAATGATTTTGCCCGCTCAAATATAGAGCTAGGGAATGCTGACAGAAAACGACTAATTGAAATCATAAAGACTAGTAACGATACTGTTTCAGTGCCAAATCTTTCAACTGCAAAAGGGGAATATACACATCCAAATATTGGTGTAAACGAGGCGCAGATTGGAGAAAAAAATGAGGATTCAACGACCCTTGCGCTTGGTGAAGACGGCGTGGTACGGGGCTCATACCAAGAGGAGTCGGCAAGGGCAAAAAATATGCGCGAAAGCGATATTGACCGCCGAAAAGATATTCGTGGGCTTGTGCAAGAAAAATATGCTGAGCGTGCGGATTTAGATAGAAAAGAGGTTGACCCGTACGTTGCTGAGGTCAATGCTGCAAAGGATGCTCAGGAGAGTACGCTTGCGCGCCGAATGGAAATTCGGCAACTTATTGAAAACAATAATGCAAAACGAGAGACTGGTGGCACTACCGAGACTCGGCAACAAAGTACAGAAACTTTACTTTTGAATCTAAATGAATTAAAGGATGAAGAAAATCTTTTAGTCACCGCACTGAACAAGGCGGACCAGACTGGTAATTTTGATGCGCAAAGTGAAATATCCGCTAATCTTCAAAAAACTAGAGAAGAGCTTAATCAAATCCGAACTGAATTAGCGTATCGTAAAAAGGAGCAAACTCTTGAAAAAATGCAGTCGGATGTTTTCGAAGCAACAGAGGCGGAAAACTTAGACAAGGCAATAAACAGCAGAAAATCAGCTGAACGTGTTTCAAATCTTGAAACAATAAAATCAAAATCTACTGAAGCGCTCGAGCAAGATTTTGACGAACTGGGAGATGAGGCTGATTTGCTTCAAGAAGCTTTGAACAAAGCCGAAGAGGAAAACGATGCAAAAAGACAAGCTGAAATTATAAATGAAATTCAGGGGACAGCGCTTGAAATGCAAGCGATTTACCAAGAGTTTACAGACAGAAACGCAAAGGAGAAAGAGCTTGCCGAGCAACAGGCGCAAAGTTTTTTGGATCGCGATAAACTTAAGCAGGAACTGAAAGCGAATGCCGAAGCGATAATGGCTCGAAAAAATCAGGAGCACGAAAATAAAATTGCTGAAGAAAAAGAAGCGGGGGTAAGTGAACGTATTTTTGAAACTGAGTATAATAGTTCAGAAGAGCTAGAGGCTGATTTTGCCGAACTTGAAGCTGAGGATGACTTGCTCGAAGCTACACTAAAAAAAGCAATCGAGGCAGGGGATCAGAAAAAACAGGCAGAAATTCTAAACGACATTCAGAACTTGGCTCTAGAAATGCGGGCAATTAATAAAGAACTGGATGCTCGTAATGTGGATGTAGTAAAGGTTCGAGAGGAAGAAAGATTACTACGAAAAAGAGCAGAGGCACGAGAAAAGTTAAGAGCACATGGCGAGGCAATTTTGGCAAGAATTCAAGCTGAAAACCCAGAGCTGGCTGAACCAAAAAGAGAAAAAAATCAAGAATTTGGCGGATTTGATTCACGTGAAGATTTCAATAAAGCACTCGAATTACGCAAAAAATTAAATATTTATAAGGAGGATAAAGCGAATATCTTAAAACTAAGGGGCAAGATGACCGAGGTGCAGTTTAAAGATGAGCAGTTAGTTTTAAAAGACAGATTACAAGAAATTCTAGCAGAAGGCCGGGCAATACTGGGTGATGAGTTTAACAAGGCTGCCTAACTGTGGACAAAAACGGATATATATTGACGAATTTAAACTAGCAGTCTATACTAGAGACTGCTAGTTTTTATTATGAATATAAATCAAAGACAAGCATATATTCTTATCGCAATCATTGACGAATACGTGCGAACAGCTCAGCCTGTAGCGTCAAAAACAATTTGCGAAAAGCTCGATCTTGATGTATCGCCAGCCACTGTTCGAAACGATATGGTTCAGCTCGAGACCGTTGGATATCTGCGCCAACCACACACATCCGCTGGCCGGGTGCCAACCGAGGAGGGTTATCGTTTTTACTTAACGATAATGAATCTGCCAAAACGGGCTTTAAGAGTTAGTGCCCCGCTTAAACAGATTGAGGTTCAGGATTCACTCGAGATCTTTGCAAAGAAAGTTGCAGGTGAACTCGTGAGTATGTCTGGCGAAGCTGCCTTTGTCTCCGTTCGGATGAGTGATACGAACAAGAAAATTCACTACACGGGTCTTAATAATCTTTTCGAAAAACCGGATTTCGATGACCTGCAAAAGCTTCGACGTCTCTCAACGATTCTCGATAGTTTAGTAAACACAATCGATAACATTGGTGATATTGGCGAAGCAGACAAGGTGTGGATCGGATCAGAAAATCCCTTTGGTGATCAGGTTTCGACTATGGTGGTTAAATACAATATGCCAAGCGGATTGGACGGAATTATTGGTCTTATTGGGCCAATCAGAATGGATTATCAAAAAAACATGAAGCTTCTTTGCGAAGCTCGTAAAGTAATGGAAGAAAGCTATGAAAAGTAAGAAAAAAAAGGATCTCGAGGAAGTAGAAGAATCTCAGAAGATTGAGACACAAAATAATGAGGAAATAGCTGGCCCTGATCTTGAAGCAAAGTGTGTTGAGTTCGAATCTGGCTGGAAACGAGCGCTTGCGGATTACGAAAATCTGCAAAAGGATATGCACAGTCAGTTGCGCGTGAGTCGCGATAGAATAAAAATTGATTTTGTTGGCAAACTTTTACCAGTTCTCGACAATTTTAATCAGGCGGTAAATTTCGCTCCAAAGACTGAGAACCCAGAAATCGAAAATTGGCTTTTAGGAGTTACTTTTATTCAAAAACAATTCGAAACCGTGCTTTCAGAAATGGGAGTTGAGATGGTTGGCGCTGTTGGTCAGTTTAATCCAACTCTTCACGAAGCAGTTGGCTTAAAAACCGATGATAGCAAAGCAGATCAGGAAATAATCGAAGTTATTCAACCAGGCTGGAAGATCGGCGATATCGTCATTCGGCCGGCAAAGGTGATGATTAATGAAATTACAAAATAACTTAAAACATTAAATAAATTATATGGCAAAAATACTTGGAATCGACTTAGGAACTACAAACTCTGCAATGGCGATCATTGAAGGTGGTCAGCCAAAGATTTTGGAGAATAAGGAAGGAGCGCGAACAACTCCATCGGTTGTTGCGATCACAAAAACAGGTGAACGAATTGCTGGACTACCAGCAAAACGTCAGGCAATCACTAACCCAAAGAACACACTTTACTCAATTAAACGCCTAATCG
>Ga0066639_10005147_pt1 | contig 11042 bp, 9 predicted proteins | sample CryGeyCG2114_010_2_FD_59504 | JGI IMG/M metagenome (GOLD analysis project Ga0066639, IMG submission 59504) | Groundwater microbial communities from aquifer - Crystal Geyser CG10_big_fil_rev_8/21/14_0.10 | ecosystem: Environmental > Aquatic > Deep subsurface > Groundwater | place: USA: Utah... | reverse complement strand
TTTTTTGAGGCATCGGCTTCAATCGTTGACATTCGTCCTTCATGATGTGAGCGAAGCGCTCGAAATTGTTTTCTCAGTACCAATGAATCGCCCGGCCAACTCGGATCATCGATTTGATCGGACGTTAGTGGGCGATTTGCCGCGAGAGATTGGTGGGTGAGTGATAATAGGGCCAGCACCGTAATGAGTGCCGTCTGAAATGGTTTCATAATATTCTCCTTATTTGTTAATGCAATCGCCTGAAACCGAGGTCTGAATTTTGGCTTCAGTCGAAAGCGGAATACCTGTAGTTTAAAATTTCCTAAATTTAGAGCTCATGAGCAACGAAAGAGGGCTTTGATTTAGTAGTGAGGAGTAATACCGAGCACGGGTTGTGCCCGAGCAGCTTTTAAAATGATTGCGGATGTTGATTACAACAGAAAGTTATTTTTCCCTGAGGTTGAAGAAATCAAATAGTATGGATTCTTCGTCTAGCTCAAGGTCAACCTTGTCATTAAATTGCCAATCAGCAGACTTCGCGTTGAGTGGCAGATCAAGGCGCATGCTCCCTTGCATTTGAATCGCAACGCCATTCGGCGTGTGGCATTGATACTCGATGTCCGAGTAAAATGTTACCAATTGAATTTTGTTGTTGGCGTCGTAGGTGCTGAGGCGACCTTGGTATGGATTCGTTAACGAGAACAAATCTCCCGGGTGATCTTCCGCGTTTCTACAAATGAGAGAGTTTCTTAATTTGAGATCAAATTGAAAAACCGAAACGCTTTCTGAAAATGCGATGCTTGTTGAGTGGTCTTCATTTGATAGAAAGATGAGCTGGACTTCGGGGCGCCCGAACCGTCCTAAGTGAGATTTCTTAATTTGAGATTGAATGATCGCTGAAACTCTGGACGCAATACTCTTAACTATGGATGCCTTGTCTGGAGATAATCGATTGGCTAAAATAGCTATAAGATTATTTGTGGCTTCGGGTATTTTCATATGAACCACGTTGCCGGCTGAATCCTTTTTATCAATTTTATCTAAATTGACCAAGATCTTTGAACCCGGAGCACTATCAGTATTAAAGGTTCGAATTTCTCCACGTACAGTTTGTCCAAATCGAGATTCATTTCCTTTTTCTGGAAGAAACGATAGTCCACCATGTGCGTACTCGAAGGGTAGTAAGTCAATCAGTTCTAAGAGAACCGTTTTTTGGTCATTCGTAACGGCACAATTCGGGCTGATATTACATCGAGCAAAAAAGCGATCTAAATTGATAAACGAATAAGCGATATTTTGTTCCGATAATCCGGCGCCATTGCCAGTACGGTGACCAGCGAAACCGGATGGGGAGGCAAAATGCAAGACAAATAGTAAGGCAAACAGCGAGGTCGCCAATATAGTCAGCGGTGTGGCCAAGATGTTTGGAGTAACTTTTAAACTAGGGTATCGAATCGGGCTCATTCGGACTTTATAGCCCCTTTTTTAAGAAATTGCCAATTTAAGGGTGCTGAGTTTAGCATGGCTATAACGTGGGAAAAAGGTGGGAATAACAATGGGAATTACAATAGAGCAGGCCAAGGCACTCGTTGCTATATCTGAAGAAGGAACGTTTTCCAAAGCCGGCACCCGCTTGGGGAAGGCGCACACCGGCGTGATGTATACGCTAAATGGCCTTGAAGAATCATTGGGAGTGGCGTTGCTTAATCGTGCGGGCTATCGCACGAAACTCACGCCAGTTGGCGAGCGTGTATTAGTAGAATGCCGGTCACTGCTTTCAACGGAATCTCGGATTGAGAGTCTTTGCGAGGAACTGAAGTCTGGATGGGAGCCTTATTTACAAATCGTGTACGATGGAATCATTGATATTCGGCCTATTTTGAACGCGCTCGGAGAATTGAGAAAGAAAAATATTCCAACGACCGTAAAGGCTTACGGCGCCTTCTTAGGAGGAGTTGAAAGCGAATTTAAAAAAACAGAGGCGGATTTAATGATTTCGGTGTTGCCTCCTCAGCACTTTAGCTTTGAAGAGGTTGCGCTTCCGCCGATTCCGGCTCTCTTGGTCGCCGATTCAAAGCATGAGCTTTTCGGCGCGAAGAAAAACGCGAGGAAGAAATGGTCCTCTAATGAATTGGGTGAATTTACGTTAATCACTGTGCGTGGATCGGACAGGCGTTTAAATTTATCAACGCGACTGCTTGATCCGAAGTCTCAGTTTTTGGTGAATGATTTTCACTCTAAAAAACAGGCGATCCTCAATGGGTTGGGATTCGGTTGGCTGCCACATTATTTGATTGAAAAGGAACTCAAATCAAAACGTCTCATACCAGTTCGCACGGTTATTTCAAATGAGCATACTTTTAGGCCAAGAGTGTTTTATCCATCAGGTCATGAATTAAAGCGCGGTGCTAGTCTATTTCTCAAGGCGATTGCGCGCTGAGGAAGGCGCTTATTTTCGACTAGGTCGAAAATAACCCTACCGGCCATGAAAAATAATCAGATAGAATTACCAAATCCAAAGGAGAATATTTTATGAAATTAGGCGTAGTTATTGGTTTGATCGGAATACTTGGAATGGCGCCATTGAGTGGCGACGCAGATCAAGGATCTGGAAATGGACATGGAAAAGGACATGGAGGCAGCAGTCATCATGGAAAAATGCGTGGCAATCGAATGGGATCTGGGATGGGGCGTGGGTGGCTCAAGGGTCTTAATCTAACCGCTGAACAAAAAACTAAAGTGGATCAGATATTCAAAGATTCTATGCCGAAGATGAAAGTAAAACGGCAAGGTGTAAAAACAAAAATCGAGGCCCTTCGGGCGGCATTCATGAGCGGTGCTTCTTCAAGCGATTTACGTTCTAAGCATGCGGATCTGCACGGCGCTCAAAACGAAATGGCCATGGAAAAATTCAGTCGTAAACTCGCCATCAGAGACACCCTGACCGACGAACAAAAAAAGAAAATGGCTGATTGGTGGAGCGATCATCACAAAGCTGGAATGATGGGCGGTCAACACGGCGAAATGGACGAGGGCGACGAATAGGCGCAAATTTTTTTAATTATTGACTGAACGCATCATATGCGTTACTGCTCCTTTCCAAATGAAATGGAGAGATTGATGAAGGCTAAACTACAAATTTATTTGGCGGTTATCGCTTTGATTGGAATTTTTGCTGGTCTGCAGGCAAACGCGGCCAGTGATGGGGCTGATGCGCCTGATTTGGGAGAATTGAAGGTAAAATGCAGCGGAACTGCGAGCTATATTAATTTGAATTTTACTGTGGTTTTGGACTTTGCATCAGATTCGTTGCTTGGCTCCTACGAAACCGAAGGAGGAGAATCTTGGGAATACAGTTGGAGCGAATCGGAGTGCGAAGATTCGACTGCTTTGTCGATCGAAAAAAAGGACCTCCAAGACTTCCTAACTGGCGAGACTGCTGAATTTTGGGCTAGATTCACTCAGGAAGAGCCAGATATTGAGCTTAAGGCCTATGTCCGATGCACAAAAAACTAAACTAAATGTTTGTCGCCTTAATTAAGGTCTCGCCTAGTTAAGGTCTCGCCTAGTTAAGGTCTCGCCTAGTTAAGGTCTCGCCTAGTTAAGGTCTTAGTCGATTCTGTCGATAAGTCATTGAAATGAAAGACTTCGTGCGCCCGGAATTGGATGATAAATCCAATAATTTCAGTTATTTAAAGAAAAAAGACACATGGGTCTTTTCAAAGTCTGACTTATCTAGTATAGTATTATATTGCAGGGTACTCTATCGAATTTTCAAAGAAGTTTTCGATAGATTTGAGCAGAAGGAGCGCAGTCTGAGGGGAAAGAGTCGGGGCGCCTGGATTCGAAAAAATGGAAGTTTTCGAGCCGTATTCAAGACCGCAGTAATTGTCTTCATTTTTTCAATTTCAGTCCCTAGTAAAAGTTTTGGTGAGGGAGAATCGTCAGGAGGATCTGGCACAGCATCTTCTGGCGCAGCGGACGTGCCGTTTCAATCTGCATTGCCCGGTGGCGGCGTGCAGCCTAATCCGTTTGGACAAGGATTTCCTCAACCGAACGTCAATTTCAATTCATGCAATGTGGGCAGGCCTCCTTGTGATCCGAGTTTGGGAGATGGATCGCCAGACAAATCGCTCTCTTGTAGCGCTGTAAATAACCCGGCCGATGCGCTTCAAATCGCGCAACGAAAAAAGGCAAGCAATAATACAATTCTTCAAGGGCTGCAGTGTAAGTCAGCAATCCATGGCGCGACGAATGCCGCCATTACTTGCCTTAAAAATCAAACTGATCAGTTAGATATTTATCTTCGGAAGTTAAGTGGATTATACGAACAAAATTTGCAAAAATTTGAAAAAGAAGTTGAAGGTCTCAATAAATTAGCAAAAGTACGACACGAGCAGTTTCAAGAAATCGGATACCGATTAAATGGCGATCCACGCAAAGGCGGTGAGGGCGGAAAATCGCCTGGCCTGATTCAACTTGAAAAAGATCTAGCACAATACCTATTTGGCGGAGCCGGCGGTGGTGGGCAGTCACCGGTAGGAAAAGAAGGCCTCAATGTTAGAACTAATAAATATAAAGAAACTTACGAAATGGTTGAGCAGGCCAAAGACAATTTGAAAAAAGCAGAGGAAATATCCATCGCGGCCCGTGCAAAAGAGTGTTTCAAAACTCAAACTCGTGGGGGAATGACCTGTGGTCAGGCAAAGGGTTCTGTTTCGGCATATGATCATTTGCTTTGTTTCTATCAGGAAAAATATCACAATAATTCTAGAAATCGAAACGACACGGACAAAGAATTAGCAAAAGCCGAACGCGCAAAGCTGCAGGGCACTTTAGATCAGCTTTTGTCAGAGCTGCCAGACGCAACTGAAATTCCTGGAGAAATCGAAGGCCTCGCAACCTATACCGGTCAAAAATACGACTACACTGATCCAGACAAACTTATTAAGCGTTATGGCAATCAACTCAAAGACCACGAGCGATACGCGGTCACTAGAGGTTCGAAACGTCGATCGTCAGGAGTCGATGTCGACGGATTTGTTCGAGCTAACCTGCAGTACTGTTACAAAATCGCAAAACGAGAGGTTCGCAAACAAAGTCGAAATAGCGGGAGCAACCTCAATAAGGTTCAATTAAAAGTAAAACAAGAAGATCGAAAGCTTAAAACTGTATTAACTAATGACCTCGAATACATGAACGATCTCTGGACCAACACTGCACGAGTTCTTACGGGCTTGCACCTTCCGGGTGAAGTCAGGGCCTGTACGAAGAAACAACCCCAAGCGCAGATTGGCTGTATCGAGAATTTTGGTAACCAAATCAAAGGACTCTACAACGGAAATACTAATGGTTCGACAGTGCATCCGGTCGTCGAAGGGCGAGTGGTCACTTTAAGGGGGCAACAAGTTCCGACAATAATCCAGGGAACATGTGACGGCGTTAAGGGTTGTCTAAACTGGTACCAAGGACTTTCCACTAAAGTGGATAAAGACATTCGAGACATCACCCAGGCCAATTCCGATTATATCAAAGAGGCGAATCGGCAGGTTGAAAATGTCACTACTCAAATTTCAAATCAGATACTAGGTCAAGCCAAAGGGCTCGAAAATAAAGTTACGTTGATTAATTCTATGCTGGCTCAAATTGGCGGCGATTCAATGGACGTTAAGGCCTTAAAGCCTGAGGAATTTCAAGAAAGTCGAAAGGCTTGCGTGAAAAATCTTCCACATCCTGGTCAGGCCCAAGGCGATGAGTGTTTGTATGAAACGCCGAAGGACATGAGAAAGTTGATAGGCGGAAAAGCTGGGTTGCTTGATCTCGATGCTGAAAGCTTTTCATCGGCTTTTAAGGGATTGGGAAAAGCCCAAAAAGAAATTGGAAAACAGCGAAAAGCCGTAGCCGACGCCAATGCTGATTTAGATGAAAAGGCCCAAGCCTGTGCCGAAAAGGAACAAGAAGACAAAATTGATGACGCTCAAGATATTCTCGAAAAACTTGAAGCCAACGGGTGCGCTTACCATCAAAATGTTTGCGATCATCCGGCCGACAATGATTCATCCTTGGAAGAACTGGGTAGTACAACAGAAGATATACTTGATGCGATCAATGAAATTGCCGGAGGCGGCTCGGGATCTTCCGGGTCATTTGATTCATTTGATTCCGGTGAGCTCAGAAGTCTGGACAATGGAATACGAGATTTTTGTTTAGACGCGGATGCGGGGGCGGGCTCTTACGGTGAGCTCTTAGAAGCAAAGAGTGGAATGGAACAAGCTCAAGACGCAATGGACTTGGCTTCGCTTGGTGGCGAAGGCGGTACAATTGATCGAGAAGCCTATGTTGCCGCTCAGCGAGATTATCGGAAATGGTCAAAAATTTATAATGACCTTTCGGGAGATATAGGCGAACACGCTGCAAGCTCCAGGCAGTGTCAGGCGATGTATTCTGATTTGATGAACGCTTATCGACGGGCGGGCGGCACTCCACCGAGCTCTAGTTCTAGCGGTGGCAATTCTGATAGAGCAAACTAGGGATCGCCTTGAATTGCGCAATATTTAAGGCCGAAAATTGCTAATTTATTGGCCGTTTGATATACCTACAATGTGAGCGAAACCCCAAAACGTATTGAATTCATTAAAATGCAAGGACTCGGAAACGATTTTGTCTTAATCAATTCCATAAATCCTAAAACCCAGTCTCAGCGGGACATTACGCTTAGTCCGGAGGACGCGAGAAAAATTTGTCATCGTCAATTTGGTATTGGATGTGATCAAATATTGTGGTTGAAGGAATCCGATTGCGCTCATGCGAAAATGGACATCCTCAATGCGGATGGTTCAGCTGCAGAAATGTGTGGAAACGGAATTAGGGCCGCCGCACTTTTCTTAGCCAAAGACGGTCCAGAGCCGGGTCAATCTGAGTATAAAATAGAAACTGGTGCCGGTGTACTGAGCCTCAGAATTGACGGCGCAGAAGGCCCAGAGTTGGTGGAAGTAAATATGGGGCCGCCCGAGTTTTTAAAATCCTTTGCCGAGGGTGAAATGATTCAAGCGGCCGGTAGAGAATTCCGATTTTATGACCTAAGCATGGGCAATCCCCACGCAGTGATTTTTGTCGACGAGCCGGTGGCGGAAATTCCAATTGAATCCTGGGGGCGGCCAATCGAGACCGCAGCACGTTTTCCTTTGCGAACCAACGTAGAGTTTGTCGAGACGATTGCAAACGACCGAATCAAAATTCGCGTTTGGGAGCGTGGATCGGGAGCAACCCTTGCTTGCGGAACAGGGGCTTGCGCTGCAGCCGTAACCGCAATTTTTCATAAAAACCTTGCGCTGAAAAACCGGAAGTTGAATGTAGAGCTTCCTGGGGGAGTACTCGAAATCCGTTGGGACGGAGACGGACAGCCTGTTTTCATGAAGGGCCCTGCAAAAAGAGTATTTGCGGCCGAAATTGACCTCTCGGCAGTTAATTTGCCGGTTAATTTATCGTCGGATCAATGATCGACTTTAGAAAGCGGATTCAAATACAGACGAAATGATTTGTCGTGATGCCTTCGAATTGAAAAAGAGCCCAAGTCCTTTTGCTTGATCAGCTCGGAATAAAAATTTGGATCTAAATCGGCGATGTCTTTAACGCTTCGACCCTCATAGTCTCCAAAATCGAGGACGACTTCATTCTCATCAATGACACCAGTTACCGGACTAGCTTGAGCGGCCATAGTTTCTTCCCCCTAAAAGAAAGTGTAACAGGCCTGCGTAATCTTGCAAGTATTCGAAAAAAGTCAGTAACTTGACGCAGACAGAGAATAAGATTTCATGTTAGAGTGCTGCTCAAATCATGTGCGGAATAATTGGAGTCATTGGTACTCAAGAAGCAGCTCAGGAAGCATATTTGGGCTTAACCGCCTTACAACATCGCGGTCAAGATGCCGCCGGTATACTCACGCAAGATGAAAACGGGCTTCATTGCGTTAAATCGCTCGGTTTGGCCGAAAATCTTACAAAAAATCCAGCAGTTAACCAGCTTTTGGGATCCACTGCGATTGGGCACGCACGATACAGCACGATTGGATCTGGCGACATTTTAGAGGTTCAACCGTTTTTGGTAAATTACCCCTACGGGATTGGCCTTGTTCACAATGGAAACCTGGTGAACCCCTATTCACTTTCGCGAGAACTAAGAGACGAGAAAAGTCGCCACTTGCTCACCCATAGCGATTCAGAAGTGATTCTCAATTATTTGGCCGACGGTATAGCCCGCGCACGCAAAGACAAAGTCAACGGTCCCTTAGAGTTTGCAGACGTCATTGATTCCGTAAAAGGTATTCATGGAAAATGCGTCGGAAGTTATTCGGTTGTTAGCTTGATTGCGGACAGTGGAATTGTCGCATTTCGAGATCCGAACGGAATAAGGCCACTCATCTGGGGCAAAAAAAAGGGAACTCTGCCCACGGGCGAAGCGCATTGTTTTGCTTCTGAATCTGCAGCGCTGAGCTTAAATGGTTATGAGATCATTCGAAGCCTTAGGCCAGGCGAAGTGATTTATATCGATAAGAACGGAAAAATTTTTGAAAAGGTAATAACTGATAAACCTCATCGGCCTTGCATGTTTGAGTGGGTGTATTTCGCTTCACCCGTTTCAATAATGGACGACATTCCCGTGTATTCGGCCCGGATTGAATTTGGAAAGAAACTAGCCGTGAAAGTTGCAAAGATTTTGAAAGAAAAAGACCTTTGGCCCGATGTAGTTGCTCCCGTACCGGATACCTCAAGGACCGCGGCATTATCGATCGCCGAATCACTTGGAGTCCCCTATCGAGAGGTGATGATAAAAAATCGGTATATCAAACGAACATTTATAATGGAGTCGCAGCAGCAGCGAAAAAAAGCAATTAGCGTAAAGCTTGCCCCAGTGCTTTCAGAAATCAAGGGCAAGACCGTGTTATTGGTTGATGACTCGATTGTGAGGGGGAATACCTCAAAACAAATTATTGAACACGCGCGCGCAGCCGGAGCAAAAAAAGTTATTTTTGTTTCAACCTGCCCGCCATTGAAGGAGCCTTGTTTCTACGGGATTGATTTCCCGTCGAAAGAAGAATTAATCGCTTCGTCTCAGTCGATTCCAGAAGTCGAAAAAGAGTTAGGCGCAGATGCTCTTATATACATGGACATTGAAGGACTCGTTGAAAGTTTGAAAAGCGCAGGTGGGGCGAATAAAAAATTTGACCGACCCTGCATGGCTTGCCTAGATGGAAATTATCCCACCGATATTTCTGAGTCATCTGAGCTAACGAAGGCGAGAATTAAGGATCGCAAAAGGAGTGGTGAGAGCCACTCGAAAAAAAGTGTTAATCGAATTGGAGAGGGAGGCGGGTTTTGACGACGACCCTATATCGTGGATCCGCAAAAAACATTCTTGGTCCAGTGCGGGTTGACGGCATCGCCACTGAGTCGATTGTTTTTGAATTCACGGACCAATATTCGATTTTTGATTGGGGACAAATGCCCAATCCAATTCCCGGAAAAGGCTCGGCATTGGCGCTTACCGCATCGGCGCTATTTGAGAAATTAGCAGAGCCCTCTTGCTGGGAAGAATTATCGAAAAGTAAACTGGCGCTCGAATTTCGAAAGTCTGCGGCAAATCTTGAAAGCACGACGAGAAGAAACGAGTCAAGTTCAGTTGGTTCTGCGATCAATGAATTGGGCGAAAAGCTCAAAACAAATGCGCAAGCGACTCACTACCTTGGAATAGCTGAAAATACGGACAACCTCGAATCGCCAATCAAACCAAAAGCGTTGGGCGAAGTAAGCAATCCATTTAATCGAATATTGGTAGCCCCGTTTGCGGTTAAAAAACCAAAAGCTGGAAATGTTTTGGGAAAACCTATTTACGATTACTCTGAATATCAAGGAGAAAGCGGCGCGAAGTTGATTCCGCTTGAATTTGTTTTTAGATTTTCCTTTCCGAAAGGAAGTTCTTTCCCGTCGAGAGTCAAGTCAAACTCATTGTATTTCGAGCAAGTACCTTTGGCACTCGATTCAGGAGTAGAGTTTCAATCTGGAACGGAGATGTCTTTTCCTGTTCTCGAATGTTCTACAAAATTTGAGACAACCGATCGACCTGTGACTTTAAGCGAAGCGGTTTTGATTTCTGGATTGAGTACTGAGCGATTTGAAGAGTTATTGATTCGTACCGCATGGTGCGGGCTTTTTCTAAAACATGAGTTTTCAAAAATGGGAATCGAGCTCGCGGATGGAAAAATCGAATGGGGAGTAAGCGACTCTGGCGAGTTCGTGCTTCTTGATTCCGTTGGCCCTGATGAAGTGAGGATATTGATCGACGGCACTCAAGTATCAAAAGAAATATTACGTGCCGATTATCGAGATTCGGATTGGTATCGTGCAGTTGTCGCTGCAAAAGAACAAATATTTAAGAGTGGCGATTTGAATTGGAAGAAATCGGTAACGCTTGCCCCAGAAAAATTGTCGTCTAATCGATTGAGATTAGTCGGGGATATGTATCAATCGCTCGCAAACGGAATCTCTGGAAAAGAAATATTTGGAAATCTTAGTGAACTGAAATCAATAGCCGCAGAAATAGCGGAAGGCTCGAATGAATAAGAAAGTATTGATTATCGGATCGGGTGGACGCGAGCATGCAATCGCGTGGAAACTCGCTCAGTCTCCAGAAGTGGGAAGTGTGATCGTCGCACCAGGGAATTCCGGAATGAATGGAGCGGAGTGTTGGGATCTCGACTTGTCACTAAAGGGTGCCCAGATGCGTGAAGAGTTTAGAAGACTGGCAAAGAAATCAATGAATGAGGGAGTCGATCTATGCGTCGTTGGACCAGACAACGCGTTGGCTGATGGATGCGTGGACGTTTTTACAGAGGTAGGAGTGCTCACTTTTGGACCGACGGCATCGGCTGCTCGAATTGAAAGTTCGAAAAGCTTTTCAAAAAAATTAATGAAAGAAGCCGGCGTGCCCACGGCTGATTATTATCACGAAACTTCTGAACAATCGGCGCTCGACAGACTCGAAAATTTGGATTGGACTCGTGGCGG
>Ga0066639_10005146_pt1 | contig 11043 bp, 9 predicted proteins | sample CryGeyCG2114_010_2_FD_59504 | JGI IMG/M metagenome (GOLD analysis project Ga0066639, IMG submission 59504) | Groundwater microbial communities from aquifer - Crystal Geyser CG10_big_fil_rev_8/21/14_0.10 | ecosystem: Environmental > Aquatic > Deep subsurface > Groundwater | place: USA: Utah... | reverse complement strand
TTCCGGCAGAGAAATTCCGCACTCTTCGCATGCAAAATGCTCTGAAAAAATTAAATCATTTTCGTTTTGTAATTTGGGGTTTGGGATTTGAGATTTGAAGTTTACGATGACTATTCCTTTTCCCAATCTCAAAGCAATTTCCAAAGAATCAACTAATCTTGACCTATCAAGTCCTTTTTCCAAGATTAATCTGTCAACAACAACTTCAATATCGTGCTTTTTCTGCTTGTCCATTGGCTTTTCCAATGATTCTTCAATAGGGAAAATTACTCCATCAACTCTTACTCTGACAAACCCGCCTCGCTGTATTTCTTCTAAAACTCCGTAATGTTCTCCCTTTTTAGAGCGTATAACCGGCCCTAAAACTGTAATCTCTGTAGCTTGCCCTGAGCGACCTGAATGGTTCTTGGACATTTTCACCCCGTTAGAAGTTTGCTTTTTTTGTCCCTTAACCAATCCTCCATGAACTCTAGCGGGATTCAAAATCTGGTCAACAATTTGGTCAACAGTTTGCCGTGAAATTAATTTTCCGCAGTTCGGACAATGAGGCTTTCCTATCCTGGCATACAAAAGTCGCAGATAATCATAAATTTCTGTTATTGTCCCCACCGTTGAACGCGGGTTATGAGTAGATTTTCTCTGGTCAATTGAAATTGCCGGCGAAATTCCTTCTATCTTGTCTACATCGGGTTTATCCATTACTCCTAAAAATTGCCTGGCATAAGCTGATAAACTCTCAACATACCTTCTCTGTCCCTCCGCATAAAGAGTATCAAAAGCTAAAGATGATTTTCCTGACCCTGAAAGCCCGGTGATAACAATCAGTTTATTTTTCGGAATATCCAGATTGATATTTTTCAGGTTATGCACTCTCGCCCCCCGTATTTTTATATAATCGTCCTTCATTATTATTTAAAATTTAAAATTAGTCCGTTATTATACAACTTTATTTTAAGCCACTCAAGGGTCTACAATAAAAAAGCCCGTGGAAAAAAGTTCCACAAGGCATACATGCAATTACTCTGTCCAAAACTAAGCCGAGTAAGACTCGACTACCCAGTCTATGACATCGCCGACTTTAATCGGCATTTCTTGAGGTATATATGTCTCGATTTTAAACTCTTCGGCGAGTTCCATCACTATCTCTACAACTTCAAACCAATCTGCTTTGAGGTCGGTGAACGATGTTTCCCTGGTGATTTCGGCTTTGTAACCAGCGACATAATCTAAAAATTCCTCGATAATATCCAGAACACGCGCTTCAATCGCGTCTTTCTCTATTCTAAGTAAAGATGGCATACATTTGCTCCTTTGGTTGTAAATGGACAGGATAATTATAATTTAACTTTTCATTAATATTTTGTCAATAAATTTGGCTTGAAAGATACCGAATTTTAGGATAATCTCTAATTATGGACAGATTTAAAATTATAACAAAAAACAAAATTCACCCTGTTAAGTCCGCCAACAAAGCCGGCGGTGGCCTGCAAATGGAACAATTTAACTGGGTAAACCTCCCAAAAACCAGCGGAGTTTACTCTTTTTATACAAAAAATCAAACACCTAACACCCGCGACTCAAAGGGTGCCCCAACGCCAATATATATCGGCAAAGCAATAAATATACAAAATAGGGTCAAAAATCATTTTCAGCAGCTGTCTTACAGAGATGATTTGTTTATAAAAAAAGTTTATAAAATAGGATTTTATGAAACCAGTTCGGAGATTGAGGCTCTAATTATGGAAGCCAATTTAATAAAAAAATACCAGCCGAAATTTAATGTAGTATGGCGGGACGATAAAAATTATTTTTATGTTGCCATAACCTTAAACGACCAAAAAATTCCTTATATTTTTATAACTCACCAACCAAAAACAGATAGACGCCCGATGTCTATCCAATTTATTGGGCCTTTTGTGGAAGGGACAGCGTTAAAAAAAACTTTAAGATTTTTAAGACGGGCATTCCCTTATTACACCATAAAAAAACATTCTAAAATAAAATGCACTTATTGCCACTTAGGCCTCTGCCCGGGACCTAATCCTGATTTAAAAGAATATAGAAAAAATATTAAAAAACTGATATTAATTCTGAAAGGAAAAAGAAATACTGCTTTAAATTCCCTTAGAAAGGAAATGAAACAACTTTCAAAAGAGAATAAATTTGAAGAAGCTGGAAAAATAAGGGACAGAATTTATAATTTACAGCAGGTAATGTCCCATACAAATGTAATAGAAATTCAAAATTCAAAATTCAAAAGTCAAAATTGGAATGAAACATTGGCTAAAATTATCGGAATAAATAAAAAAATAAAAAGAATCGAATGCTATGATGTTTCCAATATGCAAGGAAAATCTGCAACTGGCTCTATGGTTGTTTTTATAGATGGCAAGTCAGACAAAAACCAATATCGAAAATTTAAAATAAAAATTGAGGATACGCCAAATGATATTGCAATGTTGAAAGAAACCTTACAAAGAAGATTTGCTCATCCAGAATGGAAATATCCTGAAGTAATTTTAATCGATGGCGGAATTGCCCAATTAAATATTGCCATTAAAACAAAAAATGAAAAAATAGAAACCAAAAATATAAAAGTAATTTCAATTGCAAAAAGAAATAAAGGTCTTTACACAGAAGGCAGAGACAAGCCAGTGCTGTTAAAAACTTTGCCTCAAGAGATTTATAATCTGATTTTACAATTAGACGATGAAGCGCATAGATTTGCCATTGCTTACCACAAAAAATTGAGAAGCGATAATTTATTAAAATAGTTATTGCATTCAAGCTGAAAATCTGATAATATAAAATAACATGAGAAGATTACTCTCTCAGATTATAGTAACCGCATTAGGGTTGTGGCTGGCTACATTATTTGTGCCCGGAGTTATAATCAGGGCATATCCAACATCAAACTTTTTCGGTTTTTCTTTAACAGCCCAGTGGGAAATTATCTTGGTTTTAGGAATTGTTTTAGGACTGTTAAATTATTTTTTGAGGCCGCTTCTAAAAATTTTATCTCTGCCCTTAGAAACAATCGTTCTTGAAATTTTTACCGTAATAATAAACATAGCTTTAATATGGCTTTTAGACCAGATATTTGACGAGCTTTATATCCCCTTCTTTTCACCGCTTTTATACACAACCCTGATTGTCTGGGGATTAAGCATTATAGGACTTTTTTTTATCCGATCAAATAACGTATAGCGTTAATTTTGCCTTTTGGCAAAATTATTTGACCGAATGAATTAAAAAATATTAAACATTAAAAATAGAAAATGAATCAAATCTTATTTTATATACAAATCGCAGTATCTATAATCTTAGTCGTGCTTATTGCGCTTCAGCAGAGAGGAGCTGCCTTGGGAGCTGGATTTGGAGGCGGAGGAGAAGTTTACTCCACTAAGCGTGGAGCCCAAAAAAAAATATACTACGCTACAATAGCAGTTACAACTATTTTCCTTGTTTTGGGTATACTAAATATATTATTACCTTAAAATGGATTTCCATGGATAAATTACGGATTTCACATATCACAGATTCGTTATATCTGTGTAAATCCGTTCAGGCGGTTATCTGTATAACTATTATTACAAAATAGAAACCGCCGTTCGCCCATGGGCGAACATCTGTATAAATTTGTGAAAAATTCCCGACAATGACCAAATTTCCTAAACTATCTCAGTGGAAACAACTTTTTAAAGTGCTGAAGGGGCCTGAAAAAATATTTTTTTTGGTTTTTTCCGCTTTAGCTTTGATATCGGCAACATATCTTATAGTTGATTTCTACATAAATAACACCAAATCGGCTCCAGCTTACGGCGGAACATACACAGAAGGAATTGTAGGCCAGCCGAGATTCATAAATCCCATTTACGGAGAGACAAACGATGTTGACAGGACATTAATTGATTTAATTTATTCGAGTTTGATGACTTATGATAAAAATGGAAAAATAATAAACGATTTGGCGGAAAGCTATCAAATTTCAGACAATGGCAAGACTTACACTTTTCAATTAAAAGACAATCTTTATTGGCAAGATGGTATTCCCTTGACAGCCGATGATGTTATCTACACAATAAAAATAATTCAGAACTCAGATTATAAAAGCCCCCTTAGGGCAAACTGGTTGAATGTGGACGTAAAAAAAATATCCGATAAATCATTCACTTTATCTCTTGCTACGCCTTATAACTCTTTTTTGGAGAACTCCACAATAAAAATAATCCCTCAGCATATTTGGGAAAATGTCCTGTCGGAAAATTTTGCCCTATCCTCGTATAATTTACAGCCAATAGGCTCGGGTCTTTACATAGTTTCTGATTTACAAGAAACCAGCGATGGATTTATAAAAAGCCTTACTTTAGAAACCAATCACAAATATTACGGAAAATTGCCATACATATCTCAAATCGTCTTCAAATTCTTCAATAATAAAGATAACCTTGTCAACGCCGCGAACCAAAAAACAATAAACGGATTTTCAATTTCTGACATAAACGACAACGAAGCTTCTGCCGAAAAGCAAATAAGGCAAGGATGGACGACAAATGAAAAATTCAATGTTTACTCTTTCCAAATGCCAAGATATTTTGCAGTATTCTTTAACACCGACCCAAAGGGTACCTCTTCAAAAGTTTTATCTGACAGCAACATAGCCAAAGCACTCAATTATTCAATAAATAAGCAGGAGTTATCCCAAAATATACAAAATACTTTTAAAGAAAAAATATCTCTGGTGAATTCCCCTATTCTTCCTGATTATTATGGATATTCGTCTCCCATAACTGCTTACGATTATAATACTGACACGGCAAACAAGCTGTTGGATAAGTCGGGGTATGTAAGTTCGGGTAATGGGCAAAGGGCAAAAGCCAACAACAAAACTCCGTCATTCCAGTTTAAAAGTTATCTGAAAATAGGTTCTAAGGGGAATGAGGTGATAGAACTACAAGGATGCTTATCGGGACTGGATGCAAACTTCAAAACTCTCTTGGAAGGAGAAACAAATGGGAAATACGGCCAAGGAACCGGAGACGCAGTAACTGCATTCCAGAAAAAATATCTTCCTGATACCCAAAGTACGGGCGAAGTCGGCGCGAGTACGAGAAAGCAACTTAATACATTGTGCTTTGCCATCCAGAATAATTCTTTGCCTTTACAATTCACTTTAACAACTATAGACCAGCCACAATTAGTTATGGCAGCCAATCTCTTGAAAAATTACTGGCAAAAAGTTGGCGTTACGGTGCAGATAAACACTGTGAAACTTTCTAATTTAAAAGATATAATTAAAAACAGAAACTACGATGCGTTACTTTACGGTCAAGCGTTGGGAAGCATGCCTGATTTGTATCCTTTCTGGCATTCAACGCAAATAAATGACCCGGGCTTAAATCTTTCAGAATACCAGGATAAGAATGCAGACCAATTATTAAAGGATGCCAGGGAAGCATTGGATGAACAAATAAAGGCGCAAAAGTACGAATCTCTGCAGGATGTCATATTAAATGATGCCCCCGCTGTATTTCTGTATAACCCTGACTATCTTTATTGGGTTTCTGGAAAAATAAAAGGGATTGATACAACAAAAATCGTTGACCCGGCAAAAAGATTTGAAAATATAGAAAACTGGTATATACAGACCCGCAGGGTTTGGAAATAATATGAAACACGACTTATCAAAACTTACACCGGACATACGCAAATTAAACGATATGAAAGCTGTTATTGCAGACCAAAAATGGCTGAAGACGACGACTGATTCTGACCTTTATTATATGTATAGGGGGTTAGAAGAAAAAGATGAATTGAGATATGATATTACGGTTGTTCCCGCACAAATGCTCGGCTCGGAGTTTGTAAAAACAAAAGGCCATTATCATATCGGGGCATGGCAGGAACTTTACACAGTATTGGAAGGCGAATCAATATACTTGCAACAGAAAAAAAATAATAACGGAGATATTGAAGACGTATTTGCCGTAAGGGCGAAAAAAGGAGAATCGGTTATTATGAAGCCATTTTATGGTCATGTAACTATAAATCCATCAAAAACCGAAAAGCTTAAAATGGCGAATTGGATTTCAGACAAATGCAAAAGCGACTATTCCTTTTTCGAAAAAATGCAGGGAGCTTGCTATTATTACACTGTGAACGGCTGGATAAAAAATGAAAACTATAAATCGGTTCCCGAACTGAGATTTGAGGAACCTTTAAAATCTATCCCTCAAAATTTAAGCTTTTTAAAACAAGACTAAATTTGCCGCGGTGGTGAAATTGGGATACACGCATACTTCAGGAGTATGTCCCGCAAGGGTTGAGGGTTCGACTCCCTCCCGCGGCACTAGCAAAAATCTCTATAAAATTAACTAATAAGCCCGCGCAATTCTTAAAATTGACAGGCTAATAAAATTTATGATGATACAAAAATATACGAAAAAAGAAAGGCCTTCGCTGAAGCAAGGCTGGCATGAGGTCAACCCGGCGCCGAAAAAAGCTTGGCATCCGGAAAACAGTTTAAAAATAATTCCTCTCGGAGGATGTGAAGAGGTCGGGAGGAACATGACTGTTTTTGAATATGGACAGGATATCGTGCTTTTAGATATGGGCCTGCAATTTCCAGAGGAAGATATGCCGGGAATTGACTATGTGATTCCGAATGTGGAATATTTAAAAGGCAAAGAGAAAAATATCAGAGGAGTCATATTTTCTCATGGCCACTTAGACCATATTGGAGCCGCCCCAATACTCTTGCAAAAATTAGGCAATCCGCAGATAATCGGCCGGCCTTTGACTTTGGAAATGGTAAAACACAGGGTTGAAGACCTGTATCACGGAGCCTCCAAAAAACTCAGGACAACTTATATTAAAGACCTGAACCAGAGAATAAATTTTGGGGCTTTTACAGCGTCGTTCTTCCGGGTTGACCACGCTATTATAGATGCAGTTGGAGTTATTTTAGAAACTCCTGTTGCCGCAGTTATACATCCTGGCGATTGGACTCTTGAAAAAAGCTCTATGGGAAATAAAATTATAACCTATACGCATTTGGCTAAATTGCCAAGGCCTACAATTTTAATGCTTGAGGCTTTAGGGTCTACAAACTCCAAAGTGCCTGTTACGCAGGAAGAAATGTTGAAGAATCTTTACGGTTTGATATCAAAAGCTCCGGGCAGAACAATCATCGCAACTTTTTCTTCACAGATAGAAAGGATAAAACAAATATTGGAGTTTGCGGCGCAAACAAATAGGAAAGTTGCTTTAGACGGCTTTTCAATGAAATTAAATGTGGAATTGGCAACAAAATTAGGTTATATAAAAATTCCCAAAGGAATTATTATCACAACAGACAAGGCCCGCGATTATCCTGACAACAAAGTCATAATAATCTGCACCGGAGCGCAGGGCGAAGAAATGGCAGCTTTATCAAGAATTGTCGCAGGGAATCACAAATACCTGAAAATTAAAAAAGAAGATACTGTTATTTTTTCTTCCTCCACAATTCCTGGAAACGAAAGAACTGTGCAAAGGTTAAAAGATAATATCTACCGCCAATCTGACTATGTTTATCATTCGGATATTGTTGATGTGCATATTTCAGGCCACAGCAATATAGAAGGCATAAAACAGATGCTGAGAGATATCAGTCCGGATTATTTTGTTCCTGTTTATGGCAACCATTATATGTTGAAAGAAGCTGCAAAAATTGCTCGGGAAATCGGGTTCAAAAAAGACAAAATATTTGTGCCAGACAACGGCTCTATCATAAAATTTACCGGCCGAGAAGCAGAGATATTAAAAGAAAAAGTTCCGACAAATTATATTTTCGTTGACGGCCTGGGCGTAGGAGATGTCGGAGAAATTGTTTTAAGAGACCGACAGATGTTGGCAGAAGATGGAATGTTTGTAATTGTGACTGTCATAGACAGGCAAACCGGCAGAGTGAAAGGAAGCCCGGATATTATTTCCCGCGGATTTGTCTATTTGAGGGAATCAAAAGATTTGCTTGCGCAGACCCGCAAGAAAGTAATTGAGATTGTAGACAAATCAGCAGGGCATGGAGGAGCTGTTAACTGGACGTATGTAAAAGATGAAATAAGAAATAAAATCGGCGACTTTTTGAACAGCAAAACCAGTCGACGCCCAATGATTTTGCCTGTTGTAATCGAAGTATAATTCTATTAAAATACTATAATCACAAAATTATGAGAATATTTAGTGGGATACGGCCAACTGGCAACATTCATATAGGAAATTATTTGGGAGCTGTAAAACAATGGATTGCGCTTCAAGAAAAAAATGAGTGTGTTTTTTGCATAGTTGATTTGCATGCAATAACCACTCCTTACGACCCGAAAGAATTACAAAAAAATATTTTGGAGGCAACAGCAATTTATTTGGCTGCTGGAATAAATCCTGAAAAATCAATTATTTTTGTGCAGTCAGAAGTAAAAGAGCATGCTGAGCTAGCGTGGCTTTTAGGCACCATAACACCAATGGGAGAACTTTCAAGAATGACCCAATTTAAAGAAAAATCAAAGCAACACAAAGACTATATAAACGCCGGGCTATTTAACTACCCTGTTTTGATGGCAGGAGATATTCTTTTATATAAAAGCCAGGGCGTTCCTGTTGGCAAAGACCAAGAACAGCATGTTGAATTGGCTCGCACTATTGCCAAAAAATTCAACCAGAATTTCGGCAAAATTTTCCCTGAGCCAGAAACAATTATGCCTAAAGCGGGAGCTAAAATAATGAGCTTAACAAACCCAAAAAAGAAAATGTCTAAATCAGATGACATAAAGAGCTATATTTCTCTTTTTGATTCGCCGGAAGATATCCGAAAAAAAATAATGTCGACGGAAACCGATTCTGGCAAAGAAATAATTTATAATGTCACTAAAAAACCGGGCATTTCGAACCTTTTGACTATATATAGCTTGCTGACCGATAAATCAACCCAAGACATTGAAAAACAATTCAAGGGCAAAGGCTATGGCGATTTCAAAAAATCCTTGGCTAAAGTTTTGATTGATTATTTGGAGCCTTTCCGCAGAAAAGAAAAAGAATTGCAGACCAGAGATGTTTACGTAAAAGAGATATTAAACAAAGGCGCATCCCGCGCAAGGATTATAGCTGGAACAACTATGAAAGAAGTAAGAGAAAAAATGGGATTAATTTAAATTTATACAACTCAAAAACAGCCCTCCCGGGCTGTTTTTAGTTTAGTTATTTATTAATTATTTTAACCAGCTCTTTTTCTTTTTCCGCGAGCAATTCTTTTGTGTCTGCTTCAATTGTCAGGCGCAGTAATGGTTCTGTGTTTGACGGACGCACATTAAACCACCAATTTTTATATTCCACGGTTATACCGTCTAAAAAGTCCTGTTTTCCGTCTGAATACTTTTGCTTAATTTTTTCAAGAGCAGCGTCTTTATCTTTTATCTCAAGATTTATTTCTGATGATTTAAAATATTTGTTAAAAGGCGCGACAATTTCCGAAAGAGGCTTCTCGGAATCAGATAATAATTGCAATAATATTACAAAAGCTATAAATCCTGAATCAGCATATGCATTATCGCGGAAAGAATAATGGGCCGATACTTCCCCGCCCATAATCCCTTTTCCCTCTTTCATAACTGTGGACATGTTAACATAACCTATTTTTGACTTTAACGGCTTTCCGCCTAAGGCTTTGATTGATTCTGGCACTATTTTTGAAGCAGTCAGATTGTAAACTATGCCGGCTCCCGGCTCTCTTTTTAAGAATACCTCTGCCAAAAGCGGGATGGTGAAATCAGCAGGAATAAAATTGCCTTTTTCATCCACAAAAAGCATCCTGTCTGTATCGCCGTCAAAAATAATTCCGAAATCTGCTTTTTCTTTGACAACGGTTTCGCAAAGTTCTTTCTGGCTTTCCACTAACAAAGGGTTCGAAGGATGGGCAGGAAAATTACCGTCTAATTTGAAATTCAACGGAATTATATTCACTGGCATGTTTTCAGTTAAAATAGGCATGACTTTGCCAGCCATGCCATTGCCAGCATCAACAACAACTTTGAACGGCTTTATTTTATCAATATCAACAAAGCTCAAAATATGGTTTATATAAGTCGGCATAATATCTTCCTCTTTAATCTCTCCTTTTGTCTCGCTTCTTTTTGCCGGCAAATTTTTCACTTCATCGACTAGTTCCACGCCCCTTATCCATTTCATATCCTTCAAAACCATTTTGAACCCATTATATTCTTTAGGGTTATGGGAGGCAGTAACCATTATGCCTGCTTCATCGCCAAAATTACCAACAGAAGAATAAACCGCGTCAATCGGAACCAGACCTATATCCTTTACATTAACGCCTTCGTCGGTAATGCCCTTTACAAGCGCCCTTTTCAATACATGCCCCGAAAGTCTCATATCTGATCCGACTGTAATTCTCTTGGCGCCTGAGCGCCTTGCAAAAGCCCTGCCTATTGCATAAGCAGCTTCCTCGTTGAGCTCTGATGGATAGACCCCTCTGATGTCGTATGATTTGAATATATCTTTATTTATTGCCATATAATAATATTATACCCAAAAAACTTGATTTTTTGCAAATAACCTGATAGAATATCAACATAATCAAATAAAGATGAAAACGTACGAACTTACATACATAATCTCTCCTGAAATAACTTCGGAAGAGGCGGAAGCTAAAGGAAAAGAAATAGAGTCAGCTGTCCAGACCAGGGAGGGCGCTGTTTTAAAGCAATTGAATCCTTCCGCCAGGACTCTTTCATACCCTATCAAAAGACAGGCCTCTGGGTTCTTCGGCGTCCTGGAATTCCAATTAGAACCTGAAAAATTAAGCGAAATAAAGGAAATTATCTCAAAAGATGGAAAAATAGTGCGTCATATGATTATTATAAAAGGAGTAGCCGAGTTAAAGAAAGAAAGAAGGATTTGGAAAAAAATAGTTCCGACATTCGAAATAAAGCAGAAAACAGAAGTTGAGGCAAAAGAGGGCAAGCCCGCCTCCGCCAAAAGCTTCGGCGAAGC
>Ga0066639_10005145_pt1 | contig 11049 bp, 9 predicted proteins | sample CryGeyCG2114_010_2_FD_59504 | JGI IMG/M metagenome (GOLD analysis project Ga0066639, IMG submission 59504) | Groundwater microbial communities from aquifer - Crystal Geyser CG10_big_fil_rev_8/21/14_0.10 | ecosystem: Environmental > Aquatic > Deep subsurface > Groundwater | place: USA: Utah... | reverse complement strand
AGTTCCGCCCGGTAAATCGTCAATGAATGACATCCAGTAAAATATTTGTGGCAGGTGCGGAAAAAATCCAACCGACTGCTGGATGGATTTGTCTTCGTTTAAAAGAAGCGGGCCGAGAGCCCCTAAATTTTCGGTCCGGTCTGCTTTTTTAATAAGTATTTTTAAAGAATTTTCTAGTAAATAAGTATCCGAATTGAGAAATAATACATACCTTCCCTTGGCAATTTTTACACCTTGATTGTTGGCTTTACCAAAGCCCAAGTTTTCTTTGTTTAAAATGAATCTAACTTGGGGAAATTTTTTTTGAAGATATTTTTGACTGCCGTCCGTAGATGCATTATCAACAAGTATTACTTCATATCTGATCCACTTTGTATATTTATTAATTGACGACAGGCAATCTCCGGTTAGTTTCTTTGTATTCCAGTTAACGATAATTACCGAGATGTCCATTTACTTAAGCCTCCATGTTTTTAGGATTTTAGTTACAGTTCCATGGTTCCCAAACATTCCAAGATCTGCCACTGAAAAAACAAATTTTTTATCCGCCAATTTTTCATTGAAAAAGTCTTGCGCGGCCGAGACGGTAGTTCGGATTTTTGTTTGTTCTCTCCCCTATTTCTTTTGCCGGCACACCACCGACGATTTTGTAAGCCTCGACGTCTTTAGTTACGACTGCACCTGCTCCTATTACTGCGCCTTTTCCTATTTTCACTCCAGGGAGAATTATTGCCCTTGCGCCGATAAAGGCATAGTCCCCTACTTCAACCGATTCCTCAATTGGGTCGAATCCTTCGGAGCCGATATCATGCTCCGAGTTATAAATAAGGACTTCGGATGCAATATCGACATGATTCCCAATCTTGAGTGATGCGCGGCCATCCAAGAAACAATCATTGCCGATAATCGTTCCTTCACCAATCGATACTCCAAGGGGGTAAAAGAAACGTGTACCCATGTGAATATATGAATCTTTGCCGATTTTTAGACCGGCAGCCCAAAAAAAAGCTTTACGAATGGAATGAAAGGGCACAAGGCAGGTGATTACGTTGAGAAGAAGAAGTTCGAAATCCAGTAGAATATTTCTAAAACGGTTTACTGTTTTTTTGGCAACTTCTGCAGTTGATAATTCTCGACCCATTCGATCCTTCATAATGTAATTTTCTCAGTAATTAACTTTTGCTTGCAACTTTTTCAAGAATAGCTAAGGTTTCGTTTGCGCACTTTTTCCATGAGAATCGCCTGATATTCCTATATCCTTTTTTGACAAGAATCGACCTTGTCGCTGGATTGAGAGACTTCTCGATTCCGTTTGCGATAGAGCCGACACTATTCGGATCTACTAAAATTCCGCTATCCCCAACTATTTCAGGCAAAGATGATGTATTCGAAACCACCACCGGAACACCGCATGCTTGGGCTTCAATAACAGGAATTCCAAAACCTTCCCAAAGTGAGGGCAGTGCAAAAGCTTTTGCACTGGAAATTAGCCTGGGAAGTTCATCTTTGGTTACAAAATCCGTAAAAATAACATTTTTATCCACTTTTAGTATTTTGGACTTATTTAATATTGATTCATACAACCAGCCCTTTCTACCAACAATAACAAGGCTAACGTCATTAAAAGTTGGCTTAATAATCGAAAAAGCTTCAATTAATCGTTCGATGTTTTTACGCGGTTGGAGGGTTCCTACAAAGATTATGTAGCCTCCTTTTATTTTAAATTTCTTTCTGATGAGATCTGTCCTTATTTTTGTCTGTGGTTTAAATCTTTTGTCATCAAAACCCATGTAGGTGACATTAATTTTTGAGGGCTCAATATCGTAACTTTTGACAATATCGTCCTTCGTAGATTTTGAAATAGCTATTACATGGTCTGCTTTTTGAATCGAATATTTCGACCAATTTGTTAGTTGATATAAATCACCTTTTTTAAACATTTCGGGAAAATGCAAATAAGAAAGATCGAATATTGTTACAATGTAGGGGACTTTTGAAAATCTAGGGCCATAATGGCCCATTGAAAAGAAAACATCCACTTTTTTGCCGAAAGCCAGCCTAATTGGCAATGCGAATTGAGTCCAAAATTTCTTTGGCCCAAATATTTTGTAATTAAAGTTGGGACTTTCTTTGGGTAAATCAGGAAGCGGTTTTTCTTTTAAATAAATTACAAAACTATGCTTTGTGTTTTTAGAAAGTTCCTTTAGAAGTTCAAATGCGTAGACCCCCGACCCTACTCTATTTTCGACATTAGCTTCATTGCCATCCAAACCAATCAGCATAATTACACTTTACAACTAATCTTTGGAACTGAACAATTCTTCGTAAGCATCCAGTGTCTGACGTGCGGTTTTTTGCCAGGTATATTCTCTTGCCCTGTCCATACTGGCCCTGACCATTTTCTGGTAGTTTTCCAAATTTAGGCTCAGAACCATTTCTATAGCCTTTTTCATCTGAGACTCGTTTCTCGGATCGATTAGAATCGCGGCATCTTTGGCAATTTCGGCCATTGATGAATTGTTTGATGTGATAACAGGAAGACCGCATGCCATTGCTTCCAAAATTGGAAGACCGAATCCTTCATAAAATGAAGGATACGCAAATAGGCGAGCACCACTATAAAGAGCCGGTAAATCTTCCTGCCGGACAAAACCTGTTTGCTTAATGTTTCCGCTAGCGCTGACTTCCGTTCCCCAACCGTATTTTCCGACAAGAACAAGGGTTAATCCTTGGAAGTTTTCATTAATTTTGTTAAATACATCTATTAGTTTTTGAATATTTTTTCTCGGTTCTTGCGTTGCGACCGACAAGATGTAAGGTTTTTTAATTTTGTACTTGGCAAGAATTTCACTTACTTTGTCGTCATCCTGGGGCTTAAAATCAGAAGAGACCCCAAGATAAATTACTTTTATTTTTTCGGCAGGTATTTCTGCAAATTTAATGATATCTTCTTTTGTTGTTTTTGAATCGGCCAGTATAACGTCTACTTCTTTTTTTAAAAGCTCAAAACGGTTTTTTTGGGTATTTAGGATTTTTGGATGAGTAGAATTTTCAAATAAAAAAGGTACCATATCATGCACTGTTGTAACTTTCTTCGTGGATTTTGACTTGATAGGAGGCTGAATCCAGTCAGATGAATGAAAAATATCTATTGGTCCAATTAAGTTATCAAGGGGGTATATTCTTATTCTATTAAATACAAAGCTCGCAAGGGTTATGGGAAAGGGGAAAACTTTAAACTTAAAATTTTTATATTGCTTTAGCTCTGCCTCAAATTCTTTAAGCCTTTTTCCAAGACGCAGGGAATATCCAATAAGCAAGTATTCGTTTTTTTTGTCTATTCTTAAAAGAGATTTAACTAAATTTTTTGTGTAATTTGCTACGCCCGTGCCATAGACAATTTGTGAAATGTCTATTGCTATTTTCATGGAAGCCCCCGCATAACTTTACCTTTTGCCTTTTCACTATTATTCATAGACGGCTCAAGGGGCAGTTTTTGCGGGGCAAGAAATTCTATCACAAACATTTTTCTGTAACAGGGACCGAAGTTTAAATTTTTAAGAATTGGAAGGATTAGTAAGTAACCTTTTAGGTATATATAATAGAGAAGCTTACTTCTTGTAATCCAAGTTCTCATAAGTATGTTTCTGATAAAAAGATTTAAAAGCGGTCTCGATGTAATTTTAGCTTTTTTATTGAGTTTTCTTAAGTTTCTATCGATGTAAACCAGGATTTCGTCTCCTGTCGGCAGCTTGTTTTCCGTGTGTTCCCTTAGGAACAAGTTATCTTTATTTTTAAATATTTTTTCCCAATATTCATATAAATTTAAATCTTGAGCTTCGGACTCTTTACCAATAGGAACAACTATTACTACCAATTTTTTTGCTACCCTTAGGGATTCCCGAAGGGACTGATCCCTTTTTTCTTTCGGCAGATGTTCAATTACATCAACCGATAAGACAGTATCATAAGAATTTTTCTTAAAAGGCAATTCCCAGGCAGAACCTTTGATTTTATTTAAAAGTTTAGTCTTGGGACCGGAAAAATCTATATCCAGTCCGTCAACCGGCCTTTTTAAATATGGAATTATTCCTAAAGAACCGGATCCGATTTCCAAAATTCTTGATTCTTCCAGTTTTAAATTTTTAATGACCGAGACTACAGGAAGATATCTTAAGGCTGCATCGGGATGCTGTCTCCAATAATATTTATTAAAAAACCGCTTAATTTGTTCTTTTAAACTCATAGACAAATCCGACTCCCGGAAAATCCTTTGTTGATGTATTTATAAATCCTTCCTTTGTCATTCCCATAAAAGTATATCCGGACGGATCACTTATTTCCGATAAATACTGAAATAAGAAAACTTTGTCTACATTTTTTGTTACTTTCTGTAAGTTATCCTGAACACTTTGCTGAGGCGAGTTGAAGGTATCAAGAACCCCGAAAGCAGGAATCCGATTTTGATTGTAATATTCAAAAGGGGAAAAAGGCATACTTGCTAAAAATAGAGATATCGCTTTATCTCCCGAATTTTGAGCTACATAGTTAGTTGCCCCACGCCAATCTTCCCTCTGAAAATTTTTATTGGTTAGGTAAATAGCAAGACTTGCAAAATTTACGAATAGAACTCCCAAAAGCAAGCTTCTGACTACGAATTTATGGTTTATAGTATTAATGGCAGAGGCTAAAATTATATAGAAAGCGGGAAGTACAAAAAGCAGCCTAAAGTAAGTAAATACAGGGATAAAAAAACTGAATATAAAAGACAAGGTTATGGGGATTAGAAGCCAATACCATATAAAAGATCTGTAGTGTGAAATCCTAAACAAGGAAAGCAGTGTCAAAATTGAAAAAAATCCGGCTACCGGGGCAAAAAGAAGTGCATATATCAGATTATTAGGATGAGAAATCCTCCCAATAGCAAACTTTACAAAAACCAGGAGAAGACTTTTAAAACTGCCTTGCCCCACAACTTTGGACCATTCAGGAGATGCTGCTGCCGCAGAGAGTCCGACTGAAAACTGTTTAATAAAAAAATAAATCCAGGGTGATAATAAAATAAAAATAACAATGAAAGCGGGAATAAAGGCCTTGAAAGTTGAATCTTTAATTTTCCTTCTATTAACAACCAAATATAAGAAATATGAAGGTAATAGGAAATACGGTAAATAATCGGCATAAAGCATAAGGGCCGTAGAAATTATGAAGCCAACCCAAAAATAAAATTTATCATTACGTAAAACGGATAAAAAAAAGTAGATACTTGAAAGAGCTAAAAACGAAGCAAGCATATACATTCTTGCTTCTTGGGAGTAATAAACATGAAGCGGGCTTGTGGCAAGAAGAGTTGCGGCAATAAGTGCAGTTTTTGTTTCAAATAACTTCCTAGTTATTAAAAAAACGAAGATTAAGGAAGCAACTCCAAGAATAACCGAAGGTGTCCTGGCAGTTATTTCGTTCAAACCAACAATTAAGCTGATACCCTTAATTATCAGGTGATAAAGGGGGGGGTGAAAATCACCCATAGAATATTTGGTAGCAAGTTCGAAAAAACTTAAGCTTTTAACTGCGTTTAAATTAATTGCTTCATCCAACCAAAGACTTTGATTGATAGAAATTACTCTCAGAATTAAGGCTAAAACCAGGATTAGAAGCACCATGAGGATGATTTCAATTGTAACATTTGCAAATTGAAATCAAATATATCTAAAATTAAGTTAGTTGCCATAAATGAATAAGAAGCCTGCCTTCATTGCTCCTTTTTTGGCTCTTGGTTTAGTAATTGCTGTGTTATTTGTCGCAATTGTTGCTTTCGCACCTCAAGTTAAAAATTTGGGACTATTATCCCTTAAAAAGAATAAACAGGAAAGTGAGGCGGCCGGAACAAAAAAAGAATTCAAAATTAAAAATGATCGAGGTGATTCTTTGGCAAGCCCAAAAGCGTCACCTACTTCGCTGGCTTCAGTTGTACCGTCACCCATTTCTACACCGACTCCTCTGCCTCCAACTATATATAGACAGCCGCAGGGGAAGTATACTTTAACACTGCCCTCAGGATGGAAAGTACTGGAAACGACTGCCGCAAAAACATATTCAACAACAAAGTTTGGAGGCCAAGGGGGCCAGGTTTCGGTTACATTCGGAAGCGGCAAGGACCCTATTGGCGGATGCTCGGAAACAACACAGGTGACACTTTATGACAGAACTATTTCCGCATGCTTTATACTTCAAAAGGATGGTTCGCAAATAATGACCAGAGGTTATACGAAAGATGTCACCGGTATCGACTTTACTGTTGAGGCAATATTCTCTTCTCCTCTCTCATTAAACCGGTCCTTTGTTCTTGATATTATAAAAACACTCAATATAGAATAATTACTTATATTTTTCTTCTTTGATAAAGGATTTTAAAACCGAAACCCACACAGCAAAATCGTAAAATATTTTGAACAAAATAAAACGCGTGTCCAAATCGGCTTTCGCAACCGTTTTAAAAATTCCCTGAATAAAAGATATTGGAAAAGAATACTGGATGATTGACCTAAATCTCCTGATATTTGTTCCTGATATGAATTTGTTTTTCCCAATCCATCTTGCCTGCTTCCAGACTTCAGATACATTTTCAGGATTTTTGTGATAGTAAACAGCTCCTTTTGCCAAGTCAGCTTTTTTACCCAGCTTTTTCGAAAGTGACCAATCATCCGTATATTCTCCGCCCGTTTCAAAACCCCCAACCCTATTGAACTCACTTTTTAATATCGCCCTAAAAACAGGTGCCGTTGGAGGATAATTTTCGGGTATTAACCTGTCAACCGGCCAGCCCCGATTAATATTCCAAAATTTCGACCAAATATTTTCTTTATTTGCGTTCATCTCATTTTTGGAAAATGTGCCGATTGTCCGACCTTTAATGATTGGGCTTACCAAATCTTTAATAAAATTTTTATCAAATGTCATATCGGCATCAACAAAAACCAGAATTTTCCCTTTTGCTCTTTTTGCTCCTAAATTACGCGCGACTCCGGGACCTTTATGGTTTTGCTGAAGAAATTTTACGGAAAATTTTGTGGTTTTCTTTTGTGTGTTGTCCGTTGAGCCGTCATCGATAACAATTATCTCTATTGATTTTAAAGTTTGAACCGTCAATGATCCTAAACATTTTTCTATGTCTTCCTCTTCGTTATAGGCAGGAATTATTACAGAAACCAATTTAGAGTCAGTCAATTTTTTGGTCCCTCTATTAGAGATAAATACTTTTTAGCAACTGTTTCCCACGTAAATTTTCTTGCTTGGGAAAGGGCCCTCTTTTGATAGTCGGATTTGACAGCTATTGATAAATCCTTTGCATATTGGTCTACGTCTTCCGGGTTAGTAAGGATTCCCGCAATACCGATAATTTCTTGCCTGGATTTATCATTAGTTGTAACAACCGGAAGACCGCTTGCCAAGGCTTCTAAATAAGCAATACCAAAAGCTTCCGTTTTTGATGCTAAGGTAAAAACTTTCGCTGCTCTGTAATATTCAGGAATTTGATCATAAGGTACAACAAGCCTTAGAAATCGGTTTCCCAAGAGTCTTTTTCCAAGACTGTCGATTTTCCCCTTTTCTCCTCCATTTCCTAAAATTAAAAGCGAAAGATTTTTTGTTTTTGCTACGGCTTTTATTGTAAGGTCTACCCTTTTGTAAGGATCCAAGGCAGAGGTGCAAATTACGATGGGTTTTTGTAAGTCTAACTTTTTTTCTTTCACTTTGGGATTAAATTTTGAAAGATCGACACCGTTTGGGATTCTTGTAACTTTTACTTCGGGTGCAAGCTTTTTGGCCCAAGAATTTTGAGCACCGGTTAGGCTTACGAAAATATCAGGGCGAAAAAGCAAATTCCAGGCATCGTCCGACCCTATACCTGCATGACCGGTTACTATCATTTTTGCTTTAGTTATTTTTGTGATAATCCTACAAAGTGCTGTTTGCCATCCTCCATTTGTAGGTATAACAAAATCATACTTACCCTTGAGAATGAACGGTAAAACTTTAAGAGTAAAAAGCAAGATTTTAATAGACTGCCAATCTAAATAAAATTTCCTAAATATACCTTTCGATGATTTTGAATTAGTGGCGAAGGTTTTTATAACTTTAACCTTTACTTGATTCTCATTATATTTTCTGTTACCTGCCTGGAAGACCGTAATATCAATTTTTTTGGAAAGTCTTTTGGTTATTTCTTGAACAAACGTTTCGACTCCCCTATCCAAAATTCCTGAATAATAACTAATAATTGCTATCTTAATTTTTTTGTCCATTTTTTCTAAAAAGTAAGAGTAATAAGAAGAATAATGTCCCAATACTTATCGCCCGACCGGCCTGGAAGCTTTCTGGCTGGTATTTTAATTCTACTTCCTTTGCAAATGCAGGAACCATTACACTCCTAAAGATATTATCTTTTTTCAAAACACGTAACTGGGAATTTTGACTAAAAGCTTTCCACCCGGGATAATAATTTTCTGAAAATAAAAGTTCCCTTTCAAAAGGCTGCGGTTCAAAAGTTGTAAATATTTTATTTGGTGAATAATAAATATTTTTGACGTCTTGATCATTAATAAATATAAAGCGCTGTTTATATTTCTTATTGTAGTAAAGATAAATTTTATTGAAATAACCAATGTAAGAAAAATCACCCGAAGCAAGCTGGTAAGTTGAGGCAACATACTTTACATTTGCTTTCCCCAGTAATATAGGGTCCGGTTGTGGAGGATTTTGAACTTGCCATACCTGGTAAGGCGGAAAAATAACGGCAAACCGAGAATAACTGTATCCTCCCACTTCCCCAAGAAAATCAACAAACTTTTTATCTTGTATTGGTGTTTCCCCGCCCAGCATTTGGATTCCATATTTATTAAGCTGCTGAGGATTGAAACAATGAGTTGTGCAGTAAACCCTAAAAAGTGATTTGTCTGATCCTAAAAGATCATAAATTTGTGTTTCCGAAAAATCCAAACTGGGTATGGATTTAAGTTTAAGGGTAAAAAGTAATAAAGACTCAAAAAGAAAAACACCTATAAGCAAAAAGACAGCCTTTCTGTTCTTTATTCTTTGTAGAGCAGAAGCTGACAGTAACGAACCGATTAATATAACAATAAAGAATGGCCTTGTTGTTACTCTGGAATAATTCAAGAATGGAATATATTCATAAGCTAGTTTAAAAACAGGTGTAGATGTGCCTGCAATAAAAAGCCCCAAAATTAACATGCCTAATGCAAAGACTAACTTCTGAAACCGGGTCAAAAAGAAAAATCCGATGAGGGCCAAAATGATTGGGATAAAACCAATAAATAGTATTGATTCCTGATCTAATTCGTTCAGAATTGGGTATGGGAAAAGTAATGACATTAAAAACTTTTTTAAATTCCATAGTGGGATAGCAACATCTTCAATTCTTAATATTGACCTCGTAGAGAACGGACTAAATTCCATATTAGGAATCAGGGTTGCCGAACATAACATCATCGCAAGGAGGATAATTAACGATAATTTTAAAAGAAAATAAATTGCAATCTTGGAAGATAAGCGTTTTTCCAATAAAGATTTAAGAAAAAAATAAAAACCGTATGCGGCAACAAAAATGACAGAATAAAAAAATATTGTAGGGTATGTAATATACATCAGGGCAAGGGAAACGGCTCCGAGAATTAAAAACTTAATGTTTTTTTTAAGTAGGGCAAGTCTAACGGATAAAAAAGCCAGAGGGAAAAAGGAGTAAGCGGCAAGCATAGTGACATGGCCGGCAGATAAATGGAAGAGGAATTTTATTGAAAAAGTATAAAAAATAGCAGCAGAGAATGAGGCAAGATTAGAAAATTTTAATGTCTTTGCCAGATAATAGACCGATATACTAGCGATAAGAAAGTGCAGTAACTGATAAATAATAACAGCCAAATTCACCGGCATGACAAGAAAAAGAATATTGAGCGGATAAGTAAGCGACGACAGAGGATTTCCTACAAAAGTCTCCCCCATCATCTGACTTGGTCTCCAAAGCGGTATCTGATGATACTCTTTAACAGATTCTTTTATGAAGGAAAATAATGAAATATAAGTCCTTCCAAGATCATTATCTTTTTCGGAAAGTATTTTTGGCTTTATTAAAAACGGTAAGAAAAATATGAGAGACGCAAGCACGAGTAACAAGATTTCCTTATTAATTTTCATCTATTTTTTCAAGAATAAGATTCGATGAAAACTGTATGTAGGGTTTATATTTATTTTCAATAAAAGAGGATAAGGCTTCGGGTTTATATGCCCCTAAATCGTATTTCTCTCCTTTGTCATAATTTCTGGATAAGATGTATTTCACTCGTTCATTTTCCAATCCTTTAATTATTTTATTTTGAGTATCATCCAGTTCCATATACCAAGGAAATTGAGTTCCCCACGGTTTACTTGGAATGATATCCGCAAGCGGATATAGCTGATCAGGCCCGTTTTGAATAAAGATCAAATCTGAATTATTTTTAGCAATACTTTTTAAGTTAACTGATAACTCATAAATATTACTCTCGAAAAATCTAGTTTCAGTTGTCCAGTTCGAAAAGTAAAATCTTATACCGTATGCTGAAAGTAAAGAAATCGTGAGAAGGATGGTTAAAAAACCTATTTTACTTTTGAATTGACTTGCCGATTTTCCAACTATCAAGGACCATACACCAAGAGCCGGCACAAGATGAAAGTAATCAAACCTTGGGTAAGCAAACGGCAAAAGACTAAAAAAGGAACCAAAGATAAACCATGATTTTTTTCTTTTCGACAGGTACGGTATTATTGCCGCGGTTAAAATGAGCAGAATAAAAATCTGTCTTTTTGCGGGAAATAAAATATATCCCGGCAGTGAAGAAGCTTTAAAATATGGGAATGTAAAGGTCCAAAATATATATTCATTAAAGGCATCTTTAATAAGAAAAATATATGTGAAAAAACCCATTAATAATATAAATGGAATAAAAGCATGAATGTTTCCAAGTAAAATATTTATTAATTTTTGTTTATATTTAA
>Ga0066639_10005143_pt1 | contig 11049 bp, 9 predicted proteins | sample CryGeyCG2114_010_2_FD_59504 | JGI IMG/M metagenome (GOLD analysis project Ga0066639, IMG submission 59504) | Groundwater microbial communities from aquifer - Crystal Geyser CG10_big_fil_rev_8/21/14_0.10 | ecosystem: Environmental > Aquatic > Deep subsurface > Groundwater | place: USA: Utah... | reverse complement strand
CTTGAAAACACATGCAGGCAGGCCATAACAACCCAACAAACCTGTGTTCTAAATCTGTCCGCGAATCCACAGTGATAGGTCTTGAATTTCTTGTAGGTTCAGTTTTGGGTAATCCAACCAATTGATAATATTCAAGCCCCAGAACTCCTTGGGAGTGCCGGGGTAGCGGGGCACCACATGAAAATGAAAGTGGGGAACCAGGTCATTGATACGGAAAAAGTAAACATGTTCGGCGCCTACAACTTTTTTTAAAGCCACCATGGATTTTTGTAGAAGCATCCCCATATTGGCAAACTCATTAGAAGTGAGTTCTTCCGGTTGAGTGACATGATGAATGGGTTCTATGAGCAAGCGACCCTTCATTGCTAAGCCATTATCACCAGGTGCAAAATGCGACAGCGCCATTCCTCCAAGCTCAGTGATGGCTTGGTGGGGATAGTCTCCTTGATATTTACTGCAGATAAAACAGTTCATAGATATATCACCTACTTTTGAGTTAAGACCTAGTCAATAGCAGAATCCATGTCGAAATAGATTCGGTAAACCCAATGATAAAAAGGTACCACAGCCAGCTAGCGCCCTCCTTGTTAGATGTTCAAAAAACCACCCACAATGAAAATGGCTTAAGCCCTTATCTTTGGATCAAAGTCCAAAACCACCACAGAAGCTGAAGCCAAGATAAAACACAATGGATTCGGAGAACCCAGGTCTTTAGCTTTCTGCGGAAGTTCACGATACAAACACTACGGTGTGTGTTCATATCAGCCTCCTATTCTTCGTAGGAGGGTCTTTCCTTGAGCCTCAGTTTGCACTCGGCTGGCTGTGGCTCTAGGGAAGACTGCAAACGCAGTTCAAATCCCTGGCTTCAATAAATTCTATTTCAGATGCGGCTTGTTCGGAAAAGAGTATTTTTCTAAACTACTGAACCATTTTTCTGAGCTTATTGAGTTCACGCCTTACATCTGGAGGAATGTATGTTCCCCGTGAACCCGTGTAGCTCATTTCTACATTGTCTTTGTATTCTTCATAGCATTTTTTGGCGATGGGATTTTTGGAGTAACTTTTAATACACTCTTTTAGGTAAAGATCTCCTAAAGAATAAAAGAAGTTATTATTTAAGCGGTACTCACACTGAGCTAGCCACAAAAGAATCTGAGGAGTGAGCTCGCTTTTAGGATGTGAGTTTAAGTACTCGTAAAGAATACCAGAAACTCGTAAGTAGGTGACCACACGGGGGTCTCCAGACGGTATCATTCGATCCCATAAAGTTCTATCAAACTGGTCTTCCACAAATTCTTTGAGCTTAGCTTCTTTAACTGTTTTAGGGTCGATACTTTCTTCGGACTGCCATTTTTTAAAAAGTGCTGACCAGGCTTTAATATCACTTTTTAAATACTCAGGAAGTTTGTCATTTTTTAACATTTTTTGGAGATCATCGTAGCCTACCTCTGGATCTCTTTGCACTCGAGCATGGATGGCGGTCACTCTGCGCACCGATGTTTCTAGGTCTGAAGACTTAAATTTGTTTTTAGGGTATTCGCTCACGAAATCCATATACAGAGGTAGTGCCTCTTTGAAGCGTCGAGTGGTAAATAAAAACTCTGCATCAGAGAAACTTCGCCCCAAGGGGCTCGAGTTTTCATTGAGTTCTTTAGAAACATCTGTTGTTTGAGGAAGCTGCGTATGGCAGCTCATGCAGATATTTGTTGTGGAGTTTAACATCCAACGAGCATAATCTTTATTGCCGACGCGAAAAGTTCTTTCGACTTCACTAATGTGATGTTGCAGCACTGAGCGAGAAAAACTAAAGTTGGGGGAGTTGAGGAGCTTTTGGTGATCTGCTTTCTTTGTCAACTTAGCTAAATCTTTCAGTTGATTTTTTATATAGGCTTCATTTTTTGGATTATTAAATTCATCAGGAGAGGCCATGTATTTTCTAAGAGATTGAATTTTTCCAAAAACCTGCAACATAAGCCCCTTGAGCTTCGTATGCTCTGTTGGAGCTTCTTTTGCTTCAGCGCCGTAGGTTTGACTACAAATAAAAATAAGTACAGAAAACAAAAGTGTTTTCAAGATGCTTCCTCCCGTTGTTGATACAACTGCTATTACAATCCTAAATTAGTTGTTAGTCCACTCTAGGAGGCATATTTTTTATGTTGTGCTTCGGCAAGGCCTTCTAGCCCTAAGACTTGCTCAAGAATTTCACCCACGTTATTTACAAAATGCACTTTAAGCTTGGATTTTATTTCCTCTGGAACTTCGCTGAAATCAGCTTCATTACGCATGGGTAAAAAAACCTCATCGATTCCTGCTCGGTGGGCTGCAATGACTTTTTCTTTAATACCACCCACGGGCAGCACTTGCCCTCTGAGGGTGATTTCACCAGTCATAGCAATGTTGGGCTTCACTTTGCGATTCAAGAGCAGTGAGGTCAGTGCTGTCAGCAAGGTAACTCCTGCTGAGGGGCCGTCTTTAGGTATCGCCCCGCTGGGAACGTGAATATGTATGTCAGTCTTATCAAAAGTAATATGCTTTAATTGGCTCTCTAGTTCAGATCTTACATAACTCAAGGCTATTTGAGCCGACTCCTTCATGACATCTCCCAACTGCCCTGTGAGTTTGAGATGGCCATTGCCTGGCATCACACTGGCCTCAATAGAAAGTATATCTCCCCCAAAGGGAGTCCATGCCATTCCTGTAACAACACCGGGGCGAGAGTCTTGATCTGCCATTTCAGGGTAGAAACGAGGTAATCCTGAAATATTTTTGATGTCTTCACTGCCTATGTTGATGGGTAGTGGCTTTTCTAAAACAACATCCTCAGCGGCCGAACGGAAAACGCTGGCTATGTTTCTTTGAAGCTCTCGCACTCCAGCCTCTCGAGTGTAATGCTCGATAATGGTTTGAAGAGCATCATCGCTGATGGTGGCCTTGGAGTTATCTAAACCATGCTCCTCTAATTGCTTAGGAACTAAATAATTTTTTGCAATATGAAGCTTTTCGTTCACCGTATAGCTTGAAAGATAAATGATTTCCAAACGATCCCTCAATGCTGGAGGAATCATATCTACCATATTGGCAGTGGCAATAAAGAACACATTGGATAGATCAAATGGAACGTCTAAGTAGTGGTCCGTAAAACTTTTATTTTGTTCAGGATCTAGGAGTTCAAGCATAGCGCTTGCGGGGTCGCCCTGAAATCCTGTTCCTAACTTGTCTATTTCATCTAGCATCATCACAGGGTTATTGACCCCTGCGCGTTTTAAACTTTGAGCAATACGACCAGGCATGGCTCCAACATAAGTTCTTCTGTGTCCTCTAATCTCTGCCTCATCTCGCACACCACCTAGGCTGGTGCGAATGAACTCACGGCCGAGTGCCTTGGCAATGCTTTGCCCAAGACTTGTTTTACCAACCCCAGGAGGGCCGGCTAAGCAAAGAATGGGCCCACGAAGATTATTTTTTAGTTTAGCTACCGCTAAATACTGAAGAATTCTTTTCTTTACTTTATCTAAACCAAAGTGATCTTCATCTAAAATAGCTTTTGCCTTTTTTAAATCAATTTTGCTGTTCGAAGCTTTGTTCCATGGCATTTCAGAAAGCCACTCTAAATAGTTTCGAATAACATGATACTCTGCAGATGCTGCAGGAAGATTTTGAAGCCTTTCAAGCTCCTTATCTGCAATTTTTTGAGCTTCTTCTGGCAGCCCTGCTTTTTCTAATTTTTCTTTTAATTCATCGCTGACAGCCTGTTCGGAATCGCCCAGTTCATCTTGAATGGCCTTGAGTTGTTCTCGCAAAATGGAATCTCTGTGGGCTTTGCCAAGCTTAGAAGACATTTTGTCGCGTATATCTTTTTGGACTTCTAGAATTTCTTTTTCTTTTTGCATTACCCCAATGATTTTTTCCATGCGGTCTTCTACAAAATTTAATTCTAAGACATCTTGTTTTTGTTCGGTATTGAGGTTGAGGTAAGTGGCACAAAGATAGGCTAATAAACTTGGATCTTCCAGTTTATCTACCAGCCTCATGATAGCCTCATCCACTCCTGGCAAGAGAACAATGATCTCTTTAGCTAGATCTTTTAAGGAATTAAAAAGAGCTGAACGTCGAATAGAATCTGACTTGAATTGATCTGATAAAGTCTCGCCTTCTGCTGTGATAAAATCACCATCAGTGTGGAATTTAGTAATTTTAAATCTGTGAAGACCAGTGAGAAGTACTTGAAACCCCTTCTCTTCGTTGCCATTGATGCCCTCAAGCTTACAGAGGGTGGCTGTAGCATAAAGATCTTCTGCTGAGGGATCTGCCTCTTCTATATTTTTTTGTGCGACAACTAGAATGAGCTTATCTTTTTGATCAGCATATTTAAGAGCTGCCGAAGACTTTGCTCGTCCCACAACCAGAGGAATTGTAGTGCCAGGAAAGGTGACCGTATTTCGTATAGGTAGAATAGGATAAACTTGAGCTTCTTTCATGCTCACAATGTGTGCACGATTTCACCCATGTCAATAAGGTGCGCCTCTATTTTTTGTAGCAAGCCTGCGTCATGAAGTTATAACTTGATGCTGCAGTTCAAGATTATAATACTACACTATCACGAGAGATCACAGGGTCTACAACCCAAGTGTAGGTGGCAGTGCGCGAGATATTCCCTGCGCGATCAACGGCACGCACAGAAACCTGCTGTGTGCCGTAGGGCATATTATAGTAAGTGTTAGGCGGAGCACAAACAGCCCATGGACCGCCGCTCACACTACATAAATAGTAGGCCACACCGGTGCCTTGGTCTGTGGCTCCCCAATCAATGACAATATTAGAGTTATCAGAGGCGGCACTTCTACCTGTCATAAAAGTAATTTGTGGAGGGATTGAATCTTGAGCTTGAGAGTTTGTGGGGTTTGGTACGGGGCTCGGTACCGGAGGTGCGGGTGTAGGAGCTGGGCTGGGTGTAGGAGTTGGAGTAGGCGACGTTGGAGGGTGAGATGTAGAGTTTGTGATGATGGCACTACCAATTTCTGTAAACTTGCTTCTTAAGCGAGGGAGATCTCTAACACCTTGAAAGGAATCATCACTGAGCCACATAAAGGGCATCATTCCAATGACATCAGTGTCTGTTATGGCGAGTTGTGTGTATTTATTTGCAAGATCCACAAGTTGATCTTCTGTTAGGTAATTATTTGTGGAACGGCGAACTTCAGCAACAAAGCCGTCGTTGATTAAGAATATTTTTTGTCCAGCACGTAACTTCTGCTTTAACCCAGCATGAAGAAGAGGGTAGGCATAACCTGTGTTTCCGCAGTTTTCCCAAGGTCCATAACAGTCAAAAGAGACATAGTCTATGCCCTGAGGCATTTGCCACTGAGGATCAATAATGAAGGCCGGCGTAAAGTTGACCATAGTTGGAGTGTTTGGAAATGCACTTTTAATTTTAGTCGCTCTAGCTTCAAGAATGGCTTTTGTTTCAGAGGGAGAACTTGACCAGTTGTCAGGCTCATCTGCAAGAAGAAATGCCACAATGTTATTTTCATAGGGTTTCATGGCATTGATCCATGCATTCCACTCTTGGGTGTTTTCGTAGTCGACATAATCAAATAAGAAACCAATACCCATATCACGTGTTTGACTGGCAGCCGTGCCTCCGACTACGCTTTGTGCATTGGCATTCCAGGCAAACTGTATGGAACGTGTAAAGTTCACATGTCCTACTTGTTCAGCAATGGTTTGTTCTGAGCTCACAGCCCCTGGCCAATAGCCAAAGTATTTAATGTGATGGGAGCCTGCTCCAAAAATACCAATGTTTGAAGGAGCGCTGCCACCACTGAGCGAGAGAGTTTTTGGGGAGCCACAGTTTTGAAAACTAACAACAAGGCTCATTAAAAAAACAGTCAAGAATACTAAAACAATGGATTTTCTTTGAGGCTGCACCATATTGAGACTTATCGACTTTTGGCGGTAAAACTTTAAGGAATTACCAAATTCTCTTTTCTAGCAAAAGCTCAGCCCATTTTAAAAACTGTGCATGGCCTTTATAAGGTAGCTGCCTACCTTGGAGTGAGTCTTTAAGGTAGACCAATTTTTTTTGGGCCAAGAGCTGGTAACCCTTGGTGATGAAAAAATCATCGGGCATTGATGCCTTTATGTTTCGACCTTCGTACAGGCTCAGCATGTTGTTGTAGCGATCCATTAGAGATCCTAGGCTAATATCTTCTTGCTCATGATTATCTAAAAGCCATTTAGCATTTTGAAAACCAATCTCTCGAATCATGAAACTAGCGCCTAGGTAGTGCCTAAAGGCATCGCCTTGATCATCTCCTTGTGGTGGTCCAAAGTATTTACTTTCATAATATCGAGCACGATTTCTGGTAGCATATGCTCTTTTAAGAAAAACTATTATTTGAGGGTGTTTAAAAAGCACATTCAAATGGCTCAAAGAAGCAAAGCCTGTGAGAAAGTTTTTAGTTAAACTTTCTACCAAATAAGAATCATACTTTTTATAGAACTGACTATTTCTATATCCAACTAATTGGAACCCTAGAACTTTTGAATAATGAGATCCTGCTTGTTGTTGCAGCTTTTCTTCAAGGCTGAGGGGTACATAGCATTGAGAGGTGTTGAGAGTTGGATTTAGGTATTCAAATTCAAAAAATAGAGATTCTTTTTTTTGATGGCTGTGAGGAGGGTGCGTGAAGTGACTTAAAGGATACTCTCCTTTGGATTGACCTTGCTGTTGCCAAACTTCTTGGCCAGTGAGGCAATGGGCCTGCGCCCTCACATTCCACAATGCTAAACTAAATATAGCTGAGTAAAAAAATAACATGGTCCCTCTAAATGTAAGAAAAGGGCGAACCTGTCAATAATTTATAATCTGATTGAGGTTAAATCCTTAGATTGAGCACTAAGTTTGGGGGCTAGGGAAGTTTGACTTGGTGGTACTCACTCACAAGTTTTTCAATAATTTCTTTACAGCTGAGCACTTCGTCGATAAGCCCCACACCTTGGCCAGCACTCCATACAGTTTTCCAAGTAGGCTTTGTGGCGGCCTGCTCTAAATCTTTGGATCCCATGTAGTGAATCAGTGCCTGGGTTACCTTGCGTGTCTTAGGTATTTTCTGAAGTTGCTCCAAGAGCCACGGAAGCTCTGTGCCCACTTTGTCAATATAAGGAGTTCGAATCACACTTGCTGGGATTCCTGAAACTCGATTTGTCATCAATATATCTTCAGGTGTGGATTTTAATATGGCCGCTTTATAGGCATCGTCCACTTGAGCTTCTTTACTAGCTATAAAGCGAGTCCCCACGCTCACTGCACTTGCTCCTAGAGCTAAAAGAGCAGCTATCTGTTCTCCTCGGCTAACTCCTCCAGCGGCAATAATTGGAATTTCTAATTCTCTCTTGAGCCAAGGAATAAGGACAAGTGGGCTAATGGGCCCGGCATGACCTCCGGCTCCGCTGGCCACGGCAATGACCCCGTCAGCCCCCATCTCTTGGACTTTGAGTCCATGTTTTAGATTGGTCACATCACAGACAACCTTGGCTCCATTTTTATGTGCCTGCTGAATAACTTCTTTAGGGTTTCCCAGGGAGGTAATAAAAAGATCTACGCCGGCTTCAAGTGCATATTTTAAATCATCATATTGTCGTGTATTGCTATGGTTAACTATAATATTAACCCCAATAGGTTTTTTGGTGCGAGCTCGCATGTCTCTTAGCGCTTTCTTATATTCCTCTACGGGGCGATAGTTAAGGGCCGGAAAGGCCCCTAGGGCTCCAGCTTCTGTTGCTTCGGTGACCAGATCCACATTGGAGACAAGAAACATGGGGGCAGCAATAATTGGATACTTTATACCTAGTAATTGTGTAAAAGCTGTTGAGATTTCTTTCATAGTATTTACTTTAATGTTAAGTCCTTAGTGCGTCCATGCGAAAATGAAAATGAAAAAATACACTTTAAACATATCTCAAATTCACCAAGGCCTTCGGCTAGATCAATACCTTGCTCAAGAGCTGCCTAAGCTTTCAGGAGTGAATTTATCAAAGTCAAAGGTACGAACGCTCATAGTTGCTGGGGCAGTGTATCTTAATGGCAAAAGGGTAAGGATTGCTTCAAAACCTATGCATGCTGGGGCTCGTATTGAAGTTCATTTAGATCTTAAAAAAATACAAGCTCCCCCTCAAAAAGTTTTTGATCTTCAAGCAAAAGATATTCTTTATGAAGATGATGAGATCGTTGTCGTGAACAAACCAGAGGGTCTCCCTACTCAACCTACACTGGATGCAGCTCGAGATCATTTGTATGCTTCTGTAAAAAGATATCTCAAGAACAGGGATCAAGTGGAACCTTATGTGGGACTTCATCATCGCTTGGACTTTGATACTTCGGGAGCTGTCCTCTTTACAAAAAAAAGAACAGCTAATAAGTGGGTTTCAGAGCTTTTTAAAAATCACAAAATTCAAAAAACCTACCATGCCCTTACTGTGGCAAACAATGAGGTCAAAAATTCAAATTGGGATATTAAAAACCATCTTGGAAAGTCGAAAAAGACAGGAAAAGTAAATCACGTTGCAGAGGTTCAATCAGGTGGAGATTTTGCTCATACAAAATTTAGAGTTTTGGAACGTAAAAAGAATTATTGGGTGATTGAGGCCCAGCCTTTAACAGGCCGAACGCATCAAATTCGAGTGCACTTGCAGAAATCTAAATTGCCTATTCTTGGAGACGTCCTATATTCTGGCCCTCGTGATGAGCGTATTTATCTGCATGCAGTTTGTTTATCTTTTCAGCATGGAAACACAAAGAAGAGTTTACGAATTGAGGCCCCATACCCTGAGAGCTTTCAGAAAAGACTGAATCGTGATTAAAAATTTAGAAAACTTAAGAGCTGCTATTCAAAGAGATCCACAACTTGTGGCTTTAATAGAAAATGTCTGTCGTCGGCAGGCAAAGGGTATTGGTAAGGACCCTAGTCATGATATCTCTCATTTTGAAAGAGTGGCCCTTTGGACTTGGCGAATCGTTGGTGATAATATTTCTTTTCGCAATATCATAGCTGCTGCTTATTTACACGACATTGTGAATACACCTAAAAATTCTCCCGAACGTCATTTGGCTAGTTTAAAATCGGCAGAACTTGCCAAAAAAATACTGTCACAATACGACTTTCAATCTCACGATATCGAAGATATTTATATTGCTATTCGAGATCATAGTTTTAGTCGAGGCGCAAAACCAAAGGAGCCTTTGGCCCAAGCTCTTCAGGATGCTGATCGTTTGGAGTCTGTGGGTGTGATTTCTATCTTTCGAACGATTGCCACTGGAGTCAAAATGGGTGCTGACTTTTTTAATGTTGATGATCCGTGGGCTCAGCAAAGAGAACTAGATGATTTAAAATATTCAGTGGATCATTTTTTTACAAAGCTATTAAAATTACCAGAGCAATTTAATACTGAAGAGGGTCGAAAAGAGGCCTACAAAAGACGGCAAATCATGATTTCATTCCTCTGTGAATTAGGGCAGGAGTTAGAGTCTCCATTGCCAAATATAGATTAGACTCATAGCGAAATATTCCCTACCTCAAATATAGAGGTTCCTGACCAAATACTGATTAGTTTCTAACTGAAGCTGTATTTTACAAGGGATCATTTTTTTGCTCCAATCTAGTTAGGGATTGGGGTTATTGATATGTCGGTTACCCGTAGGGGTTTTCTTAAGTATGGCTTAGCTGGGGCAGTGTTAGCAAATCTCCCTGGAAAGGCAAAAGCTCAGGCAGAGCAGCAGGAAGTCATTCGACGTTCTGAGCCCTCTATTTTACAGGGAGCTACAGATGAAACCAAAACTCAGTTCTCTATTGTTTATGATCGCTCAAAAAAATTGAGTGTTGTTGCCATAAATCTTAAGGGGCATGAACTAACTCCAGACTTTGTAGAAGTAAAGACTATGGCGAGCTATGAAAAGTCTATTACTAAAGTGTATTTTTCTCACCTAAGTATTCATGATAAATATCAATTAGTTTTAAAAACAGAAGATGGCGAGATCTTAGATCAAAGAGAGTTTAAAACTCTAGAAACTAACAATTCAAAATTAAAATTTGCTCTGTGCTCTTGCATGGATGAATACAGACATGATGCGGGCATTTGGCAGGATCTTATGGAAAAATCACCTGATGTCATTTTCTTTATTGGCGACAGTGTTTATACGGATTGGCACCCTAGAGGTGGGGCAGCAAACCCTGAGCAGCTTTGGATTCGATACTCAGAAGCTCGAAGCACTCTAGATATTTATTTTAGTAAAAAGTTAATTCCTATTTTTGCTGTTTGGGATGATCACGATTTTGGTCTCGATAATTCTGGTAGTGATTATAAATATGTTAAAGAGTCTAAACAAAACTTTTTATCTTTTTTCGCCCAAGACCCAGGCTACTGTTCGGTTCTTGTGCAGGGACCCGGCGTGAGTAGTGCTGTTTATCTTGCAAAGCAGTTGTTTGTATTGATGGATGGGCGGAGCTTTCGTTTAGCGAGAGGTTCAAAAGAAAGATATGCTCATTGGGGACAAGATCAAGAAAACTGGTTGTATCGTCTTTTAGATGAACATGCAGGCATCGCATGGCTGATGAATGGTATTCAGTATGTACCTAGCTTTATATTTAAAGAGTCAATATCTCGAAACTTCCCTATTAATTTAGAAGCTTTTTTTACAGAGTTGCGAAACTCAAAAAGCAAAGTGATATTAGTTTCTGGTGATGTTCACTATAGTGAGGTTTCTGAACTCGAACAGGAATTGTTAGGCTATCGCTCTTACGAAATCACCTCCAGCGGAATCCATAGTGTGCCATTTCCTGGTGCTCCTGGGGTTGTTCATAACTCTCGTCGTTTAGAAGGTACTGGCCAACGCAATTATGTAATTGTAGAGGCTCATTATAAGGGTTCTTTTTTAGTCACATCTCACTCTAAAAATAAAAAAGTGAATTTTAGTCGACTATTAGGGCTGGGCCGTATTGACCGATAGGTAAATGTTACCAAGGAGCTTTGAGTCAAGATCCTGTCATAAGT
>Ga0066639_10005138_pt1 | contig 11053 bp, 7 predicted proteins | sample CryGeyCG2114_010_2_FD_59504 | JGI IMG/M metagenome (GOLD analysis project Ga0066639, IMG submission 59504) | Groundwater microbial communities from aquifer - Crystal Geyser CG10_big_fil_rev_8/21/14_0.10 | ecosystem: Environmental > Aquatic > Deep subsurface > Groundwater | place: USA: Utah... | reverse complement strand
TCCCCAAGTCCTGAAGAATCACCTTCTCCATCACCTTCAGAAAATCCCTCACCAAGTCCTTCAGCTGGATCATTTAGCCCAGCTTCTCCACTACCAAGCAGAACTCCAAGCCCAACTCCAATTGCTGGAGCTTCTCTACCACCAAGATCTCAAGCACCAACTCCAGCAGAACAACTACCTGAGGCAGGAATTGTATCACCAACAATTCTTTTAAGCATTGGCGGAATTATTTTAATTGCTCTAGGCTTACTGCTTTAAATCATTTCCAAGAAGGAAACCAAAAAAAATATTTAAGTAGGCTTTTTGGGATTAGAATTCCAGTATAAAGAGGATAAAAAAATATAAAAACCAATAGGGTTAAGGTTAAAAAAATATATAAAAACCTTCTACTGCTAATCTCCCATTGTTCACTTATATCTAAAAACCAAGCAATAAGAATTGATAAAAACGGTATCGCCGGTAAATAATGATGCAAAAACATTACCCGAGGAGAAATAATCCAAGGCAACCAAAAAATAAAATAACAAAAAACAATTAAACCCAGTTTGTAAGTTCTTGTTTGTTTAAGCTGTTTAAAACTCTGATAAATGGCAATTGGCAAAATAAAAAGACCAGTCCACCAAATAATAGGATTGCCAAGATTATAAATATTGGCAATTGCTTTCTCTTTATATTCAACCCAAAACCAAACTGGCCGCCACATAAAAGGCCAACTGATGGCTTTTGACTGATAATCATGGCTAGCTTTTAAATTAGTATGATACCACCACATCTGTTTTTGCAGATCTTTGAATTGAGTTAAGCTATGGCCTGAAGTAAAAAACATGGTATAAGAAAAAAGGTAAATCAAACATGGCAATAAAAGGTAAGAAAAAGAAATTATCAGTAATGGTTTTGGTTTAAAAAGCTTTTTTCCTTCCAAAAAAAGCTTTTGCATTAAAATTAAAAATATGACTGGATAAAGATAAATCCCTGTCCATTTAGTAGCTAACGACAGGCCTAAAAAAATTCCAGAAAAAAGATATTTTTCTTCTAAGGCCATCAAAATTGTAAATAATAAAAAGAATAAAAAATAAACATCAGTCATCCCAACCCGGCTCATAACAAATAAAAGCCCATCTAAAGACAGTAACAAAGCAGCTATCAGAGCTATTTTTTCATTATTAAATATTTTTATTACCAAAAGGTAAGTTAGATATATAACTCCAACTCCAAATAAAACAGCAGGAAAACGAAAAGCATACTGGGAAACAGCATCATTTTTGCCAAATAACAAAACTCCTCCAGCCATAATCAGTTTAGCCAGGGGCGGATGGGTCCATTCATAAGCAAAACCTTCAGGTGAAGGATTCCACCACTCCCAAGCTTTAATATTTCCTTTAGCTATTTCCTGAGCAGTAAAACCATGATAAACCTCATCAAAGATATAAGCTTGGGGGTGCCAAATATTTAATACTCTTGTAATAAGGGCAAATAATAAAATTAAACTTAAATATAACTTCCGATGTTTAACTACAACTTTTTTAAGTTTAACTTCTTTGTTTTGAGAAGTTTTTAAATCAAGTCTTTTTATAAAATTTTTGCTTAGAAATAACTTTAATTTTTTAAAGTCAAATTTATAATTAAAATCTTTTAAATAGAAAAACAAAACAATAAAATTGGCTATTTGCAATCCGGAAAAGATTCTAATTACTAGAGGTGAAAATATTGTTTTAAAGTCAAAGGTTAGCCAAACATAAGCATAGGCTAAGTTTAAAACATAAATTACTGAGCTTAGAAAATAAATAAATAAATAAAATGGATTAATAACCATAACTATATTTAAAAAAGCAAAAACCGGCAATAAATGTCTTTCATGGATGCGGGTTAAAAACAAAAAGCTGGAAAAAAAGATAATGGCAGCAGTAGTAATAAAATAATAGACATTAGTCTTATTATCTATCTTTTTAAAAACTTTAGTTTTAATAACTAAAGCTAGTGTCAGTAAATACATTAAGCTAAAAATTAAAAATCCCCAGTTTTTATAGCTTAAAAATAAAAACTTAAAACTGTCTTTTTGCCAAAATATTGATAAAAACGACCAGAAATTAAAAGCATTTAAACTGGTGTAAGGATACTGGCTAAAAGTAACATTAATCCTTTGCCAAATAAACTTAAAAAGATTAGCGTCACTAAAAGGAATAAAGGAAGCCAAAATAACCACAAAAACAATTAAAAAATAATAAACAAGTTGTTTTGTTGGTTTTTTAAAAACCATAAATACAAAAACTAATGGCAAAAGAAAAAAGCCTAAAGGCTTAATAATACAAGTTAAACCTAAAACAATCGTTGACAACCATATTTTATTTTCAATAAAAAAATATAAAGCCATCAGAGCAAAAAAAGTAAAGAAACCATCTGTTTGCCCCCAAACTGCTGAATTAATAAATATGGCTGGATTAAAAAGATAAACTGTTGCTGCTATTAAGGCTGTTTTTTTATTCTTTAATTTAGTAACTATTTTATTAATAAAAAAAGCTGTTCCTAGGTCAGCTAAAATTGATGGCAGTTTGTATAATAAAATATTAGGAATAGGAAGTCCTAAAGATAAAAAGAAATTTTTAATATTGCCCAATATCCACAATATATAAATATAACCAGGCAAGTAATCACACCAACTTTGATAAAAGTTTTTAAAACCAACTTCAACAATCCTGTTACTCCAGCCAATCCATGAATATAAGTCGCCCCAATAGGCAGTTAAGGGTGAAATCGCTAATCTGAATAAAAAAGCCAATAAAAAAACAATCGCAATCATAATTTATCTTTATTTAAATTTAGCCAATAATTAAGATAATAATAGCTGAAAATAAGCAAACTAAAAAGACTTAAAACTTTGCCAATCAGAAGTGTTTTATCAGTTGGTTGGGCCAAATATTCTCCCCAAACCAAATAAAGGTTTAAAAAATGAATTAAAGAAAGAACAATATAAAAAATAGTTTTTTTAAAAGAAATTATTAAGGGAATTAAAAAGACTAAGGCTGGATAAAAATGTCTTTCATGCATGCGGGTTAAAAACAAAAAACTGGTTAGACTTAAAATAGCAGTAACATAAATAGCCCTTCTTAAAACCGGTTTTAAGAAAAACACCATCAGGACCGGCAAATTTATCAAAGCCATCAAAATAACTGACCATTTCTGATAACTTAAATTTAACCATAATTGACTATCAGAAACTTTATTCAAGCCCAGCAAAAACCAAAAATTAAAAGCATTAACACTAACCCAGGGCTGTTGCCCTTGAACATTTTCAAAGTAAAACAAAAAAGGATAAGTCAAATAATCTTTGTCAATAAAAAATGAAAATGAAAAAACAAATAAAATATAAAATAAAATAAAACCTAATAATTTCTCTTTTAAACTAGTCTTTTTTAATACCAGAGTTAAAAAGACCGGCGCAAAAAATAAAGCTGATTGTTTAACTAATAAAGCTAAAACATAAAATATAAAAGCAAGTATTTTTTCCTTTTTATAAAAAAACAGCAAAGACAATAAACAAAACATGGTCATTAAATTTTCTATCTGACCCCAAAAAACACTATTATATATTAAGCCAACACTAGTAATAAATAAGAGTAAAAAGATAAGTCCTTTTTGTAAATTTAATTTTTTATATCCTAATTTAAATAATAAAACTGCCATAACTATATCCGCTATTAATAAAGGTATTTTATAAAAAACCGCCAGAACATCTCTGGTTGGCGAGTTTATATTAAAAGCAAGGTAAATTTTATGTGAAGCTAAAAATAATAGATTTGCCAGGGGTGGATAATTGGCTTGAGCCCAAGGAGAATAGTTGCGTAAATATAATCCTTTTAAACCCTCTTCTATCATCGATTTTGACCAAACCATATGATTAACCATATCGCGGTTAAACTGAAGAGTGCTTAAATAAAACCTTATTATAAAAACAATAGCCAAAAATAAAGCTAATTTAGGATAAATTCTTGATTTCATTTTTCTTTAAAGGTTTGTTTAGCAAAAAATATTCCAAAATAAGCCATAAAAACATTAATAAATTTATAAAAGAAAATAGTTTAATTACTGGCCAACTGAAAAAATAATTTTTATTTTGATAAAGATACTCTAATCCAAACTGAAGATTTAATACATAGGTTGCACTTAAAATAAAGTAATTTATCAAAAGCCGCCGGTTATAATAACCGGCAATTAATAAAAAAGGAAAAATATAAAAAAGATGTCTTTCATGAATTCTGGTTAAGAACAAAAAGCTGGATAAAAAAAGTAGAGCTAAACTTAAATTCATTTTATAAAAAAGGTTTGTTTTTTTAACTAAAAAAAGTCTTAACAAAACTAAAAAGCAAATTAAAAGGTTAATTAAGTTTCCCCATTGATAATAAGAAAAGATGCTATATTTCCTTAAGTCTGACAGCCAAAAGTCTTTATCAATAATTGCCCAAAAATTAAAAGCATTAACAGATGTATATGGATAGCGTTGGGAAATTTGCTGATAGCGTTCAATCAGCAAAACAAAGGGCTTGGTTAAAATATTTATCAAAGATTTGTCAGTAAAATCAACAAATGGATAAAATATTAGAAAAACAGTTAAAACCAAGCTAAAAAGCATTATTAGCTGGTTTTTAATAAACCAATAAAAATCATTTTTCTCAAATTTAGCTTGCAAAAACAGTCCTATTAATAAAACTGGCAAACTTAAAATATAGATTATTTTGGTAGACACAGCTATTCCTAAACAAGCACCAACTAAATAAAAATATTTTTTCTCAAAAAAGTAAAAAGAAGAAACAACAAACAATGTTCCAATAACATCAACCTGCCCCCACATTGAAGAATTAACAAAAACAGCTGGATTAAAAAGAAATAAAACTGTGATTATAATTGCTAATTTATAAGACTTTTTTTTTAAAATCTTAAATAAGATCAGGCTTAAAAAAATGTCACTTATTGCCGCTGGAAATTTATAAAAATAATGAATCGGAATATGATGTAAGTGTTGACTTATATTATAAAGTTTATAAACCAAACCTAAAACTAACGGATAGAATGGTAGATAATCAGCATTAAAATGAGAGTAAAACTGGGAAGCTCCAAATTTTATTATTCCTTCTCCCCAATCTTTCCAAAAATACATATCAGACCAATGGGTTTTAAAAGCAAAAAGTTTTATCCTAAGTAAAAAGGCAACTAAAAAAATAGTTGGTAAAAAGAATTTATTAACAATCAATCTTATTTTACTACCCATTTTATTAATATTTAATAGAAATATTATTAAATAATTATAAACTTATTCTGCCTGATAAATTGAAAAAACTAAATTATTATTTAAATCCCTAATATCTGTTCTAAGCTGCCACTCTTCTCTTGGACTTTGATCGTTAGAAATAACAATAACTGCTGATTTTCTATAACATAATGGGTTGCTTAAATTATCAACAAAGTCTATTTTTTTATCAAATAGGTAAAAGGCTCTATAAACATAACGCGACCTAGAAGTATTAATACAAAGATAATTAATAAAATCGCTATTTTCCAATATCCAATCAAACATTTTTTTATTACCATATTCCCACTCATAAGCAGAAATATATGGATATTTATTAAAGTAAACGTGGCAAAAAAACAGGAATTCAACAACAATGGCATTAATCAAAATCAGAAAAAACAAATAAAAAAATTCTCTTTTATAAAATTTATTCAATAATTTAAATAAACTAACTATTCCCAGGGAGGCAAAAAAACAAAAAATTATAACTCCTATCATTGATCTAGTGGCACGAGGACACTCATCATTAGTTAAACTTCCTCCAAGGGGATAAAAAAATAAACAAATTGTCAAAAACTTATAATTATTATCTTTAAACTTTAATATTGATATAAAAATACCGATAATAACAAAAGGCAATAACCACCAATATAAAAGGCCATGGCTTCCGGGGGAATACCTTAAATTACTATCTCCTTTTATAAATAAAAATGAGGATGAAAAATGAGAAAAATAGTTTCTAAAAAAGACTGATAAAGAATTATAAGTAATTCCGTTGTTAAAGGTAAAAATTCTTTTTGCTCTTACATACAAATGCGTTTGAGTTATTAAGGTATAAAAAAATGGGGTTAATAAAATAAAATAAAATAAAATTAAAAGGATTAGATTTTTCTTATTTATTTTAAATTTATTGATATTTATAACAACCAATAAGAATAATAAAGCAGGTGAGAAAAATTCTGATGCTCTGCTGCTATAAAAAAATGTGACAAAAAATAAAATAGATAAAAAAAGGTATTTATTTTTAAACAACTTTACATATTTTAAGAAAAAATGGATAGAAATAATCATCAAAGGAACTTCTAATGCTGGTTGCCAACCAATCCTGCTATAGTGAATATGCCAAGGCAACAATGATAGTATCAAAGCAGAACAAATTGAAACATTTAAATCATTAGTAATTAAATAAATTAATTTATAGATAAAAAAAATAGAAGCCGTTCCCAATAAAACCGCTGGTAATCTAACTGCTAACGCACTTTTACCAAAAATTAATACAAAAGGAGCAGATATATATCCATAAATTGGAGATATTAACTCAACCTCATAAAAAAAATAAGGTAATAATCTACTATTTACATCTTTGCCTGTTTTTAAAATACTTAAAGCGGATAGAGAATTAGCTATTTCATCAGCAAAAAGCTCTGGAGGATTATTATTAATATTATAAATGCGCAGAAGAAACCCAATAAATAAGAAAAAGGTTAGAACTACCCCATACTTTATTGGAATCATCTTCGCTTAAAAATCAAGAACAATGATTTAATAATAAAACTACTGTATAAAAAGATGTTTTTATCTTTCTTCATTAAATTAAATAGTAAACGAAGCATTAATAAACATTTATTATTTTTTCAGCTACATATTTTTGTATCTCTTTCCAATCACCTGACCTGGGAATTAAAACCCACTGACCATACAAATCATCTGGTGGACTATATAAAAAACCCAAGTTATCTTCATCACCATAATCCAGGGCAATTGTTCTTATTTGGTTATCATTTTTAACAAATCTTAGAAACAAGCTTAAAAAAGCAGTTATTTGTTCTTCGGTAAAATGAGTATCAAGCTTAACGTGATCACCTAAAGTTTTTCTCACCTCCATAATCTTTTTGGGATTAAGTAAGAAACTTAAACTAAATATTTTGTTTTTTAAAGCTAAAATTGCTTTTTGCTGTCTTTGTGACCTGGCAAAATCTGTTCCTTCTTCACCTTGGGCATTTCTAGACCTAACATATTTTAAAGCTGTTAATCCATCCATATGCTGCCACCCTGATTCAAAATGAAGATGTTGATAGCGGCATAGATATTCTAAATCACCATCACACTCATCATTTTCTTTGCCAGGAATCGGATATTTAAAATCATCAAAACTTTGATCAACCTTAATATCCAACCCACCCAATAAATCAACCATTTTTATAAAACCCTCGAAATCAATCAGAATGGCATAATGAATTGGCTGGTCTAACACTTCATAAACCGCATCTTTGGCCAAAACAAATCCACCTCCATCTTTTTTTTCTTCTCCGTAATAATAAGCAGTGTTAATTTTTGCCTGCAAAGAGTCAAGCCAAATATCACGGGGAATAGAAAGCATAACTGTATCAGCTGTATCCTTATCTATTGAAGCAAAAATCATGGTATCAGTTAAATCACTGCCAAGATTATCACCGCCAGAAATCCCCAAGATCAAAAGATTAGTTCTGTTATTAAAAGAGTCTAAACTAGAAGTATCAGCAGTTATCAGTGCCCAGGCAATTTTAGGCCCTTTAATTGTATTGTTTATAATTTTACCAAGGAAAGGTTTTAGAAAATACAATATAATTAAAAATAAAACAACCACCAGTCCTAATAACAATGGTTTTAAATAAATTAGATACCTAAAAATATATCTTTTGATCTTTCCCATATTTACGTTAAAATTTTAACATGGTCAAAAAACTTATTAAAGATTTAAATCATCAACAACAGAGAGTAGTCTTATATAATTCCGGACCGCTTTTAATTCTGGCCGGAGCTGGATCTGGTAAAACTAGAGTTCTGACTTATAAAACAGGTTACCTTATCTTGGAAAATAATATTAATCCGGAAAAAATCCTTTTAGTTACTTTTACTAATAAAGCAGCTGAAGAAATGAAATTAAGAATTAAAAAAATGCTTTGCTTGTATTCTAATCGCTCAACCTTGCCTTTTGCCGGAACTTTCCATTCTTTTTGCGCCCAAGTTTTAAGAAAAGAAGGCAAATATATTGGTATTTCTCCTTCCTATATTATTTATGATAAAACCGATCAGCTGGATTTAATAAAACATTGTCTTAATCTTTTAGATATTTCCCTGCAGCGCTTTAAACCAGGAGCAATTCTAAGTACAATCTTATCAGCTAAAAATGAGTTGATTGATGCTGATGAATATAAAAAATATGCTCGAGGCTATTTTCAAGAAACAGTTGCTAAAGTTTACCCCCTATATCAGAAATTACTAAATGATTATCAGGCTTTAGATTTTGACGATCTTATTTTTAAAACTGTCAATCTCTTCCAGAAACAAGAATTAATCCTAAATAAGTATCAAGATAAATTTTCATACATCTTGGTTGATGAATACCACGATACTAACCATGCCCAATATGAGTTAATAAAACTTTTAGCTCAGAAAAAACAAAATCTTACTGTTGTTGCTGATTGTTCACAAAGCATTTATGGTTGGCGCGGAGCTGATTTTAAAAACGTATTAAACCTACAAAATGATTTTCCCAAATTAGCTACCATAAATTTAGAACAAAACTATCGCTGCTCCAAAACAATTTTACAAGCTGCTTTTAATGTCATAAAACAAAATACCAGTCACCCAATATTAAAATTATGGACAGATAATTTTACTGGAGAAAAAATCAAAATATATGAAGCTCGATCAGAAAAAGACGAGGCCTTATTTATTACCAGACAAGTTCTTCATCAAATGATTAAAAATCCCAAGCTTAAATATTGTGATTTTGCCGTGCTTTACCGAACCAATGCTCAATCACGAACTATTGAAGAAGCTTTTTTAAGCGGAAGTATTCCTTACATTCTTGTTGGTGGCCTAAGGTTTTATGAACGAAAAGAAATTAAAGACTGCTTGGCTTATTTAAAGTTTTTACATAATTCCAAAGATAGAATATCTTTTAAAAGAATTGAAAAATTGGGCAAAAGAAGACTAGAAAATTTTTTAAATTTGACAGAAAAGCTAAAATCAAAAAAAATCACCACTAGAAAAATTTTAAACAAGATATTAAAAACAACTGGCTATTTAAGTCTTTTTGATGAAAAAGATGAAAAAGACCTTACTCGAATTGAAAATATAAAAGAACTGTTCTCCGTGGCTGAAGATTTTCCTAATTTAGCTGATTTTTTAGAAAATGTTTCATTGGTAGAACAAGAATATTTCCCCCCCGAAACTAAAACTCTATCAGAAAATTTAGATAAGAAAAAAAATGCCGTCACTTTAATGACGATGCATGCTGCTAAGGGGCTAGAGTTTAACACTGTTCTTATGGTCGGAATGGAAGAAGGGCTTTTCCCCCATTCAAGAAGTCTTTTGGAAAAAGAAGAGCTAGAAGAAGAAAGAAGACTGGCTTATGTTGGGATTACCCGGGCCAAAGAGACATTATTTTTAACGTTCAGCCGCCGCCGTCTTTATTTTGGTACTCATAGTTTTAACCAAATTTCTCGTTTTATTACCGAAATTGAAAATAATCTGCTAGAATTTACTCAATGATTATTCGCGAAGTTTATCCAGAAGAAAAGCAACAATATAACCAAGTAGTAATCCATCCGTTACAATCTTGGGAGTGGGGAGAATTTAGAGAAAAAACAGGCTTAAAAGTAATCAGAATTGGCGCTTTTGAGCAAAAAACCATAACTTCCGGATTACAAATAACTATCCACCCTTTGCCTAAAACAAACTATACTATTGGTTATTTACCTAAATGTGCTAATCTAAACAAGGAAATATTAGAATCAATAAAAAAAATCGGTCAAGACTATAATTGTATTTTTATTAAAATCGAACCTTATCTAACTCAAGGCAAACAATTTTTCCTTGATCATGGCTGTGTTTATGGCCGGCCGCTTTTTACTAAATTTACTTTTCAAATTGATTTAACCCAGGACGAACAAACATTATTTTCTAATTTAAAGCAGAAAACTAGATATAATATTAGGTTAGCAGCTAAAAATGGGGTTAAAATTCAGGAAGATAACTCTCAAAAGGCTTTTAATCAATATTTAAAATTAACTTTTGAAACCACCAAAAGGCAAAAATTTTATGCTCATGATGAAAATTATCACCGCTTGATGTGGCAAACCTTATTTCCGACTGGCATAAGTCATTTATTAACTGCCACTTTAAAGGAAAAAACTCTGGTTTGCTGGATAGTTTTTACTTTTAATAAAACCCTTTATTATCCTTATGGAGCTTCTTCCCGACAATATAAAAATCTCATGGCCTCAAATTTAATGATGTGGGAAACAATAAAACTTGGTAAAAAAATGAATTGTCAAACTTTCGATCTTTGGGGTAGTTTAGGCCCAAACCCCGATCCTAAAGATCCCTGGTATGGTTTTCACCGCTTTAAGGAAGGCTATAATCCTAAGTTAGTTGAATTTATCGGCACCTTTGATTTGGTTTTAAATCAACCAATTTATAAACTTTACTGCCTGGCTGATAATCTTCGTTGGAAATTCCTTAAAATAAAGTCTGGGTTTAGCCGCTAAATGAAATTATTAAACAATAGGTATTTAATTAAACACCTTCAAGACGTCCGCCAAACTCGCCAATATGCTGATTTTATGATAAAAATTGGCTGGCAGGTTATTAAAATTAATAATCAATGCCAGTTATTTTACCGCCGGCTGCCAATAATACCAATTTATATTGGAAAAGTGCTTCGCTGTCACTGGCCAATCAAAATAAATAAACTTAAAAAAATTATTCAAAAATATAAAA
>Ga0066639_10005133_pt1 | contig 11066 bp, 12 predicted proteins | sample CryGeyCG2114_010_2_FD_59504 | JGI IMG/M metagenome (GOLD analysis project Ga0066639, IMG submission 59504) | Groundwater microbial communities from aquifer - Crystal Geyser CG10_big_fil_rev_8/21/14_0.10 | ecosystem: Environmental > Aquatic > Deep subsurface > Groundwater | place: USA: Utah... | reverse complement strand
AAGAAAAAGAAAGAATTTTTAAGCTATACTATAGCTACATGAGTTTTTGGAAATCCTGGAGATATAAGAACCTCACTATATTTTTTCTAAGCATTTTTTTCGCCATATTTCTTTCCGGATTCGAAATTTTCCAGAATTTTTTATTGAGCTTGGGAAATTTAGGATATTTTGGAGCTTTTCTTGCCGGAGCATTGTTTGTTTCAACTTTTACTGTTGCAACAGGTGTTCTTATGCTTTTTACTTTAGCAGAAAAACTGTCCCCTTTGGAAATTGGACTTATTGCAGGATTAGGAGCTGTTTTTTGCGATTTTATTATTTTCCGTTTTGTAAAAGATGATTTGGTAAAAGAGATTCATTTAATCTATAACCATATTGACAAAGACGACCACCTCTTAAAGCTCCTGTATTCCAAATACTTCAGTTGGACTCTCCCTGTAATCGGAGCAATTATTATTGCCTCCCCGTTTCCGGATGAAATAGGAGTAAGCCTTATGGGAATATCTAAAATGAAAACCTATGAATTTTTAATCATGTCTTTTGTTTTTAATGCAATCGGTATCTTTCTTGTTGTGTCCGCTTCATCACTGGTAAAATGATAACGCTTGGAATCATTGACAATTTTACTTTTGAGATTATAATATAAGAGCAGATAGTGCATTGATACGTCTGCTTAAAATTGATTTAGTTTTTAGTAAAGCAAGATAACTTAACAGTTCCTCTTCTTCCTTAAACAACTTCATCTTCTAAGCAGATCTACCAGCGAATTATTAAATCTTAAAGAAAGGAGGAAAAGAATGACAAACAAATTATTTGTAGGAAGTCTCGCATACAGCGTTACAGACCAACAACTCGAAGAGCACTTTTCCCAAATTGGAAAAGTATTATCTGCCAAAGTAATTGTTGACAGATATACAGGACAAGGAAAAGGTTTTGGATTTGTAGAAATGGGTACCGAAGAAGAGGCAAAAACAGCAATGGATAAACTAAATGGTACGGAAATTGCAGGCCGGGCAATTATCGTAAAAGAAGCAAAACCTCAAGAAGACAGAAGTAAGTCCTATAACGACAGAGGAGGCTCAAACCGTTGGTAAAGCTGACTTAAAAGAAAAAATTTTGAATAAATCCTGTACTTTTTTCAGAGTATAAACTCAGGCGTAAAGAATAAGGATTAGAGTTTAGTTAAGTTTAAACTATTAGCTCACACAGGAAAGTTTCGAAGCTTGAAAAGTGCAGGATAAATTCTTCTATGGGATTTTTACAGGAGGGGTTATTTTTGCAAGCTCATTTCGTGCTTTTAATTTAATTACTCTTTCTGCAACAATAATGTCTTGTCTTGTCTGATCTAAAAAAGAAAGCTTTGTTGTCTGCTTAAAAGTAAACCATTCCATATTAGAATCCTTACCCAAGCCCAATTTTCTTTTTTGTTTTATTTCCGCATAGAAAATAAAACAATTTTCTTCTGATTCGTCATTGAAATAATCATAAACAGGATAAATTGCTTTAATAGGCAGCTTTAAATCAAGGCTGTTAAAGATCGCTTCCTGAAACAAAACAAGCGGGTCTTTTTTTGCCTTACTTTTCTGGCCAAATAAAGACCACTTCGGGACAGAATTGTTGTTTTGCTGCAAGAGAATTTGCTGTGAGGGCAAATGATAAAGAAATCCGCTTGCATAAACTCCTTTATGCATTAAAATAATTATACCACAAATAAACTTTAAAATCTCGTTTTTTAAACAGTTTCCTCTTACGTAAGTCACACTATTTTCATATATCCTTTTTATTTTGTGATATTATCAATTAATAGGGTTGATATATTTGAAAAAAATTGTCTTAGTTGTCATTTTATTAGCAATTATTTTGGGAATAACCTTTTTATTCCTGAAAAACGACAACACAAATAAAGCTTCCGTACAGGTTGAAAAGAAAAAAGAAGTCCAAGTCTCAGAAAATAGTGTTTCAATAAAAGATTTTGCTTTTACTCCAGCTGTCTTGAACGTGAAACAAGGAGATACGGTTACATGGATAAACGGGGACTCTACCCTGCATACTGTAAACTCTAATTTATTTGACTCACCTAACTTAAATACAGGAGACACCTTTGAGTTTACATTTAAAGACAAGGGCAGTTTTGAGTATGCTTGCGGAATCCACCCTTCAATGAAAGGACAAATAGTTGTTGAATAAGTGATAAGAAATATTTCTTATTATCTGATTTTCGGAAAACCCCTGATAATGTATCTAGGGATATTAACACTGTCTTCTTTTTTGTTTACGGCACTTGTCGGATTTATAAATTTCAAAGGACTAAATAAAATTTCCTTCAAATGGCATCCAAGACTCGCTTTAATATCAATATCTTTTGGGGTTATCCATGCACTACTTGGAATTCTTTCTTTTTTTTAAACTAATGAGCTTATCCTATTAATTTCTTTTCTGATCACAGCAAATTTTTTTAAGAAGGTAAACAAAAAATTAAATTACATTACTGATCCTTCCCAAAACATAGAGAGAAAGGGAAGTTCCAAAAGGAACTAAAGCATTATCATCTAGTAAAAATGATAATTGGTCAAATATCCCTGTTAGCAATGATGCGATGATTAAAGTTTGAAGTGATAAATCAAGAGGTGTTAGGGAATTTAGAAAAATACCGCTGATAAAAGTTACTGAGAAAATGATTAAAAACCCTCCCAGTGTTTTATCTTTAATAAAAGGAATTGCTAAGAATTTTTTTCCAATTGGAGCGAATATATCTCCAAGAATAAAAAATGTTATAGAAATAACTGCTATTTCTTTTTCAAAAAAGAAAAAGACAAGAAATGTGCTTAAAAAAAGAAGACTAATTCCGGACAGATATTTTTTTTCTTTTTGTTTTGCAAAAAAATGAATACTTAAGTATTTTTTGTTTAGATCCGAGATTAAAAAACGTAAGACATCAAAACCGAGAGAAAAAATCAAAACAACAAAAATAGAAAAAATAACCGGACTTCTTGGAAGAAAAATAAGCCCCAATGGCATAACTAAAGCACCAAGCTTTAAAAGTTTTCTAAAAGGGTAATCTAAAGTTGTATTTTTTGAAATTTTTAAAGTGTAAAAAATTGTACCGGAAATAAGAGCAAGAGCAAATACAGATTGCGTATAAAAAAGCGTAATTGCGCAAAGTCCAAAAAGACTGGCTACTCCCCTGCCTCCTTTAAATTTTAGGTAAAATGGAAAAATATGCCCTAAAACAGCAAAAAGAGAAATAAGTATTGCAAGGTCAGGACTTATTTTAAAAAAAGAAATTGAAATATAATAAGCAAGAGGTGTTTTAAAAAAATCAAAAGCTCCGCTTATAATTCCATAAGCTTTTCCGAGAATATTGTATGTATTTGTTGCCCCTGTATTTTTATTTCCGTAATCCCTTACATTTATTCCTTTAAATATTTTCCCGAAAAAAAAGCCTAAAGAAACAGATCCGATTAAATAAGAAAAAACTATAGCAAGCAGAAATGACATGATTTTAGTTTATCATTTTGATATACTTAATTAAAATGAGAAGATGTCCAATCTGCGAAATAAGTTCATCCATTTTAGGAAAAAAGGCTGCCATGTTTCTTTTGCATGAAAAATGGAGAAAACTAAAAGAGGAAGATATTGATGAGTACTTAAAAGGGTTAGATCTGGAACTTGTCGGAGGACTTTATAACAGAGGCTATACAGTTCATGATGTAGATATTTGCGGCACGAGACGGGACGTTCCGACTTTTGCCCACCGGTTATCAGAGGCAGGAATTAAAAATCCTGTACACTATTGCGGACATTTAAGCCATCCTCATTTCCTAAATCATTTTGTATGTCTCAAAAACGGAGCAAAATTAATTCTGTTTCACAAAGGATACTAAGCGAAAAAATGAAAGCCTCGGTAATAATTATCACAAAAAATCAAAAGAATCTTCTTGAACAATCACTTCAAACTCTTTTAAAACAAGATTTAAAAACTACGAGATTATTGTGGTTGATTCCGGCTCAACTGACGGAGCTGTAGATTATATTAAAAGCATGCCGGTTAAATTGATCCAGATAGAACCAAAAAAATTCAACTATTCAAAAGCTTTTAATTCTGGATCAAAAATAGCAAAAGGAGAATTTTTAATTAGGCTTTCAGGTGATTGTATTCCTGTTAATAAAGATTTTTTGAGAGAATTACTAAAACCTTTTGATAACCCAAAAGTTGGAGGAACTTATGGAAAATATACAATCACAGGAAAAGAGGGATGGGGCTATCCCATTTATTGGCCTGCCTCCAGATTTTCAGATAAAGAATATACAATTTCAATAAAACCTTATCTTTCAATGGGTCTTTTTGAAAGTTATAGTACAAAACAAAAACTTTTTGCTCTTGCCGGCGGATGCTGCACAATCAGAAAAGAAATTTGGCTAAAAAAACCTTTTAATGAAAAGATGATTGGATACGAAGATGCCGAATATGCATGGTCTTTACATCTAATTGGCTACGACATTGTTTATGTTCCCAAAGCTATTGTTATTCATGAACATAAGATTAAAAAAGGTCAAAAATCAAAAGATTTTTCTTTGGGACTTATTTTGTTTTCCTGGCAGATCGCAAAATATTGGTTTTTAAGATTATTTTTTGTCGATCTTTACAAAAATTTAAAGGATTAAATAATTATTTACTGTTTTTTTTATCTTTATAAAACCATTCATAAATACCAAGGCACCAGCTGCCGGTGTAAACTAAAGACAAGAAAAATATCCCCCATTGTTCATTTAAAAATGACGTAATAAACCAGAAGGGCTGGGAGAGAAGACCTAAAACAAATCCCCACTTATTTTTTTTAGCAACCAGAACTACAGAAGAAATTCCAAGTACTGCTATTCCGATTTGAGAAGCTATGTCCCACATAAAGCTGATTATAACAATTTTAACCCTGGTTTTAAATCTTGTATAATATAAGTTCATGAGTATTTATAAATCCTTTATAAGACCAATCCTTTTTCTACAGGATCCTGATGTTGTTCACGAGAAAACAATAAAAACAGGAAACCTGTTGGGAAAGTCTTTCCTCACAAGAGGGTTTTTAAAGTTATTTTTTAATTTTGAAAATTCGGCACTTGAAACAGAGGTCTTTGGCATTAAGTTTAAAAATCCAATTGGCATTGCAGGAGGATTTGATAAAAATGCAAATCTTATTCAAACTCTCCCATCTGTAGGTTTTGGTTTTACAGAGATTGGTTCAATTACTGCAAAACCATACGATGGAAACAAAAAACCGTGGAATGTAAGATTAAAAAAAGAAAAAGCTTTGATAATAAATTACGGATTAAAAAATGAAGGAGTTGATTTTTTAAAACCTAGAATTAAAAAACAAAAAAGATTTGTCCCTCTTATCATAAACATTGCAAAAACAAATGACGAAAGAATAAAGGGAGACGGATCTGTTAATGACTACAATGAAAGTTTTGTAAAGCTTCAGCAACTAGGAGACATAATTAATTTAAACATAAGCTGTCCAAATACAGGAGACGGGGTTTTATTTTGTGAAAGTCCTAAACTTTTAGACAAACTTCTAAAAAAAATCGGGGAAGATAAAATCAAAAAACCGATTGTTTTAAAATTAAAACCCGACCTGTCGGATGCTCTTTTAGATGAAATATTAAAAATTGCAACAAAATATTCTTTTATAAAAGGGTTTATAGTTTCAAACCTCACATCAAACAGAAAATTACTAAAATATATAAAAGAAAAGGATATTGAAAGATACAATGGCGGGATTTCCGGAAAACCCCTTTTTAAATTATCAAACGGAATGATTAAAAAAGTTTACAAAAAAACACACGGAAAATATCCGATTATCGGAGTAGGAGGAGTTTTTAGCGCAAAAGACGCCTATGAAAAAATATGCTCGGGAGCCTCTCTTATAGAACTTGCGACAGGACTTATTTATGAAGGGCCAATGGTTATAAAAAAAATAAATATGGGGCTCTTGGAACTTTTAAGAAAAGACGGATTTGAAAATATCTCTCAGGCTGTAGGAAGCAAGGTCTAGCCTAAATAATCTTTTAACTTATTGCCCCTTGACGGATGTCTTAGTTTTCTAAGAGCTTTTGCCTCAATTTGTCTTATTCGCTCACGGGTCACTGCAAACATTTTTCCGACTTCTTCCAAAGTTTTTGGTTTTCCGTCTTTTAATCCAAACCTTTCTTCCAAAACTCTTCTTTCCCTGTCTGAAAGCGTAGATAAAATCTGCTCTACATGCTCTTTTAAGAGTTCGCGTGATGCGGTGTCAAAAAGGGTTGGCGCTGCAGTGTCATAAATAAAATCTCCAAGCCTGCTATCTTCCTCGTCTCCAACCGGAGATTCAAGACTTGCCGGCTCTTGTGATATTTTAATAATTTCAAGTGCCTTATCAGGATCAATCCCTAAAACTTTAGCAACTTCTTCAGGTGTCGGTTCGCGTCCTAAATCCTGCATAAGTTTTCGGGATGTTTTCAAAAACCTGTTAATGTTTTCAATCATGTGCACCGGAATTCTTATTGTTCTTGCCTGATCTGCAATTGCTCTTGTAATAGATTGTCTTATCCACCAGGTAGCATATGTTGAAAACTTGTATCCTCTTCTCCAGTCGTATTTTTCAACAGCTCTTATTAATCCCTGATTTCCCTCCTGTATTAAATCCAAAAGAGTAAGTCCGCGTCCTACATATTTTTTAGCAATTGAAACAACAAGCCGGAGATTAGATGTTATAAGTTTTTTCTTTGCTGCTTTGTCCCCTTTTTCTGCCCTTTTTGCAAGCTCTATTTCCTGCTCGAAAGTTAAAAGAGGAATCCTTCCTATTTCTTTTAAGTACATCCTGACAGGGTCGGAAATTGTTCCTTCTGTTAAAACGCTTAAGGCTTCCAGTTCTTTTTCCAAAACCTCAATTGGTTTTTGTGAATCCTGCTCGTCTGCCACATTTTCGAAGACATCAATATTTAAATGAAGGAGTTTACCGTAAAGTTCGTCAAGTTCTGCTATGTGTTCCTCGGGCCTTGGAAACATTGTAAGAATCTCATCCTGGGTTATATAACCTCTTTTTTTTGCGGAAGCAACAATTTCGGCAATAAAATTAGACTTTGTTTTCATATTTCCCCCTTAGCACATTAAGAACGCGTATCCTATATTTTACCACAAATAGGCCTAAAAAAGTTGACTAAAATTGATGTTTTTGAAGATCGGAGAGAATTTTTTCAAATTCCTTTTTCAAGTTTTCAACTTCCTCATCATCCATCTCTTTCTCTTTATCTTTTATCTTTTGGCTAATTTCTTTTAGTTTATCTTTGAGTTTTAAAACAGAAAGCTCCGTATAAACTTTTTCAACTTCGTCCTCATAGTCCTTTTCGGAAAGATTAGGAAGAGGAAGTAAAAGACATTTATCGAAAGCATCTAATATCTCAATTGGTAAAACTTTTGAAAACTTGGCTGAATCAAGTTTTTCAAAGGTTTTAAAATAAGTAAAAAGATGTTCCGTTATTTTTTTATAGGGAAGAGTTTTGAATTCTAAACTTTCAAATTCATCTTTAAGTTTTTCTAAAATCTTTTTTGAATTTTCATTTTGAACAATAAGAGCAATAAGATATTCTTCCAAAAGCTCTTCTCTTTCTTTTTTTGTCTTAAGATCAGCTTTTACCGTTTCTTTTACCTTTCCGTCTTTTAATTTGTCCAATTCCCTAATAATGCTTTCAAAAGAAACATCAAGTTCTGCGCTTAATTTTTTAACATAATGTTCTTTAATAATTTCATTATCTATTTGGGAGAAGAACGGGAGAAGATCGTCGCTAATCCTTTTTTTACCCTCTGCTGTTTTTTTATTAAAAGAGGATAATGCTTTTTGCAAAAGAAAATCATAAACGTCCAAATCGTTTTTTAGAGATTTCTTAAAAGATACCGGATCGTTTTTAATTGCCTCGTCCGGATCTTTCCCGTTTTGGATTTGAATAACGGTAACTGCAGCTCCCTTTTTTTGCAAGATCGAAAGACTTCTTCTTATCGCATCCTGCCCTGCAAGATCTATGTCAAAACACAAGCTTATTTTTTTTGTAAAACGCAAGATTAGATTTATCTGGTCTTCGGTTAATGCTGTTCCCTTGGAAGCAACTACATTTTTAAAACCTTCCTGAAAACAGGATATTACATCAAATTCTCCTTCAACAATTATCGCTCTCTCTTCTTTTTTTATATCATCTCTTGCAGCGTTCAAACCAAAAAAATGACTTCCTTTATGGTAAACCAAAGTTTCTCTTGTATTTATATACTTTGAACCTTGAAAATCTGCTAAAAGAGTTCTTCCTGAAAAACCTACAATATTACCTCTTTGGTCAAAAAGCGGAAAAATTATTCTTCCTTGAAAAAAATCAACAAGCTCCCCCTGACCCTTATATTTTGAGACTCCTGCATCAACTAATTCTTCTTTTTTAAACCCCTTTTTTGTTAGAAGATAATTGGACAGCGCATTTCCCATGTTCGGAGCATATCCCAGAAGAAAAGTTTTTAACGTTTCTTTTTTTATTTCTCTTTTTAGAAGATATTCTAATGGTTTTTTCCCGACATTATGATTTGTTAAAAGATAATGGTAGAATTCTGCACTTATTGCATTTATTTTGTATATTTTTTCTTTTTTGGATGTTTTTCCCGCTTCGAAAGTTGATATTTCTTTAAGCTCTATTCCTGCTCTTTTTGCAAGAATCCTAAGAGCCTCCGGAAACTCAAGATTTTCATATTCCATTAAAAAGGAGAAGGAGTCCCCTCCTTTTTGGCAGCCAAAACAATGCCAAATTTGTCTTTCGGATGACACTACAAAGGATGGCGATTTTTCGTTGTGAAAGGGGCAATTGGTCTTAAAATTTCTCCCTGCTTTTTTTAAAGGGATATATTCTGAAATTAGAGAAACTATATCTATTTTTTCCCTAATTTGTGCTACTTGATCCATCGTTACCTTTCGAGCCTATTGTAACACAATCAAATTTAGTCTTGCTTTTCTATTTCCCCTCCCTTACAATACTTAAGGTTTTTATGCCAATCACATTAGTAATAGGTTCCCAATGGGGAGATGAAGGAAAAGGAAAAGTAATAGATTACTTATCAAAAAACGCTCACTATGTTGTCCGTTTTCACGGAGGCAACAATGCGGGACATACAGTTATTAATGAATATGGAAAGTTTGGAATGCATCTTGTCCCCTCAGGAATTTTTAATAAAAAATCAAAAGCTCTTATTGCAAACGGCGTTGTTTTGGATTTGGGAATTTTAATTTCAGAAATTGAAAACCTTAAAAAAGCAGGAATCAAACTAAAGGACCGTCTCTTTATTTCCCCCAGATGCCATCTTATTATGCCTTACCATAAAATCTTAGACAGGCTCTATGAAGAAGCAAAAGGAAAAGCAAAAACAGGAACAACCGGGAGGGGCATAGGCCCTGTTTATTCAGATAAGGTAAGCTATAACGGTATAAGACTTACCGATCTTATTGATAAAAAAATATTCAGTGAAAAAGTAAAAATTCAACTTCTTTTAAAAAACAAGATCTTAAAAGCATTGGGAGAAAAGGAACTCAGCCAAAAAGAAATTGAAAAAATATTTTTTAAATTCAGGGACAAAATTAAGCCTTTTGTTTTTGAACCTTATTCTCTTCTTCAAAAAGCAATTAAAACCAAAAAAAATATTTTGCTGGAAGGTGCACATGGGGTTTTTCTTGATAATGACTGGGGAACTTATCCTTTTGTTACAGCATCAACTGTTTTATCGGGCGGAGCAACAGGAGGCGCAGGAATTCCTGCAAAAAAAATAGGGGAAATTGTGGGAATTGTAAAAGCATATACAACAAGAGTTGGAGCAGGTCCTTTTCCAACAGAACTTTTTGACAAAATTGGGGAAAAATTAAGGGAAAACGGACACGAATTCGGAACTACAACAGGAAGACCGAGAAGATGCGGATGGTTTGATGCGGAGCTTGTAAAGTTTGCATCAGAAATAAATGGCTATACAGGTGTTGCAATAACAAAACTTGATATACTGGACGGATTTTCAGAGATTAAGGTTTGCACAGGTTACACATTAAACGGAAAAAAAGTTTCATACTTTGACGGAGATGCAAAATTCCTCTCAAAAGTAAAACCTGTTTACAAAACTTTAAAAGGCTGGAAAGGAAACACAAAGGGAGTAATAAATTACAACGATCTTCCAAAAGAAGCAAAGGATTATTTAAAAGAACTGGAAAAGTTAATCGGAACAAAAATCTCTTACATCTCAACCGGTCGGGATAGAAACGAAATAATTAAAGTTTAGATATTAGTTATTTATTCAAGGATATAAAATAACTAAACCGGATGAAAAAAAATTCAAAGTATAGTACTACATAGTAGTATACTTTGGACAAAAAAATTTGTTTTAAAACATACATAATCTTTGACTAGTATACATGTATACTAGTCATCATGAATTTGATTCTATGATAGATGAGTTTAAAAAAGAGATCTTGAAATTAAAAAACAAAAAACATGTTAACAAAGATTTTCTTCAAAATTTTTTAGAGAGAGCCTACAAAGGCGCCTTAAGCGCAGATGAAAATCCAATAGATCATTTTTGCTGCTGCTTTCTTCCTTTTGATTCTAAATCAAAAAAAATATTTATGGGACAGCACATTAAGTCACAAGATTTATTAAGTCCAGGAGGACATGTTAAAAAAAATGAACAACCAATTCAAACTATTAAAAGAGAATTCTATGAAGAACTTAAGTATAAAATTAATAAAGAAAAGGTGGAACTCTTTGATTTAGCAATAACAGACAGAATAAAAGATCCGAGAAATTGTAAAATTCATTATGACCTCTGGTATATTGTTTATATTGATAAAATAGATTTTGATTTTGATAAAGGAGAATTTTATAATGCAAAATGGTTAACAATTGATGAGGCATTAAAAATAATGAAAAGAGAAAGCTTTAAAGACGTTATAAGAAAATTACCGTTGTCCTTGGTTCAATGATGTACATCATTGAACTGTTCTTACATGTTCGTACAAAAAATTCTA
>Ga0066639_10005132_pt1 | contig 11070 bp, 12 predicted proteins | sample CryGeyCG2114_010_2_FD_59504 | JGI IMG/M metagenome (GOLD analysis project Ga0066639, IMG submission 59504) | Groundwater microbial communities from aquifer - Crystal Geyser CG10_big_fil_rev_8/21/14_0.10 | ecosystem: Environmental > Aquatic > Deep subsurface > Groundwater | place: USA: Utah... | reverse complement strand
GAATGAGTGAAAAAACGACAACCGTGATTGTTGATGCGAGTAAAATCGAGCAACATATAAAAAGAGAGAGTTGTGAGCCTGTAAATGGAAAGCGTTGGTTGGATTTCACGATTGAACTCCTTTTGACTTATTTTTCCAACGGTAAATCCAACTTGCGATTAAAAAATCGTGAATTGAAATGAGAGAATCTCCGTTTAAATCGAGGAGCTGTTCTTCGGGAGTTGAAAGTGGCGCGCCAGAAAAGCTCCACATTGGGATCATTTTTAGAATTTGAGCATTTAATTGAGCCAGTTTTTCTAGAGAAACCGATCTTCCTAGAAATTCGAGGTATTCAAACTTTGTGGAGGTGAGTTGGAGGGAGGCGAACTCTTCTCTTAGACTTTGTCTTTGGATATTTAAACTGGAATGAAGTTTAGGAGCGGTGTAAGCAGAGAAATCCTGGAGAGACACTCGTTCAGTCATAAATAAGAGGGGAATTGCCCAAAAAAGCAGGATGACGCTCACCCAGTTGGTTTTTTTCAGAATTTTTACATCAAACACAAAAAGCCCTCACAGGACTCTATCGGAAACTCACCCTAACTTCTCAATGAGAAAGGCGATTTTTTTCGGATGAGCAATTTTAGAAGCGAGGTAAAATGGGAGGAAGAGGAGTCGATGCGTGCTACAGACCGACCAAATTTCTCCGTTTTATAAGGATCAGCGCCTTTACCTGAATGCGATTCAGGTGATTTTTTTCTGTGGGGCCTTGTTTTTTATGCAGCAAGGGATTTCTCTCTCTTATAAAGAGCTCCCTTTTCCAGAAATGATAAAAGTGGCTCTGGGTCCGATTGCGAGTCTTCCGGCAGCTTTCAAGGAGACCCATGAGGAGATCAGAAAGGAACAAGTCAAAAAAATTTTAGAAACCTCGCGCCCTGGGGCCCTCAGTAACTACGCTGCTCAAATTCCAACGGCAAATGAGGCCCTTTTAAAGTATTGGCTAGAGTCAAGCAACATTGAAAAAGATTTTTGGGTGCCCAACGCGGATGGAGTGAGTTTATCGGGAGGGCACACAGGAACACAAGCGGCCGTTCGACTCCTCAGGGGCAACGTTGAAGATTATGTTCGATGGAACGCCAAGAAAAACAAGGCAGTTTCAGGGAAAGTTGAAAGGTTTGAAAAAGCGACTAAGCCTGAACAAAACGTGAGTTTTTTGAATGGGGTCTTTGGATCTCCGATCAAAGTGAAAACAGGGGCCAATCTCTTTAAGGGCTATGCCTATGCGGATGTGGACACCGGATTTACCAATGCGCGCTTTAAACTTCTAGAAAGCGGAGAAATGACAGTGAGTACGGAAAAGGAGCTTTCTTCAGGAGTGAAATTTGGCATCCAGCAGACGATCTCTGGTGGTGGAAATGACAAGCGCACCGAGGCGGGGTTTCACTTTTTGTGGTGAGAGCCCGAACTTTTCTTAGCTTGCCTTTTTCGTGGGATGGATGAGTTCCTTACAGTCATTCAGAAGGTCGATTAATCCTTGTTCTGCTAGTGTTTTAAAGTGGTTTGACATCTGTTTTTCAATTTCTTTCTGACTGATTCGATTTGAGTTCAGGCTAGCAAAAATGAGAAAGAGGGGGCTGTGGATCGCAATAGAAATCGGCAGTAGCGCTTGCACTCCTTTGCCAATGGTTTCTTCTGTTAGAGAGTCTTCAGTGGGGTGGTGGGCAGAGGCAGAGGGACGGTGCAAAGGGTTCAAACACTCAGAGGCGCGTTTAATGCTGCTTTTACTGGATCGATCGAGTGAAATAGCAAAAAGAGACAAGAAAACAGCAGCGGAAAGTGGTTTCTTTGTGATCAATCCCTTCTCAATTGTGTTAAGGCCTATCCTCGTAAAGAGCGAGGATTCTTTTAGCGTGTATTCATAAAAGCTAGGTAAGTAGTCAATTGCTTTTGCTGTGACGTCTCCGACTGGACGTTGAATCCAGTCGTTTGGGATTTGGAAATACTGATTCAATTTAAGTTCATTTTCAAAGGCGGATTCTTTTCCTTCAAAAGAAAAAGGAGACGCCCCGCTGTGTTTATAGAGTAAAAGGGCAGATTTCTCAAAATAATCGATGAACTCAGAGGAGAGGCGATTGGTTTCGGATTGGTTTTTCCACACCGATCCCCATTTTTCACTCCAGGTGGCGAGGTCCTCTTTAAACTGAGCAGAGTGGTCTGGTGTGGGGAGGTGCCGGATCTTATGGGCATGGTTAAAGTCGTGAAGCTCTTCGAGGTGGTCTGAAATTTCAAGAATTTTCTGAAAAAACTTAGAAACCTGAGACAGGCGTTTTTTTGTCACTTAAGTCACTCCTTTGGTCGCTTAGAACTCTTCGGCAGATGGGTGGAAATATTTACCTACAAGATTTCTCAACTGAATCTCTTCAGGGGGGAGGGTAAAAAGGGATTAAATGAAGGCCGCCACCAACCGATAAGAATAAAAATGGCGACTTAAAAAGGTGATTTGGGGGCTGGGGTTTTTATGAAAAAGGTTAAAAGGGTCCGTGAAAAACGCAAGATGATCAACTGTGAAGAGTGTGACAGTCGCATCGACACGTGGAATATCCACTGCCCCGACTGTGGGAGTTTTCAATTAGGAGAAGATGAGGCGGACACGGATTGTGAAGGATGTGGACGAGGGATCAGTTATGCATTTGCTTACTGTCCTTATTGCGCAGAGAAAACGGGAGAGACTCCAAGTGATGAAGCTCCTCCGTATTGGGATGGGTGTGAAACAGATGAAGAGTGTCCCGAGTGTCATTATTCTGTTTCTTCTAAAATGCTTTATTGCACTTCCTGCGCTCACCACTTGAACCACGAAGAGCATTATGATGATTACTGTGAATGCTGTGAACAGGGAGCCGATTCTTCTTGGGAATACTGTGCCTGGTGCGGGGCAAAGGGACTTGTTCAGGGATCTAAAATTCCAGCTTAGGGTCTGAATTTATCTAAAGAGAAGGCTTCTCGAATTCTTTGTTGGAGCTCTTCTTCTACTATTTCATGTACCACATCGACAGAAAGCGAATAGAGTGAAGCGATTTCCTGAAAAGGAACTCGTTCTTCTAAGGTTTTTTTTAGGATTTCAGCACGCGTTTCTTTAGAAATAGAAACGGGGCTTTTTGGCGCCGGAGGGTTGGACATTAGATGAGTGAATATCCGCCACCAGAGCCTTTTTTTAAGTTCTCATCTGCTGGTTTTTTCTTTTTGGAGGGTGACTCCGCCGGAGCTTCTTTTTCTGAACGAGGGGCCGGAGCGGATGCCTGGCAGCCTAAATTTGAGTTGAGTGAGAAGTGTCGGCTTTCATAAATCCCCGGCTTTTTTCTTTTGAATTTTGTTTTGTGTCCATTTTTATCTGTGAATTCAAACCAGCGAATTTCTCCAGTTTTTGCATTAATCCGAGCTTTGGTGACGAGTCCGAATTCTTCTTGGATTCCCAGAGTGAGCACTTGGTTCATTTGAGAAGTGAGGACTTCTTCCATCTGGCGTTTTTTGGCTTTAAATACTTTTCTTTGTTGGAAGTAATTTCCAATCAGATTATAGGAGCCTAAAACGGTCATTGCGGCTCCAATGGGTCCTGATAGGAAATAAATCAGTGTGGTCATTCCTGAAATAGCAATGATGTAACCCTTTGGAGGAGCTTGAACGGTTCTTGAACTCGATTGGGCTTCTAGGGTTGAAAAGCTATTAAAACAAATTTGTGATTTTTTTCCGAAAAAAAGACGCGCATCCGCAGAGGGGGCAAGTGTCGTGCTCAATATGAGGCTAAAAAGAAGGGTTGAAGCAATGGCTTTTTTCATAGCGGGCTCCTCATTCAGGTTGGAATTGACCTGAACCCACCCTACCGAAATCGAAACAGATGCGACATAGAAAAATTCCGACACCTCCCAACATGATGCGATGGGTCTTTTTGTTTTATACTTGAGTCAAAGAAGTGGTAATGAGAAAAGAGTAAGAATGACGCGACTTCTAAAAAAACCAATGACCGTTTTTGGGATCTCTCTTCTCTTTTTTGGGGGGGGTCGAGTAGAGCCTGCCAAGGCTTCTCTCCAAGAAGAGCCTACCTTCTTTTTTTATATCAATGGGGATAGCGATCTCTCTTTGGGTAAAAACACATTTCAAGAGATCAAGAGCGAGTTAAAAAACGAGGCCCTCACGGGCGCTCTTTACTTTGACCCCCAAGGGACCTCTCTTTCTTCTTCATTTTTATTCTATGAAAAGGGCCAGCTCATTTTCAAAGAGGATTTAGGAGAAACGGATTCTGCCAGTGTTTCAACACTTCTCACTCTTTTTGAACGCTTAGAGACCGCGCTGGGCTCAAAAGCGGCTGGGTATTTTCAGAATTTGTTTTTAGTGGTTTGGGGGCATGGGGAGGGTTGGCTCCCGGTTAAAAGAGCGGATTTTTCGCACCCTGCTTCAGAGTTTGACCCCGTTCTCTTTTCTCAGGGCCTTGAGGATTTTCAAAATCAATCTCACTTTGGCCCCTTTTCGGGGATTATTTTTGATAGTTGTCTCATGGGAACGTTAGAGGTCTCTACTCTTTTTGAGCCTTCATTTAAATTCTTAATGGCAAGCGAGCAACTCGTCCCTGGAGACGGCCTCAGGTATCAAGGGTTGGGTGCCCTCGTTCACTCCTCAAGCTCTCCTAGAGAGTTTTTGCTCAAGTGGAGAAACACGAGCAATCAAAAACTGAGTTCTTCGAGTCTTCTTGAAGTTGCCTTTTCTGTGTATGACTTAGAAAAGCTCGGTCCGTTATTGAGTGAATTAGAGGGGTTGAGAAAAGTCGCACCTCTTTACTTTAAGGAGTCATATGTTTTGTGGAATCGATCGTTGCAACAACAGGCTTGGGCGATTCCCTATCTGGATCTCTCTTCATGGATTGAGGCTTTTCCAGCGGGGATTCCCGAGAGTGCTCTCATTGTAAAGATTCAAGGGCTGCTCCAGGAGTTTGTTTTTCCTGGAATGGGATCAAACGGCCAGAAAACGGGAGTCTCTCTTTATTACCCTTCCGATTTACTGCTTCTTTTAGATAGAGCAGAATTTCAGCGCTACTCTCAGTTAGAGATCAACTCCCGCTTAGACTGGGCATCGTTTTTAGAGGCGAGACGGAAGTGGGTAGAGGGAAGTAACCCCTAACTCCTCTCAAGGGTTCTTTTGCTTTTCTCGTCAGGCCGGGTCTTCCATGACCCTATCGGATCCCATCCTTGGGATCCTCTTGAGCCTTCCGAGAAAAACAAAAGAACCCTTGAGAGGAGCTTGTGAACTCTATTGTGGTGAAAAGATAAATTTCCTAAAGAGTCAGTTCATCCGAGATCAAATCGAGCTCAGAAATTAAAAATACAAGGATTCGGAGAGTTAAGGGCTACTGACAGTCTTCACTAGGCGGAAGCCCGAGTCCCCTATACGCATATACGGCCATGCGAAGCCACTCAGGGTAGACCTCTCGGCCGATCTCAATTCCCGCGTAGGATTCTTGGCACTACCGCCACGCTGGATTCGGCCGTCAAAAATCCTATCTGAAGAGGACCCTACAGGGTCCTCCCCACCTAGGAGAGAATCAAGATGGTAATCCCATCCCCTCTCCCAAACGTTTCCCATTAAATCGTAAAAGGCGCTCCCCTGAATAATGAGTGCCTTTAACTCACCAACTGGATGAGTTTTACCTTCTGAGTTTACTTCATGCCAAGCATGGTCTTTTAATTCATTTTCGTTGTCTCCAAAGTGGTAGAGGCTATCGCTCTTTCCCGCAGCTCTCAGTAAATACTCCTGTTCGGCCTCCGTTGGAAGTCGATACCCTGTTGCTTCATAATAGGCCCCTGGTACACCTGGATCATAAACTCCGTCTTTGGTGTTTATCTTGATTTCTCCACTTTCAATAACTAAGGTGCCGTTTTCAGCTCTCGTGTTTTTTTTCCACTTGATCCCACTCAAATCATACGCAGGCTTTAAACCATCCCGTTCCGACAAGCGATTGGCAAAGACCAGCATCGACCAAAACGTGAGACTCTCAACTGGGCTGTCCGGTTGCATTTTAATTAATTGGCCATTTACATTCACCTCAATTGAATGCTCTCCTTCTACAAATTGCGATGGATTCTCCCCCATCACCTCAACCCACATCATTTGCGTCACTTGAGTCGACATGGCTTCAAAGGGATGGGTAAGCGTCACCGGGACCTTCTTGCCCTTTTCACCCATCATAAAATCCCCAGCAGGGACCAATCTCCATTCTATCTCTTGATAAGTCCTCTCCTTGGTTTCTCGCTTTACTTCCGAGCGCTCTTCTCGCTCTTCTTCTCTTTCCTTTAAACGCTCAAGCACCCACTCTAGGATCTCTTTTAAGTCGAGGTCAGTCCGATCTATGTATTCCTGCATCCCTTTGAAGTGTTCATAACGTTCGGATTCAAGGTCGGCTTTTGCTTCATCGATTGGATTGGTGAGGCGATCCACTTTAAGAGTCTCAATCAATCCTGCGAGTTCGCCCTCTCCGATCACTTGCTTTTCTAAAAGGAGATCGAGATAAGCGATCAATCCTTCTGTGGCCGTGGTGATGCTCTCAGTTTGATGAAGCGAGGGACCTAAATCAGATTTAAAAATTTCAAGACAGCTTTTGGCAGGGGAGGCTGAGCTAAAGCCCATGCAAAAGCAAATGAAGATAGAAATGGAAAGTCGGATTTTTAGTCGCATGACTCGCTTTTCAGCCTTTATACACTTCCCAAACCCAGGTCGCTCTTACCATTTCACCCTTTAATAATAAAGTGTTTTAATCCACTTTTAGGGTTCCATTCAAGGCTCTGCGCTTCGCTAAACCTGTCGCGCGACGAGTGATGCTCATTTGAAATCTCTGAGCCGATGCCGAATAGAGAACCCTATAAAAAATTCACAGTTATTTTCCACTTTTGCCCACTCTATAAATTTCATGACTTTGAGGGAAGGCGGGCCAGCTGGCCTTAAGGTTATAGAGAAGGGATTTCTTTTCATATTTTCGAAAGGCTAAAGAGGATCCCAAGGATGGGATCCGATAATAAGATCATGGAGGATCTCGCCTTTCGAAAATAAGAAAGGAAATCCCCGTTAAGAGCTGGCACTCGAATATGAGCGAAGGCCTCGTCTCCAAAAGAAGACCATTACGCAAAACATGAGGAGGCTCATTCCTAGGACATGAAACAAGGTTGTCCACTCAAACCCCTTAAAAAAGAGCACCGAGGGGAAACTCACGATGAGGGCCATGGGGAACACTGAAGTGAGGATTCGCCTCACCCAGCCCTTGAAAATCACGTCAGGTCTTGATCCAAGTTGACTCACCTGGTACCAGATGTCTCGGAATCCCCGGTCAGATTGGATCCAGAAAACAGGGATGATAAAAAACATTCCAAGGACGTAATAGAGAAAGGTCCCATTTAAAATGAGAGCTCCATAGAGAAAAAGAGAATTTAATGTGATGGGGGCTTCGGGCGTTCCATGAGAGTAATTCACCAGTGACCAAGTGAAGATCCCAATCGCGATCAGGAGGTTAATAAAACTATTAGCTGCGAAATCTCTCACACTGAGAAAAAACAGAGAAGAAACGGGGCGGACGAGGTAGTAATCCAAATCCCCCTTGTTGATAAAAAAGGGCATCCACCACATGTTATTTGCAAAAATACTCATGTGAAGGGCATCTACTAAGAGAAAAGAAGAAATAAAGACAAGAGACTGGTTTTCGGTCCATCCTCCAAGTGTTGAAACATGGCCGTAGATGATTTTAAAAAAAGAAATTTCGACGACATAGAACAAAATATCCATGACGATGCGAAAATAAAAATCCACTCGAAATTCCATCGCCCGGCTAAAGCTAAATTTCAAAAAATAGAAGTAGAGTTTCAAATAGCGAAGCATCTCAGATTCCCACTCCAGAATAGGTGAGAAGCCCACGCCTCCAAGTGAATTTTCCAACAATGGCAAGAATCACCATCCAAATGAGAAGGGTCATAAGCCCAGAGGTGATCTGTGCAAGAGTGGCCTCTCCCATCATGATTTTTGTGGGGAGGTAGAAAAAGCTTTTAAAGGGGAGGAGATTGAGAAGTGGTGTTGCCCAGTCGGGGAAAATTTCAAGTGGGAGCATGACTCCCCCCAGGAGTCGTCCTGTGAATCTCAGCATGACGATGAGGCTCCAAATGTTGTCGGCCCAGAAAGCAATCCCCTCGATGCAGTAGAGCATTAAGAATTGGGTAAAGTGGGCGAGGTAAATTATGAGGAGTGCAAGGAGGAGGTGAGTGAGAGAAAGAGGGATCTCTAACTGAAATGTGAAGAGAAGCGGGAAGAGCAGAGTAAAAAACGCCACTTGGAGATAAATCGGGAATTGTGCTCCCAGGTGTTGGATGTATTTAAAGCGCAAGTAGTTTAAAGGGTAGATGAGGTACCGACTGAGAGATCCATCATAGATTTCTTGGCTCATGCCACCGCCGAGTTCTTCTCCTTCTACGAGTTTTCGAACATTTAAAATCACAAAGTAGTAGAGGATCATCACTTCAAAGCGATAGCCTTGAATTTCTGTTTTTCCAGTACTTTCGTAGATGGAGTGCCAGAGGCAATAGGCAATCGTCATAGCAGTGAGGAACGTGACCAGTGATTTTGCCCAAAAGTCAGCGCGGTAGCTCATCAGTTTTCGCGCTTCAGAGGTGTAAATTTGCCAGGAAAGATTAAGCCAATTCATGAGACAGGTCCTAGTGGGACTTATTTTGGTAGATTTTTTCAATAATGGATTCCAGGGGGACTTCTTCGATTGTCAGGTCCGTCACTGGAAATTTCGCTAAAACTTCGGAGGCCACACGGGAGGCTTCATTGCGTTCGACCTGGATGCGGAGGCGGTTGTTGGAATTTTCTAAAATCTTGACCTCTTTGAAGTTATTTAAAAACGAAAGGTCATCTGCAGAGGGAGTGTCTAGGTAAATCTCTAGCGTTTTGTCGCGTGCGTATTGATTGGCAACGGCGTGGAGGTTTCCGTCATAGACTAAATCCCCGTGCCGAATGATGAGGATTCGTTTACAGAGCTGTTTGATGTCTTCCATGTAGTGGCTTGTGACAACCATAATGGGGTTATGAACGGCTCTGTACTCCAGTAGAAATTTTCGAATGGCCTTTTGAGCTGAAAAGTCGAGGCCGATCGTGGGTTCGTCTAAGAAAACCACTTTAGGTCGGTGGAGGAGAGCCGCAATGAGCTCCATTTTCATTCTTTCTCCTAGTGAGAGGCGTCGGATCTGAACATTGAGTTCTGAGTGCACATCTAAGAGTTCACAAAGTGAGCCAAGACTTTCTTGATACTCTTGATCAGAGAGGTAATAGATTTCTTTTAAAAGGAGAAAACAATCTGCAGCGGGGAGGTCCCACCAAAGCTGCGCTTTTTGCCCCATGATGAGGCTGATATTTCTTCTCAGAGCGTTGTTTCTCTCCCAAGGGGTGTAGCCGAGAACTGAAGCCTCTCCTGATGAAGGGTGGATGATGCCTGAGAGCATTTTGACGAGTGTGGTTTTACCGGCGCCATTCGCTCCCAAGAGGCCAACGATTTCTCCTGGCTCTATTTTAAAACTCACATCGCAAACGGCGTGTTTTTTAATCTTCTCACGCCACAGGAGAGATTTTAGAGAGCCCAAAAATCCCGGATCTTTTCGGTGGAGTGTGAAGGTTTTAGAGAGATTTTGAACTTCGATCATCGGATTCTCTTTCCATTGAAAATGGGCTTCACCCAGAATATAAGGAATTGAGAGAGCTGTCTTAAAAAATTAGCATTGAGTGAGAAGAGAAACCTTTCATGGAATACCGCGAATACGCACTGTCACTTTTGACAAGCGAGAGCTTGTGCGAAAAGCTGGCTCCGCTGCCCTCCAATCTAACGGATGAGGTTCCAGGCCCTGCTCTTTTTATTGAGACCCCCGGTCGCCCACCTGAACTGCAAATGATGCATCAAGACCAAGTCATAGAAAAGGTGAAGCTTAAATTCCCAAAACCCACTCAAATGGGGAGTGTTGCACGGAGGGCGGAGGCGCTTCACTTTTTTGCAAACCACGAGCTGATGGCAGTCGAACTTTTAGCCTGGGCTCTTTTGGCGTTTCCCGATGCTCCCTCTGAGTATCGAAAAGGCACGCTTCTCGTTTTGAAAGACGAGCAAAGACATTTTATTTTATATCGAGATCGGATGCGGGAACTGGGCCTCAAGTTTGGAGAGTTACCTGTGAATGGATACTTTTGGAGACATCTATTAAACGTTAAGAATGCGAGTGAGTTTTTGGCTCTTCTCTCACTCACGTTTGAAAGTGCTAATCTCGACTTTGCATTGGAATACCGCGATGCCTTTCGACGCTTTGGTGATGCGAAAAGTGCAGATGTGATGGAAGTGGTTTATCGGGATGAGCTCCGCCACGTCCAACACGGGATCCAGTGGATGAATTTCTGGAAAGAAGAATCACAAACGCTTTGGGAGGCTTATACGAAGGCGTTGAATTTCCCGATTTCTCCAAAGAGGGCATTTGGACGGAGTTACAATCGAGATTCGAGAAAAAAAGCTGGATTTGATTCTGAATTCATCAAAAATCTAGAAGAAGTTCGAGAGGACACTCTTTGATCTATTGGGCGAACACAAGCTTTGAAGATGAACTAGCGGAGAAGTGCCCGCCGTTTTCTAAAAAACCGCTCCATCAAATTTTTGATACCGCTTTTTTATTTGAGGCCAATCCATCCGATACGGTTTTACTCAATTGGATTCCTGAGGGAGGATACCTAGAAGCGATGGATCGTTATCTGGAGGGAGGACTTCCCAACGTCAAAAACTTTTCTGTCGGCTGTATTGAAAAAGGAAACTTCACTCCTTGGGGGTGGGCCCCTTCGCTCAATTCCTATCTTCCAAATGGAGTGACTTCTCATGGTGTTCATTGGGCCAATTCAAAACTCACTTCATTTTCTTTGTTTCAAGAATTTTACCCAGAGCGTGTCGATGGAGCGATTGTAAGAGGCATCGAAGAGGTCCACTCGTTTACTTCACGTCATCCAGATATAGAGCGCTTTGTTTTAAAGTCGGAATTTGGA
>Ga0066639_10005131_pt1 | contig 11072 bp, 8 predicted proteins | sample CryGeyCG2114_010_2_FD_59504 | JGI IMG/M metagenome (GOLD analysis project Ga0066639, IMG submission 59504) | Groundwater microbial communities from aquifer - Crystal Geyser CG10_big_fil_rev_8/21/14_0.10 | ecosystem: Environmental > Aquatic > Deep subsurface > Groundwater | place: USA: Utah... | reverse complement strand
TGTCGATTTGGCTCTCAGAGCCAGACAATATGGAATGTTTTGCGCTTTTGCAGATAAGGCTATAATTTATCATCACAAACATGCTACCTCATCTAAATTTAGCAGTTTTAAATCAAAACAAGATTTAATTAATTGGTGGAAAATTGTGACCAGGAGATTTAATTTGAAGGTCTGGTCTGAATTCTTGCTTTTAATTTTATTAGAAAGAATGAGAAATTTAAGTGGGTATATTAAGTCAATTAAGTAATAGTTATTAATATTCTTATGGCCGATAAGCAAAAAATAGCAGCGTTTATTCATTGTTTTCCACCAGCTCAAGGAGGTCTTGAAAAATTGGCTGGAGATACTGTAAAAAAATGGATCAACGAAGGAAAAAAATTAGAAGTTTTTACTGGATTTGGCCGAACATTGGACAGCTATAAAACATTTTCGGATTATGTTCAAATTTATAAAGATTCGGCAAACATCCATAGGCTCCAACATTCATTTTTTTGGCAAAGACTAGCTAATAAACTTTTTTATCCATTGGTACTAAAATTTTCTTTTTTATCACCTTGGTATTTTGGTCCAATACTTAGATATAAAGAAAAAGATATTGAGATTATAAAAAAAGCAGATTTAATCTTTGCGTTTGGTCTTCCAACTAAAATGGTTTGGGATGCATATCAGTTTGCAAAAAGATTTAATAAACCTCTTCATATACTTCCAGCATTCCATGATGTTTCTTATTACAAAAATTGCCTAGCTTTCCATTTAGCGTTTCAATATGCAGAAAAAATCTACACCCTTTCTGATTTTGAAGAAAAAGCTTTTATTGCTGCTTACCCTGAAGTTAAAGAAAAAGTTGAGAGATTTGAATACTGGCCTTTTAGTGAGAAAAAAATGCAAGATAGGCCAAAAATATTGGCTAGATTAGAAAAGATACGTGAAAAACGTCGACAAAGAAATGAAATAAATATTGGTTTTGTTGGACAGATTACTCCTCGCAAAAATATTAAATATTTCCAAGAATTACTAGACAATATAAAAGAATATCCTGCATATAAAGACAAGATTGTCAAAGTAGTTCTTTACGGACTAAGAACTAATGGATCTGCAGAAATTGAAAAACAATTAAACAAGGGCATTCTTGAAGATAAAATTGAAATATTTTATGACTTCAAGGAGAATCAAAAGGAAAATGTTTATGGTAATATTGATGTATTCATAAATCCATCTATTGAAGAAAGTTTTGGAATAGTTAATTTAGAAGCTAAGTACTATGGATGTAAATAAAATAAATGATGATGTATGAAACAAACTAAAATACAAGAAATAAACGTTAAAGAAATAGTTGCAGAAATAAAAAATAATGCTATTCTTATAAAGAAGAATAATAGTTTTAATTTAATTTCTGTATTATCAGCTTTTTATGGAATTTTCTTCAAAGTTTTTAGGCAAGTCTTTATAAAAAATTATAAGAAAACCATAGATGTTAGAGATCTTCTTGCACTCAATGGAAGTTCATTTGTTAAAGAAGTTTATTTAAACGTTCTCAACAGAGAATGTGATTATCTTGGCTACATTAATAATTTAAATTATTTAGAATCAGATAAAAAATTTGCAAAAATACTTATAATTGCCAGAATACTTCTTTCTCAGGAGGGGTATCAACATAAAGTAAAAGTAAAAGGTTTATTTTTTCGTATTGTAGTCTCATTTTTTCTAAAGATTCCTGTTATTGGTTATATTTTAGAGTTATTTTATTATCATTTCAGACTTCCAGTTATTATCGAACGAATTAAAGCAGATCAAGCAAAAATACTAAGTGAATTTTATGAAGCTAAGGATCCGGATAATAATTTATCATTTGAATTAAAAAAAGCAGTGAAGAAATTAACAAATGATAGATTTTAAATCACAAAAAATAATAATAGTTACGCCATGGTTTGGTAATTTTTCTGGAGGTGCTGAATATTTAGCCAAATCAATGGCAACTGAATTAAATAAAAGAGGTATTGAAGCAATTATCTTTACAACTTGTTGTAAATCTCCAAATAACGATTGGTGGACAGATTATTATCCAGAAGGAAAAACAGTAATTGAAAACATTTTAGTTTATAGGTTTCCAACCAATAAGAAATCTAAATTAAAACATAAGCTTGTAGTAAAAAAACTTATAAATAATGATCCTCTTACAGAACAAGAGAAAACTTCTTTTTTTATTGATGGTATAAATAGTGATAAATTAGTTTCTAGCCTAAAATCATTTATTTCAGATGGCTACAATGTCATTTCTCTTCCATTTTTTCAAGGATTAACTCATTCTGTAGTCAATGCCTATCCTGGAAAAATTTCATTAATTCCTTGTTTTCATGAGGAACCTCAGTTTTATTGGAATGACGTGAAAAAGCTTCTTTTAAATGCGAAAAATATTTTCTTCAATTCAATTGAAGAAAAGGATATGACTATAAAGAACTATGGAATTGATGCTGGGAAAAAAATTATTGAAGGTGTTGTAACCGGAGTTGGCTTAGAAATAAATCAAGAAAAAATAAAATCAAATGAATTTGATATCAAGCAAGACTATTTTATATATGTTGGTAGAAAAGATAACGGAAAAAATATTTCTCTACTTTGTCAATGGTTTGTAACTTATATAAAAAAATACAATAAAAAAGCAAAAATTATTTTCGCTGGATCAGGAGATCATTCTCTTATTCCAAGCAACAATCAAAACTTTATTGATTTAGGTTTTGTTTCTGAATCTCAAAAATATGAACTAATTCAAAATGCCAAAGCTTTAATAAATTTATCATACAATGAAAGTTTTTCTATTGTAATTATGGAGGCATGGCTTCTTAAAGTTCCAACTATCGTCTATCAAAAATGTGACGTTACTACTGGTCACTCTATTAGATCTAATGCTGGATTGTATGTGGAAAACGAAACGGAATTCTGTTTATCATTAAAATATATTGAAGACAATCCAGAAACTGCGAGGATGATGGGACTGAATGGTAGCGATTATGTTCGTGAAGAATTTAGTTTTGACCATGTTCTAAGCAAATATTTACTAGGACTAAAAAAATATGAAAATACTTATTGATGGGCAAACCCTTCACACTCCTGAAATAAATCGTGGAATTGGAAGATATTTCATTAATGTAATTGAAAATATTTTAATACATAATTTTTCAGATCAATTTTTCATTACGATAGCCGATGAGAGTGCTTTAAGTTTTTTTTCTGAGTTTGCAAGAACAAAAATTAGGCCAATCGTAAACAAAAAGTATGCTCCAAACACTAGTAATTTAGAAGATTTTTCAAATACAATTAATAGAGACATATCTCTATTCAATATAGATATTTATTGGAATCCAAATCCACTAATGATTAATGTTTTCTTGCCAGAAAAGAAAAGTGAGATAAAATTTGCTGCTACGATTTTCGATTTAATACCACTGGTGATGAGAAAAGAGTTTTTGGACAAATGGCCAGAAAATATTTCTAAAATTTATCTAAGCAAATTAAATACAATAAAAAAAGACTATGATTTGCTTTTGCACATATCTGAAAATACAAAGAATGATTTTATTAAAAATTTTAAAACAACGAATATTAATCATGAGGTTACACACCTTGCTGTTGAAGATTCATACAAACCAGATCCTTTTCCTATTATAGTTTCTCCTGAAAAATATATTTTATTTACCGGAGGTTTTGATCCACGAAAAAATATGTTTAGAGCAATTGAAGCTTTTTCCATATTTAATTTAAAATTGCCAAAAGTTGATAGATTTAAACTTCATATTGTTTGTCAGCTTGATCAAATATCCACAGATTTATTAAAAGAACACGCCAAAAAATTTAATTGCTTGGATGATTTAGTTTTAACTGGTTTCATAAGTGAGAACGATCTTATAACTGAATATAAAAAGGCCTCGGCATTTTTCTTTCCATCTCTCTATGAAGGTTTTGGGCTTCCAATTTTAGAAGCATTAGCTTGCGGTATACCACTTGCTTGTTCTGACAACTCATCAATTCCTGAAGTTGGTGGTAAATATGCCAAATATTTTAATCCTTATGATGTTGAAGATATGGCAGCTAAATTATTGGTAGTTTCTAAAGAGAGTCATGATCTTAAAAAAAGAAATGAAAGATATGAGTATTCTAAAAATTTCGACTGGAACAAAACTGCAGAATTAACTTTCGGTGCTTTTTGTTCAGAACTTAAGCATAAAACTAGAAAATCTCATAAGAAAAAAATTGCATGGCTTTCACCTTTTCCACCACAGCAGAGTGGAATATCTCGTTATTCTGAAATGATTACCAAGGAACTTGCAAAAATTTGTGATATTGATCTTTTTTATGATTCTGTAAAACCAGATGAAAACAAACTTATTTTTAACAAAATACATAATATAAAATATTTTAGGGAACTTTCTGATCAATATGATGAAGTGTTTTACAATATTGGAAATAATCCATTATTTCATACTGAGATATATAAAATTGCTTGGGAGATTCCAGGAACAGTAATTCTTCATGACTACAATATTCAGCCTTTTTTAGAACACGCATTTCTTAGAGGTTTGGAAAAAAAATATTTTTATAAATCTCTTTCAGAGGGTTATGGAATATCAATTGATACAATTAAGAAAAAAACTTCTCATGGTATAGATCCGAGTTTTTGGAAATATTCAATGAGCCATGCTCTCATTAATAGATCAAAAAGAACAATTGTTCATAGTAATTGGGTTAGAGAGCAGTTCGACAAAAATTTGAATATTGATGTTATCCCTCTTTTTTGTGAAAAAATACCTGAGATAAATTTAAAAGAATTGAATAAAATTAGGAAAAAATATAATATAAATGAGAATGAATATGTTGTCAGTATATTGGGATTTGTTAATTGGAATAAGCATCCTGAGTTTTCAATAGACGCTGTCGCCAAGTTAATAGATCATGGATATCCAGTTAAGTTAATTTTAGCTGGACAATTATCTCCTGAACTAGAGAAATTAACCAATAATAAAAACGTTTTAAAATACAGGGAAAACTTTATCTTTACCAATTACATGTCAGACTCAGAATATTTTAATATTATTCATCTTTCTGATTTAATAATTAATTTAAGGTTTCCATCGATGGGTGAATCATCTCTCACATTAATGCAAGCCTTTACAGCAAAAAAACCAACAATCATCAGTGGTATTAACCAGTATGGAGAATATCCTGACAGTATTTGCAAAAAAATTAATCATGATGAGAAAACAGAAGTTGATCAACTTGCTTTATATATTAAAGATTTAATTACAAATGAATCTTTAAGAACAGATATTAAAGAAAACTTAACAGAATATTCTCAACAATTTTATCTTGGTAACCTTTGTCGTAAATATTTGAGTTTTATTTGATAAAAACATTAATAAAATTAAAATTTAATTTCAGTTAAGTCTTGCGACATCTTCGAATAGATATTGTAATTAAAGATGTATACTTTCCAAGATCTGTTTTCGGCTGACAGATTTAATGTTTTTTTTGGTTCTCCAAATTGATCAATAATATTCTTTTCATTACAACCAGAAAAGAAATTTCCATCTATGGCTGTAACTCCCTCTATTGGATTTGTGTCTAATGGATAAATCAAAAAAGTATCTCCTACGTAATTATAGTTGTACATTTTTGTTGACATGTTCCATGTAAATGGAGTCATTTTTCCTGATTGACAAATTATTTGCAATATTTTAATTCTGTCATCAGATAGAAATGTATTAACTGATGAATTCCAATACCCTGAAAATCCATAGCTAACACCATTCATGATTAAATTATCAATTAAATAAAAGTTTGTAGGATACTCATCTCTGATTGGTTTGTAATAAAAATATTGTTTAGAGATGGTAAAAAAATTAAAAATTGATACAAATATTCCCAATAAAACAATTATTGTTGCCAGACTGTTGCTTCTTTTTTTTATATCAATAATAGCATTTCTTAATAGAAAGATACTCAAAAAGAAGACAAGAATTAAATATCTTGAAGTTTCTATTAAAACTAATACTGAAAATAAATAAGCTGCGATGGTTATGATTAAGCTTTGTGATATAAAAAGATCAAATAAATGATTTTTCTTTATTCCTTTAGAGAATGAAACCGTCAATCCATATATAGTCAATATTATAAAAAAGAGATTAATTAAAGAAAATATTCCATCAACTGAAAAAATTTGTTTACCAAAAAAATTAGCACTAAACATACTTAGAATAACTTCAAAAAATGATGAAATGTTTTTTAAAAATTGTTGAAAAGATACGAAACTTGCTGCTTCATCATATATATAGAAATATCCTGATTTATTAGAAATGAATCTGATTACATAAGACAACAAGATTGAAAAAAATACAGAAATAGATATTTGCATTTGATTTTTATCAATTTTTTTCTTAAATGCTAAAAATATTGCTGACAACAGATATGGAATACCAATTACATAAAAGTAGTATGGATCGCTATAAAAAATGATTGATAAAATAGAGATTAGCATAATAATATTTAATTTATTTAACTTATTTAAGCTAAATATTATTATGAATAATAATGGGATTTCAAAATTTCTATACGAAGTTATTAATAAGTTGTAAAAATATCCAATGTTTATCAAATAAAGAATAGGAATGAACTCATAAATATTTAAATTACGTTTGTTTTTGTTTTTATTGTAAAAAATGTAGAGTAATAAAAAAGTTAAACTTAGAAAAGAAAAGGTTGCTATAAAAAAAGATTCTCTGGAAAAACCAGAGGTGAGAGTCGATATATAGTATATTGGCATTTTTATTAAAAAATTATCAGCAGAAAAGAATATTTTACTTTTAAAATATTCTTTGGAAATGACATGTAACATTACGTAATCAGAATTCCACTTTGTGTTTAATGATGTAAAAAACGCAACAATTAAAAAATTTAATGATAGAAATAAGCCAAAGAAATTAATAAAATATTTTTTTATACTTTTAAAATTGATGATTGTTTTATCTTGCATATGTCTTTATAGAGTATACTTACCAGTTTGTATTACATCAACTGGAAGATGAGTTGAGAAAGATTTGAGATTCAATATCAGGTCATTAGTTTCTGATGGTTTTACTGAATAGAATGAGATTGTGGGAGATGCACAAATAACATTGTTTGAGATTGTCCATTCGCCTACTTTAGACCATGAATTTGGCAATCCTCCAATTTGCTTATAAAATTCTTCATAAACAACAGCAATACTGATGTCTTTTTGATTAGTTAATAGATCAATTTGTTGTGTTGAGTATGTTTTATTTATTTTAGCATTTGCTATTTCTATACTGGATAATCCCCATAAATCTAATAACTTTATGTCTGCAAGAAAGCTAATGGCTCCAATATCATTTGCGGCAATTCCTTTGTTTTTATAAAATTCATTTAAAAAAAGACCCATTTGATATTGTTGATCAGAAACGTTTTTCATTGCAAGTGGTGTTATCCAAAACGCTTCTCTAGCTCTTGTATAGTATGGAAATAAAATTATGTTTAATAAAAATATTATGCTTAAGCATTTAGATATTGAAATTATATTAAAAGAAAACCTTAATTTATTCGGTATATATTCAGACAATCCAACGCTTATAGCAGTTATTCCAATAACTATTAAATAGGTTTCATATCTGTAATACCAACCCATTGAAGCAAATAAAATGTGTGAAATTGTTATCATCACTAACTCCATGAGCATTAATGTTTGTATGTTCCAAATATTTTTATATTTATTTAAATTAATTATTAGCAAAATAATTGCACTAGATAATAGAATGAAAATATGAGGATTTGCAGATAAAATAAGATGTCCTCTTTTAATGAATGCAATCATTCCAAAAAAACTAAAATCAGGCACGACTCCTTTTAATAGAACTGAATTTGGTAAAAAATACCAACCTTTTATAATAGAGATGAACCCATAAAGACCAATTGAAAAGAATGAAGTACAGAGTAACGCAAATGAATAAAAGAAACGCCTCCGTAGTACAAGTAATAAACATACTACTGCAACTAAAAAAATACTTTCATATCTTGTTATTGTAAGTAATGGAGCCATCCATAGTAAAGCAATATTTTTCGTGCGACTATATTTTTTCTCTGTTAGTATTTTTGTAGATAAAAATATAAAAATTAGTGAAACTAATGAGTGTAGCACATGTTCCATTCCTCCAATAATAAGAGTGAATAGTGGGGCAATAAATATTATTAGCAGAGTGATCATGCTTGCAATATTGGAAGATAGAAATTTTTTTAGTATGAAATATATTGTAAATATTAAAATTATTCCCAATAAAATATTTAAGATGAGTGGTGTAAATTCATTAGTTCCAAATAAAAAATATATGATGGATATCAGTAATGTCCAAAGTGGAGCTGATGTTGCAGATGAAAATTCATATTTATCAACTCCCCAAACTCCATCTAATGCAAAGTTTTTAGCGATAGCCATATGAATATATACATCATCAATCGGGTAAGAAAATTTTTTATCATTTAGTTTATAACCAGAGTTTAACAAGAAAAATAAATAACTAAGAAAAATTAATAAAACTATTACTATAGTTAAATAATTATTTAAAAAATTTTTAATCATTTAATAAATCCAATAAATTGCTTATAAACAGTTTATTTGAGACGTTCAAGCCAATTAATGTAAATATCAGTAAGTGTTTTTTCGAATGGAATTTCAGCCTTCCAACCCAATCTATTGATTTTTGCTGGATCACCAAGTAGCATTTTCTCGTCTGAAGGTCTAAATAAACTTTTATCCACTTTTATGTTTACATTGAGTCCACTTATCTTTATTAAAGAATCTAAGGCTTCTTTCATAGAGTACGCTTTTCCAGTACATTGGTTGTAAACTTCCCCAGATTTTCCTTTTTGTGCCAATATCCATAACGCCTTAACACCATCTCTAACATCTACAAAATCACGAGAAGATTTTAAATTACCAACTTTGATTACAGGAGTTTGTAATTTTAATTTTATTGCAGCTAGTTGGCGAGCAAAATTTTGAATTGCTGTTACAGGTGGATGATTTGGCCCAAGATGAATAAATAATCTAGGTAAAACAAAATCCATATTATAGTTGAGGTGGAATTGTTGAGCCATCATCTCCATAGCGGCTTTAGAAACACCATATGGAGTAATTGGATGTAAAGGAGTTTGATCTTCTTTTATTGGGATCATCTTTTCAGGTACAATTCCGTATTCTGCACTAGAGCAAGCAGGAATAATTCGTGAAGAAGGTGTGATTTCCTTAGACACTTCGAACACATTTCTGGCACCTTTTATATTAAGCTGATATGTTGTGTCTTCAGCTTTCCATGATTCTCCGTTGTATGCTTGTGCTGCTAAATGATAAATTAACTCTGGTTTAAATTTACTCCAAACATCTTTTAGAAATTTTACATCCATTATATCCCCAGCAAAATGTTTGTATGACAATTTTTCGCTAGAATATCTAGAAGATGAAGTTGCTCTCGATATACCTACTACATCACAACCTTCTTTTATGAGTAATTCAGCAAGATGTTTTCCTATCATTCCTGTAACGCCAGTTATTAAAACTTTTTTCATTTTTTTATTGAATTCTTACTTGATAATAAAACTATAAACGCCATTCTAACGTATCTAAAATTGTTTAAAAAGGGGTTACTACTTTTTCCTTCAATGCGTCCAACCCAAATAGTTGGAATTTGTTCGATAGAATATCCTATCTTGATTGGTTTGATTGTTGTTTCAATATATATTTCATGCAATACCCCTTTCCAATCTATATCATTGCATATTTTTTTACTTAGAATCTTATATCCATAAGTCAAATCACCTAATTTTGTTTTGAATAATATTCTGAATATATTTTGAAAAATGAAATTAAATATAAGTTTTTTTTTGTCATAGTTAAAGAAACCTCCACCTTTAAGCCATCTGTTTCCAATTACGGCATCGCATTTAGTTTCTTCTATTTTTTTTACCATGCGATCCATAGCTTCTGGTTCTGTTTCTAAATCAGCTGATATTAAACCCACGTAGTCTCCGGTTGCTAACTGCATCCCTTCGCGTATCGCCCATCCAACTCCTGGTGTATTTTTTTGAATATGAATTTTAATAATTGGATTTTTTTTTGCGAGGTTTTTACAAATTAATAAACAATCTCTGGATGATTTTGGTGAAACTGCTAAAATAATTTCATGGATGTAACCACGATCATATTTAATAAGTTTTTCTATTGTTTGAATTAATGAAAATGTTTCTGAATAAACGGTTACGACAATTGATAATTTCATAAAGTTCCAACCCTAGAAATTATAGCAGATATGTTTTTAATCATTATTTCAATCTACATAAGTTTGGTCATAGTGTCAAATCGAGTTATTCAAATGTAACATCTTGAATTAGATTATATTTATTTATCAATTAGTTTATCAGCTAAATCTAATCCTTTTACTACAGCAATATCAGAGTTCATGTGCTCCCACTCTCCCCATCTACCAAGACCAAATACTGAATTGTTAGCAAAATATTTCAATATGTTTCTAATAGCAATCTGTTTATTTAAAGTATTTAACGGATATGCAAATATATTTATCCAAAATTTTTGATTTTTTCCCTCAATCATTTTAGCTCTTTTTTCATTTGTTTCTGTCCAATATCCTTTAGCATTTTCAATAAAATTAAATCGATAGAGATGTCTGTGCTCAGGAATATTTTTTTTAGGGATGTAAGTCCAATGAGCTTTTGTATTTGTCTTTTTTGAATAATATGTCGTTCTAATGGACGAATGCTCTAATGATGCAATTTCCTTTATAATAGATTGTGGTATTTTGCTTGAAAAATTCAATGCAGTCCATGGAATAGTTGTTATTATTTTATTTCCAAAATATTTTTCATTTATTAATTTATTTTTAGCATCAATCGATGTGACTTCTATGTTGTATCTGATTTTATCTCCAAGTTTATTTGCCATTCTTTTCCACACCTCTCCATAACCAAATTTCTTCGGATAAAAGAAACTACTATGC
>Ga0066639_10005127_pt1 | contig 11077 bp, 9 predicted proteins | sample CryGeyCG2114_010_2_FD_59504 | JGI IMG/M metagenome (GOLD analysis project Ga0066639, IMG submission 59504) | Groundwater microbial communities from aquifer - Crystal Geyser CG10_big_fil_rev_8/21/14_0.10 | ecosystem: Environmental > Aquatic > Deep subsurface > Groundwater | place: USA: Utah... | reverse complement strand
CACTTTTTAGCGCCCTAAACATACTGCCGAAGGATAATGTAGGCGACATTCTTCCTCAGATGTTGGAATTGAATGAAAAAGCGCTGGAGAAGACTGACAATAGGGCTCGCAGAGAACATGAGGTGGGGGTTATATATAACGAAGCCTTCAAGATTTATAAGAAAGAAGAATATCTGGCGAAGGGAGAGGAGCACCTGAGAAAAGCTATGGAATTAGTTCCTGGGAGGCAGAGTACAGCCTTTGTACTAGTGGAGAACCTGACTCTTCAGGGGCGATTTGATGAATTAGAGGAAATCATGAATGCCGCAAGAGCAGCCGAACCAAGGGGTATAAATATAGACCTGTTCTATTTTAGTTACCTAGCTCCAAGCGATTTGGGCGGGAACAGGGGGACAATCGATGGCTTGAAGAAACTCTATATGGGAGCAGACCGCATTGAAGAAAATGGCGTCATAACCGATGCAGATCTCATCTATGTAAGGGAAAGCTACAGCAACCATCTTCACTATGCGTACCGCACGAAAAACGAAGCCCTTTTTCGCACATTCATTCTGCGGGTAATCGAAATAGAAAAAGCCCTCAGAGAAATCATAGACTTTCAAGCCGAAAATGGGATGATTAAGAAGTCCGTGGATACCAGAGAAGCGACATTTATGCAGGCATTGGACATTTTGGATAGCCGTGGATTGGATGCGATCAATTTAGAGTAACTGGTTATTGATGTTCTATTTTGTAAGATAAGACATACACAATGGGTAATAAATCAGGATTATTATTTGGGGTAATAGATAATCCAAGTATAGAAAAGTTAATAAAGCTGTCCCTTATGGCTTTGGCCATAACACCTTTGGTGGTTGTTCACAGTACGCTTTTCCCCTTCATATTTGGCAAGGCGGTCTTTATAAGATTAATGATAACTATCGCAGGAGTGTTGTTTGCCGTGGGTGTCCTAAAAAAGAACAAGTTTATCAAACTTCAATCAAGTAGGCTTATTAATCCATTCGCTATTGCACAAATAATTTTCATATTTTTAGTTTTAGTTAGCACATTTCTCTCTACCAATCCCTTTAGGTCCTTCTGGGGTGATATAGAGCGTTCAGAGGGATTTCTAATATTAGTCTATTCACTTCTTTTTTTTCTCGGCACTTTGCTTTTTTTCCATAGAGAAGATTGGCTAAAGTTTTTCAAGGTTAATCTACTTGTCGGAGGTTTGGTAACCATAGATGCATTAGCAACTTGGTTGGGAGGGGGTGTCCGTCCGGAAGGATCTTTCTTGGGCAACCCAACCTTTCTTTCTATGTATGCTCTTTTTGCCTTGTTCTTTGCATTAATGGTCGGAATCTTAGACCAAAAGAAAATATGGCTTTATTTAAGCAGGGGAATTGTTTTGACTTCCATTGCTACTATTCTTATAGCAGGAACCAGGGGGGTTATGGTTGGATTAATCGTGGCTTTATTAGTGACGCTGTTCCGTCTTTCATTAACTACGAGAAAAGAGCTTAAGGTAAATGTCTTTGGTAGGACCGCTAGTATAAAAAAGATATCAACAACATTACTCTTGGTTACATTCATCTTCTTTACCATATTCATTTTCACAATCAACAACCCTATTTGGCAGAAAGTCCCAGGGCTAGATAGGCTAGCTAAAATCTCTAGCACAGACGAGAGCACCCAAACTCGCTTAATTAATCTAGGCGTCAGTCTTGACGCCATGAATCCCGCCAATGTGGGGATAATCAGAACCTTATTCGGTTGGGGCCCAGAGGGTTATATTAATGCCCACAGCCAGTTTTATAATCCAAGCATTCAAAAATATGAGAACAGCTGGTTTGATAGGGCCCACAACAAGATATTAGATGTTTTAGTGATGAACGGATTACTTGGCCTTTTGGGATATTTATTTGTATGGACTCTTCTGGTCTGGAAAACTTTCAGTGTCAAGCTCAGGGAGGACCACGAACAATCTAATAGGGGCCTATGGACATCTTTGGTGATTGGTGGGGTTGCCGTAGCCTATTTCGTGCAGAATTTATTCGTCTTTGATCAAATCGCCATATACATACCACTTTTTAGTTTATTATCTTTTGCCACGTACACGTACTATATAAAAGACAGAGGGCCTCAATCTGAAAATATCCGTAGCAATGGGCTCCCTTTGCTTATCAAATTGGGTTCAGTAGCGTTAGGAGTACTCTTGGTAGCTTCATTTATATGGACCTCTGCTATCCCAATGTATCAGATGGGGACGATGCTAAATGGGCTTAAGGCCGGTCATTTTGACATAGATGACATTGAAAAGATTGCCATACCTAATAACTTTATCCAATCCGAATTGAGACTATTCGCACTTTTTAACGTTATGGATAAGTTCCCAGAGGGAGAAATGATCAATATTCTTCCCCGGATGATAAATTTGGGAGAGGAGGCAATAGAGAGGGCAAATAGCAGAGCTCGCGGAGAACAGGCAATGGGCATGGTTTATAATACTACTTATAAAATTTTTCAAAATGAAGCATTCCTGGCATTGGGTGAAGAGCATTTGAGAAATGCAATTAATTTAGCCCCGGGGAGGCAGGATACAATGTTTTACTTCGCGAATAACTTAGTAGCTCAAGGTAAAATAGGAGAAGCTGTAGATGTTGCAGACGACATTATAGTTATCGAGCCATACGGTTTGCGGTCTAGGGTATACTGGATTGCCATTGTTGCTCCTAGTGATTGGGATGATCAGAATCAATCCATAGATCAACTGATAAAATATTATGATAAAGAAAATATCATCTCGCTAGAGAATGAGGGTTCTGAGGCTTGGACAATCAGCAAGATGCGTACAAACTTTTCTATGATAAGGGGTAGCTACAATAATTATCTGAACTACTTTTTTAGGACAAAAGACAGCGAGTCTTTTCTAAAGACAGCGAAACAGGCGTTAAGAATAGAAAATACAATTAGATCTATCCTCCAAAATATGGTTTCTATGGGGATCTTAAGTAAACTCCCAGATGATGGAGTAGAGAGCATGGAGAACTTGATAGAAGCTTTTAAGCTTAATGGTTGGCTCACAATCGAACCATAATAACCGTCTTGCGTTTAATAGCACAAGATTTGATCCTTTTGAAGATATCGCGCGCACTGTGACTACAAGTAGACTAGTGAATTAAGGGCATTAGCCTGGTTAGATTTGGACTTTTGGGAGTACTTTTGTATATTAACGGCAAATTAGATATATTTTAGTCAATGTCGGATACCAACAAGAATGCGTTAGTAACTGGAGCTGGGGGCTTTATTGGTCGCCACCTGGTCTCTTTTTTGAAGGAAAGGGGATATTGGGTAAGGGGCGTGGATTTGAAATATCCTGAATTTTCTAAGACAGATGCCGATGACTTCGTCATTGGTGATCTACGAGATCCTAAGGTGTGGGGCCAGATATTAGATAGGCGTTTTGATAGGTTGTATCAGTTAGCCGCTGATATGGGTGGGGCGGGCTTTATTTTTACCGGAGATAATGATGCAGACGTAATGCACAACTCTGCTCTAATTAATTTAAATCTATTAACCCACGTAGATAAGAACAAAGTAGGCAGGCTTTTTTATTCTTCATCTGCCTGTATATACCCAGAACATAACCAAGAAGATCCAGAAAATCCAAATTGTAGGGAGGAGAGTGCTTATCCAGCCAAACCCGATAGTGAATATGGTTGGGAAAAGCTTTTTAGCGAGCGGATGTATCTGGCATACAATAGAAACTATGGATTAGACGTTAGAATAGCGCGATTTCATAATATTTTTGGTCCTGAGGGAACTTGGCGGGGGGGGAGAGAGAAAGCGCCAGCTGCTATCTGTCGCAAAGTTGCTGAGGCCAATGATGGTGGTGAAATTGAAATTTGGGGCGATGGCCAACAAACGCGCTCCTTCCTCTACATAGACGAATGCCTAGAGGGTATCGAGAGGTTTATGAATCACCCTCAGTTTACGGGGCCGGTAAATATAGGATCAAACGAAATGGTTACTATTAATAAGCTTTTTGAAATAGTTGCTGAGATATCGGGTAAGAGCATCAAGAAGAAACATATTGATGGGCCACTGGGTGTTAGGGGGAGGAATTCACACAATGAGCTAATAGAGACAAAGCTTAATTGGAGCCCATCGAAACCACTTCGTGAGGGTATGGAAAAGACTTATAAGTGGGTGGAGGATCAAGTTAAGAAACAAATCCGAGAGAAAAAAATGCTTTAAACCGATTTGGTATAGAGAACACATGAATAAATAAGAAATGAAGCATTATATTCAAGAATCAATAGACACAAAGAAAGCCATCCTAGAAGATGAGGGGATTTTAAGTGCCATAGAAGATGGGATTAATTTAATAGTGGACTGCTTTAATAGTGGTTCAAAAATTTTGATTGCTGGAAATGGAGGCTCGGCAGCGGATGCGCAGCATTTTGCCGCTGAGTTTGTGGGTAGATTTAAACATGAAAGAAGGGGGTATCCAGCGATCGCTCTAACCACAGACTCATCGATCATGACCGCCTGGAGTAATGATTACCACTTTGACAGTGTGTTTGAAAGAAAAGTTGAGGCTCTTGGAAACGAGGGAGATATCTTAATCGTGTTTTCTACGAGCGGAAATTCTAAGAATATACTGAAGGCAATTCATAAAGCCCATGAGCATGGTTTAAAGACCGTGGCGTTGTTGGGTTGTAATGGGGGGGGAGCAAAAGGCTTTGCCCATGTAGAGATCATTGTTCCATCGGACAACACACCTCGCATCCAAGAAGCCCACGTTATGATTCTTCACATAATCGCAGAGGAGGTGGAGGCAAGGTTAGTCGGAAAATGAAAGTAATCAAGACAAAATTAGATGGTGTTCTTCTGGTTCAACCAGAATTTTTTAACAAAGAAGACGGTAGTGGCGAATGTTTCGAAGACGACAGGGGAGTGTTTCTAGAGACATATAATGAATCTAAGTATAAAGAGTGTGGAATTGATATTGATTTTGTTGAAGATGATATCTCTGTGTCCAAGAGAGATGTCTTAAGGGGAATTCATGGAGACAGCAAAAGATGGAAGCTTGTTTCTTGTCTCTTCGGAAAAGTATTTTTTGTTGCTGCCAACTGTGATCCAGAATCCAGCGATTTCGGAAAGTGGCAGTCATTTGAGTTAAGCGACTCCAATAATTTTCAAGTTTTGGTTCCACCGATGTACGGGAGTGCATATCTGGCACTAACAGACAAGGTGATTTTTAAATATAAACAATCCTCATACTATAATCGGGATGGTCAGTTTTCCTATAAGTGGAATGACCCCAGGTTCGGCATCAAGTGGCCGACAGAGAACCCAATATTATCTTCTCGTGATTCAGCATGAAAATACTTATTGTCCGTTATAAATACGCCTTCGACCGAAATTGGAAGAAGCTTGGGGAAGGGACGGGGAGCGCTTTGCTTGACGTGGCACTCCGCAATTTTGCGGCGCCGCGAGGTCACACAGTAGACGTTTTTTTCTTTGATGACATGATCTTGCGATACGGCCGCGATGAAGCAAGGCGAAAATTATGGGAATATGTTTCAATAGAGAAACCGGATGTATGTTTCGCCGGCTTCAGCGAATATGATTGGGGCGAAGAACTTTTCCAAAAAATGCATGATCAAACATCTACGACGTTCGTTTACATAGGAGACGATGATACGTGGCGCTGGGAAAGAGTAAGTCGCCATTTTGCAAAATATTTCCACTGGATTGTGACCTATGACTCTCGGGCCGTGGAAAAATATCGACGCATCGGCTGTAAAAATATCATTCATCACCAACCAGGGGCGAATATAGCGTCATTCCGGAAACTCCCGGGCATTGAAAGGGATATTGATGTGAGTTTTCTCGGACTTTGGAGCAAGCCACGAGCTCGCGTGATTAATGTGCTTCGGAAGGCGGGAATTAATGTTCTTGCCCGCGGGGTCGGATGGCCCGAAGGTCCCGTGAGTCAGGAAGAACTTATAAAGATCATTAATAGGAGCAAAATCGCTCTTTCTCTCAACACCGCATCGTTTTATATTGGTTGGCGGGCTCTTGTGCGTCTCTTTTTTCGGCGTGCGACCTTGGGTGAGGGTGGTGGTTCCATAAAGCTGGATATTCAGAATTTTCCTGACAACGTCCGTTCTTGGCTTATGAAGAGGAATACTTGGGTAAAGGCGCGGAATTTTGAGGTACCGGCATGTGGTACGTTTGAACTTACAGAAGATGCCGATGACATGCGCGATTATTACGAGCTGGGAGAAGAGATTGTGGTATATAAAGGAGATAAAGATTTGGTGGAAAAAGTCAGGTATTACCTTGCACATCCCGAAGAGCGAGAAGAGATAGCCCGACGCGGTTATGAAAGGACTATCCGGGAGCACTCGATAGAAAGAAGATATGAGGATATATTCCACATGATTGGAAAACCACTGTGAATTACAATTTACAATCAAAACCAAATATAGCTATAATCCTCGTATGAAAGTAATCGTAACCGGCTCAGAAAGTTTTGTTGGGCGGGAGTTTATCGCGCAATGCCTCAAAGAAGGCGTCGAGGTTTTTGGATTTGATTTGGCGAAGAATTCCGATTTGCCGTATACATTTCAAAAAGGAGATATTAACGACCCGAAGATTGGCGATATTTTTCCAGAGGGAGCAGACGCGCTTGTGCATCTCGCTGCGCTTTCACGTGATAAAGATTGCGCCGGCAGGGCGTATGAATGTTTTTGGACGAACGTGATGGGGACGCTAAATCTCGTGCAAGCGGCAAAAGCTCGAGGCGTGAAGCAATTCATTTTCTCTTCAAGTGAGTGGGTATATGAAAAATTTGCTCCCGGTGAGATGAAAGACGAAGCGTCGCTTATCGATATTGCAGGGCACACATCTGAGTATGCACTCTCGAAACTCGTGAGTGAAGCAAACTTGCGTCAGGAATACTTGCGGGACCCGGCTATGGGAATCACCGTTCTTCGGTTTGCCATCATTTATGGGCCGCGGCCGCTTGATGTGGCGGGGTCTGTCGAAAGGATTATGGGTGAAGCAAAGGCGAGCGACGTTATGACATTCTCTGGGTCGCGCAAGTCGGGTCGTTGCTACATACACGTGCATGATATCGCGCGCGGCATCCGTGCAGCGCTCGGAAGAAAGGATTTCCAAATCATCAACCTTGCTGGCGATGAGTTTATTACGCTCGAAGATATTGTCCGCATAACCGAGAAATTGTGTAACAAGGCGAAACCGGCCGAGATCATAGAAAAGGATCCTGCTGCCATTGTGGCGAGGAATATATCGAACAAAAAGGCCAAGGAGTTGCTGGACTGGAAATCGGAAATCGATATAGAAAGTGGTTTTAAAACAATCCTCCCATTTATTTAAATGCCAACCAGTTCTGATACCAAGAAAAAAATTGCCGAGGAAATAATCCGTCTGCGCATCAGCCAGATGATTGTGAATGAGGAATATAAAGCAAAGCGGCTTAAGGTATCCGTTCATTTAGCATTGGGACACGAGGCCATTGCGGTGGCGGTGAGCGAGATTATGGAACAAGGCGATAATTTATTGCCCTCACACCGTAATATTACTCACAATCTAGCTCGCGCTGGCAAGTTACGGCCCATCCTTGATGAGTATTATTTGAGACCGACGGGTATTAATGCGGCTCATTCCGGATCGATGAATATGCTCAATCCGGAAAGGGGAATCGTATATACATCGAGCATTCTAGGTAATGCCTTTCCGGTTGCTACTGGTGTTGCTCTGTCGGTGAAGCGCAACGGGAAAAAGAACGCAACAATCGTCATAGTAGGGGATGGCTCGATGGAGGAAGGCTCGTTTTATGAGAGCATGCTTATGGCGCGCAGCATGGGACTACCCGTTATCTTCTTGATCGAAAACAACGAATGGTCTATGTCTACCCACATTGATCAGCGCCGCAGTCCGATAGATGCCTCTCTTTTCTCAAAGTCATTGGATATACGCTACGAACTTCTTCAAGGGAACAATCCCTTCGGTTACATTGAGAAATTGAAAGACGTGCGAGCATATTCTATTGAAAACAATATGCCGGTATGCATTGAGGTTAAAGTAGCGACGCTGGGGGAGAGGCGTTTGCCCAGTACGCCGGAATTTCCGGAAGGAGAATTTATTAATTATCACGCAGGTCCAGCTCCAGAAGTTTCTTTAAATGAGTGGCCAATGATTAAAGAAAGTGAGGAAGATCCTGTGTTTGTACTTACTAAGCATATTGAGCAGTCAGTCTTGGAAGAAGATGCGCGTCGACAGTTTGTGATACTGCAAAAAGAAATAGCATAATTTTTAACTTATGCCAGAAACTCCACAACCTATAACGTACTTACAGCATGTAAATGGAACTTTGCGCAAAGCGGTTGGCGCAGAAGAAGGTCTTGTTGTCTTCGGTCAAAATGTCAGTGCGGGTTCTCGCATCAGCGGTTTTACGAAAGGATTTGCCGTTAAAGAAAACGGCATCATTATTAACTCGACCAATACCGAAAATTCGCTGGTTGGATTTGGTTTTGGCATCATGATCGGCGGTGGCAAAGCAGCGTTTTTTATGAAGCAGCTCGACTTTTTGTTTTTGGGCATCGATCAATTAGTAAATACTTACAACATTATCCGCAATAGCGCTCACGCAAAAGGATCATTCACCATTCTGCCTGTCACCGTTGATATGGGTTATGAAGGGGCACAATCGAGCTCAAACAATTTTGCCGACTTCTGTTCTATCGCGCGAATCGATGGATATGCACTTACCAATAAGTATGATGTCGAGAGGATCATCGCGACCCATTTTGCCAAACCTGGGTTTCGCATCATCAGCGTAAGTCAGCGAATGTACAAAGATGAAATCATTGATCCTGGCGAACCGATGGTTACGGATAAAGACATGAAGTTTGCGCAGTACAAAGATGGTCCCGACACGACGATCGTCTCGTTTAATTTTTCCTTTCCGTACGCCTGGAAGCTTGGCCTTGAGCTCGAAAAAGCAGGGAAAACCCCCGCAGTGTTTAATGTGAACTATATGACGCCGATTGACTGGGCACCTATTCTGGAAAGTATAAAGAGAACAAAAAAACTTGTGATTTTTGATGACAGTAAGAGCGAAAACTTGTCCTGTTTTTCGCTTCTTGCCGAAGCACGCAGCTTGGATCTTAAAAAAGATATTTTTATCAGGCGCACACTAGGGGATGATTGGCTCAATCCCGTTTCTGACGTGATGGATATCGACTACGAAGCGATCTCACAGGAATTAAGTGCTTAGATTATGAAACAGGCCCTCTGGCTAACTGGGGCAAATGGCTTTATCGGAAGGCATCTTGGCCCCTCGTTAAGAGATACGTATTCCAAGGTGCAATATTTTACAAATAGTAAAGAGGAAAAAACGACGCTCAGTAATGAAGCGGATTCCCGGCACTATTTGGATTTCTTAAGCGCCGACGATATTCGTAGAAATATTGAGTTATTCGGATTGCCTGATATCTTCATTCATCTTGGTTGGGGAGCGATGACGGATCCTGCTTCTGAAGTACATTTGGGTGCAAATGTTGAAGCGAGTAAAGCACTTATAAGTACTTTATTCAAAGCCGGCCTCAAGAAATTTATATTTTTAGGTTCTGTCAATGAATATGGAGGGCGAGGGGGATCACTCTCCGAAGATATGGCGCCGGAAGGCAGGCTAACAGCCTATGCGCAGGGTAAAACACGGGTAGCCTCCTTCGGGCTTGAGGAGGCATCCAGATACAATAAAAAGTTTATTTCTATAAGATTATTTAACACATTTGGTGCTGGGCAAAAACCAGGTTCACTTATTAATAAATTATATGAGTGTTATAGCCAGAGCGTAAAACCTGAGCTTGGTCCATGCGAACACTTTAGGGATTACATTCATGTTTCCGAAGTGGTTAAGGGGATAACATTAATTTGCGGTATTGATGAATCAACAATTGTAAATTTGGGCAGCGGGAAGGCGATTAAACTTAAAGATTTTGTAATACTCTTTTGGAAATCCTTTGGGGGAGTACCAGATGATATAAAGTTTGGAGTTCATCGCATGGGTGAGAATGAACCCGAACAACCATATGCTTTCGCTAATCTGGATCGTTTGAAAAAGCTTACCGGCTGGGCGCCATCTCTTTCTATAGAAGAAGGGGTGGAATTGACCATCGAGGGCCTAAAAGCAAAATGAATTTTGATCGGGGGCTTTGCATCGGGGCCATTTTGGAGTAGGCTTTTTGGCGTGGTATTCAACAAGAAGTCTATTAAAAAATCTATCAACGTGGTCATCAATTGGAGGCGTCGATTTCGAATCGATATTTTCGAGATGGCGGGGTGGCCATTATGCTAATAGGCATTATGCATATACTCAAAAAAACAATTCAGAGGTTATTGGGGGGGGTAGGATATCGATTGCAGTCAACCTATGACTCGATCGTGGATGTGGACACGCAATTTATCGAGATTATGAAGCGCACCAAGCCATTTACTCTGACCACCAAAGAGCGGATGTATTCGCTCTACAAAGCAACTGAATACATCATCAAAACCGGCATTCCCGGAGATTTTGTAGAATGTGGCGTTTGGAGGGGTGGAAGTGTCATGATTATTGCTCATACGCTTTTATCGCTTGGGGTTACGGATAGAAAAATTTGGCTTTTTGATACGTATACTGGCATGACAGAACTCTCGGATAATGACTATGCATTTGGAGTCAAGGATAGGAATGATTACCAAAAATCCGATGCCTCATTAGATGAAGTTAAAAGAAATGTTTTATCAACCAACTATCCAGCCGATCAGTTTATTTTTGTGAAGGGGAAGGTGGAAGATACTATCCCTAAGTCAATCCCCGAGAGAATTGCGCTCTTGCGGCTAGATACGGATTGGTATAAGTCTACCAAGCATGAGATGCATTATCTTTACCCGCTACTTACGAAAGGGGGGGCGCTTATAGTTGATGATTATGGAGCATGGGCTGGCGCCAAGAAGGCTGTGGATGAGTATCTTATGAAGCAACCGATTCTTCTAAATCGCATTGATCGAGATGGTA
>Ga0066639_10005124_pt1 | contig 11080 bp, 10 predicted proteins | sample CryGeyCG2114_010_2_FD_59504 | JGI IMG/M metagenome (GOLD analysis project Ga0066639, IMG submission 59504) | Groundwater microbial communities from aquifer - Crystal Geyser CG10_big_fil_rev_8/21/14_0.10 | ecosystem: Environmental > Aquatic > Deep subsurface > Groundwater | place: USA: Utah... | reverse complement strand
AAATTGAAGAAGGAGAGAAGTAATATGCGAGGAGTTTTTGAGAGAAGGGTTTGGAGGGTGTGGGGGTTATTAGAAATCCATAAAAAGTGATGATTCTTTGAGATTTTATGTCGGTTCAAAATATAGTTCATAGTGTTAGAAATATTATGAGAAAGGATTCTGGAGTTGATGGGGATGCTCAGAGAATTTCTGAAATGACATGGATGATTTTTCTTAAAGTTTTTGATTCTATGGAAGAAGAGAAAGAAGCAGAGAACTCCCAATATAAATCTCCTTTGCCTGAAGAGGTTAGATGGAGAAATTGGGCTTCAGATGAAGAAGGAATTACAGGAGATGAGTTGTATAATTTTGTTAATAATGAAGTTTTTGTAAAACTCAAAGGTTTGATTGATTTTGAGAATAAGAAAGCAATGATTGTAAAGCAGGTTTTTGAAGAGACTAATACTTATATGAAAAGCGGGGTTTTGATGAGGCAGGTTATTAATGAGATTAATAAGATTGACTTTACTTCTTCTAAAGATAGACATTTATTTAATGAAATTTATGAAACAATTTTGAAAGAATTGCAGAATGCTGGAAGTGCTGGAGAATTTTATACTCCAAGGGCAGTTACTCAGTTTATTGTAGATATGGTTAATCCAAAATTAGGAGATATTGTTTTAGATCCTGCTTGCGGAACAGGGGGTTTTTTGGTTTCTTCTATTGAAAATATAAAAAAGGGAATTAAGAATGTTGAAGAGCTTGATATTTTAGGTAAAAATATTAGGGGTGTTGAGAAAAAATCTCTTCCTCATTTGCTTTGTATGACAAATTTAATTTTGCATGATATTGAAGAACCAAATGTTAAGCATGATAATTCTTTATCTAAACCCTTGAGAGAATATTCTTCAAAAGATATGGTTGATGTTGTTGTTACAAATCCTCCTTTTGGAGGAGCAGAGGAAGATGGAATTGAAAAGAATTTTCCTTCAGAATTTCAGACAAGAGAGACTGCTGATTTATTTTTGATTTTGATTATGAAATTATTAAGAGATGAAGGAAGATGTGGATTAGTCTTGCCTGATGGGTTTTTGTTTGGTGAGGGTGTTAAAACAAGAATAAAAGAGAAATTACTTTCTGAATTTAATCTTCATACAATTGTTAGATTGCCTAATGGGGTTTTCAATCCTTATACAGGAATTAGAACAAATTTATTATTTTTTGAAAAAGGAAAACAAACAAAAGAAATTTGGTATTTCGAACATCCTTTGCCTGATAGCTATAAAACTTACAATAAAGGAAAACCAATTCATATAAAAGAATTTGATTTAGAAAAAGAATGGTGGAATAATAGAGATGATAAGAAGTTTGAAAAAAATTGCTGGAAGGTTTCTTTTGAAGACATCGTAAAAAGAAATTTTAATCTAGACATAAATAATCCAAATGGAAAAGTTGAAGAAGAGAATTTAAGCAGTAAAGAAATTTTAGAAAGATTAGAAAAGAGTTTTGATGAAAGCAAGAGGTTGATTGAGAAGATAAAGGGGGAGGTTTAGATATGGGAGATGATCTAGACAAAGCAATAAAAATCGGGTTGGGGCTTATTGGAGGTTTTATTTTATTGAATATTTTATTCCCCGAAAGTAAATGTAAAAGATGTGGAAAAAGTTTTCCGTCTGGTCAAGAGAGATGTCCACATTGTGGGGCGGAAAAATGAGTCTTGATTTTGATATTGAAAAAACAGTAAAACCTTTTGTTAAAGGAAGTTCCCTTGGATTAATGATTTGTTCATTAACTTTATTATTTGTTCATTACAATTTTAATAATTATTTTGGATTTATAGTTCCAAATTGGATAACTTTTATTTTATGGATATATTTTACGGGAAATTCTATCTCTCTATTTATTTTTTTAAGAAATAATTTATTTGAATGTCCAAATTGTAAGAAGAGGTATAAAAAAAATGAGTAATTATTATATATTCTCTGATGAATCTGGAAGATTTATGCAAGGCAATTTTTATCTAAGAAGTGCATTTATTATTTCCGTTGAGGATTATCAAAAATTGGTGTCCGAATTTTTAAAACTAAAGGATACTTTTGGAATTCCAAGAAATCATGAACTTAAATATAATAATTTATATCAAATAAAAAGATATCAGAAAGGGAAAGAAACGAAATTTCAAGGAATTGTGGACTCATTTAAGGACATCCCTTATGATAATTTATTGGAATTTATAAAACAATCAATAAGTTTGGCAGGAGATTTTTCTATAAAAATAATCAATATTTATACAAAATTTTTCAAAGACCCTTTCAAAAACCAGGAAGAAGTTGAAAAAGACTTTATGAAATGTCTTATGATGCGTGCAGAAATGGATTTAGAAGATGCTGGAGCAAAAGGAGGAGTTATTTTTTATGATGATACTTCTATAAAAGAAACTCTATGCGAGGCTTATACTAACATTTTTTTGGAAGCAAAATTTATTGAAAATTATAAAAAAATTAAAGATTCTTTATCTTTTGATATCTCACAATTTTCTGCAGGAATCCAAATAATTGATTTTATCGCTGGAGCAATTCATAGTTTTCTAAGAAATTTTCCAGAAGGAACAGAGATATTTCACGAAAAAATATCCCCTTTTTTGAGAAGATGTGGAACTTATGGTATTGGACAAACAGGTTTTATCTCATTTTATATGAAAAGAGATCCTGAAAGAAGTGAACTTGCAGAAAAAATTGAAAAGAGGATTGAAAATAAAAAATGAAAATTGATTTTATGCCTTTAACTTGGATAAAATCCCCAGATGATTTATCTTTTCAAATAAGAAATACTCTTATAATAAAAGATGTTTTAAGCAAATTTAAAGAAGTAAAAGAATTAAAACAACTTCTTGAAAAAACTCAATATGGATTTACTGCTTCAGCAAGTGAATTTGGGATGTATAAATTATTAAGAATAACTGATTTAAAGAGTGGAAAAGTTAATTGGGAAAATGTGCCGTTTTGCGATGGTAATTGTGAAAAATATTTGTTAAAAGAAAAAGATATTGTTATAGCAAGAACTGGAAATAATAAAAGTTTTTTGATAAAAGAGGTTCCAGATAATGCTGTTTTTGCAAGTTATCTTATAAGATTAGAGGTTAATGAAAAATTACTTCTTCCCGAATATCTTTATATTTTTTTGAATAGTTACGTTTTTTGGAGCCAAGTAATAGAAATGCAAACTGGAACCGCAATTCCAAACGTTAATGCTGAAAAATTAAAAAAATTAATAATCCCTTATTGTTCTATTGAGGAACAAAAAAAGATAATAGATAATATTTTTGACAAAAATCTTAAAGAAGAAATAAATAAAATAGAAAAATTCTTAGAAAATAAAGAAGAATTATCCAAAAACGTCTCCCACGACAAAGCCATCCTCTCCTCTCTCCGCCAATCAATCCTTTCCGAAGCTGTTTCTGGAAAACTTGTTCCACAAAACAAAGAAGACGAACCAGCAAAAGAATTATTAAGGAAAATTAAAAAGGAAAAAGAAAATCTGATTAAAGAAGGAAAAATTAAGAAAGGAAAAGAACTGCCTGTAATTAGCGATGATGAAATTCCTTATGATTTGCCTAAGGGTTGGATTTGGATGAGGTTGGGGGATGTTTGTGATGTTAAAGGCGGAAAAAGAATTCCTAAAGGATATTTATTACAAGATGTGCCCACAAAATATATTTACATTAGAGTAACCGATATGAAAGATGGGACGATTAAAGATAATAAATTAAAATATATTTCGGAGGATATTTACCAATTAATTAAGCAGTATACTATTTCAAAAGATAATTTGTATATAACTATAGCTGGGACAATTGGAGAAGTAGGGTTTGTTCCAAGTAAATTTGATAATATGAATCTTACAGAAAACGCGGCTAAAATAATTAATTATGGTGTAGATAAATCTTTTTTAAAATTAATTTTATCTTCTAAGTTTGCGAAAGATCAATTTTTAGATAAAGTCAATCAAATGGCTCAACCCAAATTAGCTTTAATGAGGATTTTAACAACAAAAATTCCTCTCCCCCCTCTCCCCGAACAACACCGGATTGTTGAAAAAGTTGATTCTCTTATGGGTTTTTGTGATGAGTTGGAGTTGAGGATTAAAGAGAATAAGATAAATTCTGAGGGGTTGATGAGTGGGGTTTTGAGTGAGGTTTTTGGGATAGGAGAAGATATTCATATTTAAATATATGCACAATACAAATATTTATAAACCTTCTTTTTTTAAATGATTAATGGAAAAACATACAGCAAAGATAAAAACAAAATATTCAGAGGTTGAAATTACTTCAGATAAGGAGGTTATATCTGCAGTTATCTCAGAAATTCAAAGAAGAGAAGAAATGAGAGAGCGATTTAGAGAGCAAAGAGAACAAAGAGAGCGTGAAGAATCAAAATCTTTTTCTAAATCAAATGTGAAAAATCCAAGGAGTGTTTCTGAGATGATATTAAAATTAAAACAAGAGGGGTTTTTTGATGCAAGAAAAACACTGAGTGATGTTCAGAAGGAATTGGAATCCAACGGATTTATCTATCCTAATACCACTCTCTCCGGAATTTTATTAAGATTAGTTAAAAAACAGTCTTTGGGAAGAGTAAAAGAAACTGATGGGTGGAGGTATGTTAAAAGATGAATGAAAAAGAAATTAAAAACCGATTTGAAAGGATAGAAAAACGGCTTGAGGCACTCGAAGGTAGAACAAAAAAAGTTCATGTGGAAACAGATAAAAATAAGATCAATACCAATTTATATTCTCTTTTAGCAAAGAAGTTAGATTTAAAAGAGGAACTATTAAGAGATTACATTGATTTAGAAAAAGAACCAAAACTTCTCTTTAACATAAAAAGGAGTAATTCTGTTGAAGAACATCTAATTTTTTTACTCAGTTTTTTAAGTGTAAATAGGGTTTGTTTTGATGAAAAAGAAATTAAATCAAATGAGTTGAGAAGAATTCTTGCTGAGCATAAAATTTCTGCGATAAATAGTCTTAGTACAAACGTTAAAAAGTTTAATAGGTTTATTGTTCACAGGGCAGGAAAAATAGGGAGTAAAAACACTTCGTACAGGATAACTGAAGAAGGATTCTCCAAGGGATTAATTATTTTATCTGAAATACTTTCGGGAGAAAATTCCTCAAAGATTAATTTGGATTTCTTGGAATTGAAAATTGTTAAGAGAAATAAATATAATTCCAAAGTTGGAGAAGAAATAAATAAATTAGTCGGAGAAGGTTTTTTCAAAGAGTATAAAAAATCTAAGGAAGTTGTATCTGAACTGAGAAAAAGAGGTTTTTTTAATAGACGGCAAGATATTGATGCCTACCTTAGAAAATCTCTTCTGGGGAAATCTTTGTTAAGAGATAAGATTAACGGTACTTGGAAGTATGTTATGAAAAAATAAAATGACTTCTAATTATAAAATAAACATATTAATTGATTTGGAAAAAATGAAACTAATTGATGATTTTGTGGCGTTGGAAAAACTTGTTAATAAGAAATCTAAAAATATTTCTTCTGCAGATGTTAAAAATAAAATAAAGTCTAATCACGAGGAGTGGTTGGTTTTTTCTAATGAAATAAAAAAAGATTATCCTGAAGAGCATAGTCAAATATCAAAAGAGTCAGATAACCTTTACTCCTTAGTTTCTAAGCATCATTTTTCTAAAAGGGAAGTGCTAAAATTAGTTAAATCCATAATCAAAAATTTGGATAATGTGAGAGTAAAAAATTTGTCCAAAGGGATAAAATTAAAAGAAGATATTAAAGAAAATATCTTAAAAGAGTTAAGAAAAAAGAAACTCAATAAAGTTGTAACCTATTTGGAAAAAGCCGAAAAAAATATCAAAAAAGATCCGGAAACGAGTTGTGGAAAATCAAGAGAAGCTTGCGAAGAATTATTTAGGATAATAAGGGAGAAAGTAGAAAATAGAGAAATAAAAAGGGGCACATTACCCCAACATGCTAAAGAATTAGAAAAAAGAAATCTAATAAGCTCTGCTGAACTTCAATATTTTAGCTCCGCACTTTATGGGTATCTAAGTGAAAAGGGCTCTCATTCAAATAAAGAGCCAAAGGAAGAAGCAGATGCGGTATTTGGGTTTATGTTGGTGCTTATTTCTATAAACTATGTTTTTAGCAAAGGATTAATTTAGCGATTGACAGGTTCTATCAACTTTCTTCAACTCTTCTTCATCTTCTTATCCTTTATCTGATTATAAGCACTTGTTATCAGTTCTATTGCATAATCTAAGTCAGATATTGAAACCAATTTTAATTGGTATCTTCCTGTTCCATGATGGCCAACATCAGAAACATCCCTTAGCATCTCTTTTGGATCTTTAAAGTTTTCCCCCTTTAAATATAGAACCAATTCATCTCTTCTAATTTTTAAAGCGATAAAATTAGATTTCTTTATATCTTTTAGTTTAAATGCGGTATAATATGCCTTTGGTTCTATAGAAATATCTTCTCCGAGGGTTTTTATTTTTTCTTTAAGTCTTTCAAATAATTCATTATCTTCATTTTCTTCTTGTATTTCTTCTGGCAATTCATCATATTTTAATGCCTGAGATAACCATTCAACCGCAATCTCCCCTTCTTTTCTTGTTATAGAATTCATTTTTTTAAGATTGGAATGGGCTATTGCTTTTCTAAACTCATTTAAATTTTTAAAATGCTTATTTATTTCTTCTTTTGATCCAAAAATATCTTCAAAAATCTTCCAGTTCTTTAAAATAATTTTAGGGTAATCCATTAAATCACATTTAGAAAGTTTATTTTGGGGTTGTTCATATTCTTCTTTTAAAAAGGGTTGTCTTTTTAGAGTATCTTTAACTCTGTTTTGAACATTCTCTTTTACATCTTGAGGAATAAACTCTTCCCAATAATTTTCCCCATAACTTTCATAAAGATTTGTATGTATTTTTTCTCTTATCTGATTTTCTATTACTTCTAAAATTTTCTTTGGATTCTCTTCAAATTCCTTCTCTAAAATTGTTAGATCCCCTACAAGATTTTTAATTTCATTAAGTATAGTTTCTCCTCTCTGCACTAGAAATGAATCATAATTATTAATCCAAATTGCAGAACCTTCTTCAGGATTAATTAAATGGGTTTTTAGCGAATCGCCAAATTTGGGATTATTCTTTTTATATTCTGTAAAATAATCACTTGGCTTTTTCTTAGAAATTTCCTTATTTAGTGAAGAAGGAATAAAACAAAAATTCAAGATAGAGTTTATTTCTTTTGTTTTTTCTAAAAACTTCTTCGGGAAAATATGATGTTTCTCTGGACTACTTAATGTTGAAAAATAATCCTTATCTAAGATTATTGGACTATTGTCTTTAAAGCTCATAGGATTTTTCTTAGCGAGTAAGCAAAGAAGGGTATTTCTTAAAGCAGATCTGCTTGTAATGTTTGTTTTTTTCAATTTATCTTGCCCAATATTTAGGGGATAGGGGATGGTTATTTCTTCTCCATTTAGAAGTTTATCAAAGAGATTTCGATCTTCTCCCATTCTTGTTAATGTAGATGAGCTATATCTCTCAGAAAAGGAACATTTCCAAAACCATTCTTCTATTTTTTGTCTCTGGTGATTATTAAGGGTTTTTGAATTATAATAAAAATAGACAATTAAGGGTATTAAACTAGGATATGGAATTATCTCAAATCTTTTTACTCCAAGATTATTTTTAATAAAATCAATTGTTTTCTTTAGTGCTTCTGAAAATTCCTTCCAGGTATTAATAAAATCTTCTTTTGTTAGTTTCAGTTGATAGGCCCTGTTACACTGCTTCTTTTTTATTAATGAAATAGATTGAACAAATATCTCGTTTTTTAATTTTCCAAAATTAGTTAAGAATATTTTATTGAGATCATCAATCTCATCCTTTAATTTAAATTCTTTATCCCAAGTGTTAGCTACAACTAAATCAAATAAATCTAATTTCTTTCCACTTTGATTTAATCTTTCAAAAATCTCACAAACTTGTTCTATGTTTTTATCCTTAACAATAATTATTGAGAATGGATAATTGTTGAATTTATCTCTGCACTTTTGGAAGATTGTTTTTCTTTCATCTGTCAAACTATTATAAATTTCTAGATGATTATTCCCAAAAAAATCAGCAAAAGGTATATATCTCAAATGATCTCCTTTTCTCGCTACAAATAGTTCTTTATCAAGATCAAAACAAATATCATAGTAGTTTGTTTTTCTTATTGTTAAACCTTTTAAAGTAGCGTATAATGAAGTTATTCTCTGCTGTCCATCTAAAATAAATGTAACCTCTGTATCATTATCAGAATGTTTGATATCTAGTTCGGGAATATCTCTATAAAATATATTGTACTCTTTGGGAGCAATCCAAAAAAAGAAACTTCCTATTGGAAAATCTTTATACATACTATCCAATAACTTTGTTACCCTCGGTTTTTCCCAAACAAAGTCTCTTTGAAATTGAGGTATCCTAAGCTTTCCTCTTCCAATATCAACTATTAAATCTGATAGTGGCCATGTTTCAACTTTGATGTGTTTAGCTTCCATTTAATTTTCCTTAACCTTCTTCATTTTCCATTTATTGAATAAATCTTTTCCTCAATTTCCTTAACAACTTCATGATAACCCTTCTTCCCACCAAAAAACTTCATAATCTCAAGTGGTCTTCCAAACTTCTTCAAAGGTTCAACTCTTAATACTTCAGCATCTTCTAAGTTTTCTATTCCCTCATCGCTGTATTTTTGAAGCAAAGCATCAATTACTTGTCGGGCTTTTTTTCCATATTTATCAAAGTAAGAATCTTTTTTTACTTTCTTTGCTCTCTCGCTTCTTGTTAGAGGTTTTTGTCCGTAAGCAACATGAAGAATTAAATCAAATGGATCATATTGTCTTCCATTTGGAATTTGTTCTCTTAAAGCATCAAATACAATTCCTTTTTGTGAGAGTTCATCAATTAAAGTTCGCTTTTGATCAAGGATATTCCATTTTTGAATAAACTCATTAAGTGTTTTGTATTCTCCATTTATTTCTTTTTTAGTATAATCAATCATTTTGTCTGCAATTAATTTTCCTGAAGAATCAAGATATTGTTCTGATTGGTTTAAGACAGAAACATCTGTTTCACGAACATAAAACTTTCTTATCTTTTCTTCTTCGTCATAAATATTCACATCTGGCTTTTCTTCCAAGTTTTCAATATCTTTTTTTGTTATTTCTCTGCCTTCTTTAATTTCAATTATTTTAACAGGCTCTCCGTCAAAGTCAGGGTCTGCAAAATGATTTGTAACATTTCTAAAATCCATAATTGTAAAATGTGTTTTTCCGTATTCTTCAAGAATTCTTGTCCCTCTTCCAATAATTTGTTTAAACTCTGTCATCGAATTTATTGGTGCATCAAGAACAATCAGTTTACAAGTCTGAGCATCAACTCCTGTTGTCATTAATTTAGAAGTTGTTGCAATTACAGGATATTTCTCAGAAGGATCAATAAATTTATCCAGTTGAGCTTTTCCTATTTTATTGTCTCCTGTTATTCTCATTATATACTTTTTATTCTTAGAATACAAATCTTTGTTCTCATTAATTAAAGCTCGAGTCATCCTTTCAGCATGTTCTATGTCTACACAAAAAACAATGGTTTTACTCATTCTGTCTGTATTTTTCAAAAATTCACTAATCTTTTTTGCAACAACATTTGTCCTTTCATCAATTACTAAAGTTCTGTCAAATTCCCTATTAGTGTAGATATAATCAGGAATTTCATTTCCATATTTGTCTTTCTCTCCTTTCGTTGGCCTGTAACCATGAACATCTTTGTTTATTGCAACTTTTATAACCCTATAGGGGGCTAAAAACCCGTCATCAATTCCTTGCTTTAAAGAATAAGTATAAATTGGGTCGCCAAAATAATCTATATTTGAAATTTTATTTGTTTCTTTTGGTGTTGCAGTCATTCCAATTTGGACAGCTTCAGAAAAATACTCCAAGATTTCACGCCAGGCAGAATCAGCTTTTGCACTTCCTCTGTGGCACTCGTCAACTATAATCAAATCAAAAAAATCCTTTGAAAATTGCTTGTAAATATTCTTGTCTTCATCATTTCCAGTAATTCCCTGATAAAGAGACATGTAAACTTCATAAGACTTGTCTGCTTTTCTATTCTTAACTTTGGTTAAAATTCCCTTTTGTTTCAAAGGTTTCAAATCCTTATTCATCGGGTCATCAACTAAAATATTTCTGTCTGCAAGATACAAAACTCTTGGAGTTCTTCCTTTTGGTTTCCAATTTTCCCTAAGTCTCCAAATTGTCTGAAAAGCAGTATAAGTTTTTCCTGTTCCTGTTGCCATAACTAAGAGAATTCTTTTCTGGCCTTTAGCAATTGCTTTAATCATTCTATTCACTGCAATTCTCTGATAATATCTAGGTTCTTTCCAGTCTGTTTCAAAATAATACTCCGTTGTAATTAAATCTACAATATTTTCTGTGATTTTATTATACTCTTTATATTTTTCCCAGAGTTCTTTTGGAGAAGGAAATTTATTCAAACTAAATTCATTATTTTCTCCTGATTTCAAATCCTGTAAAACAAATCCGTCGCCGTTCGAACTAAATGCAAAAGGAATATCTAAAATTTCTGCATAGTCAACTGCCTGTTGCAATCCTGCCCCAACCGAATGCTTATTGTCTTTTGCTTCAACAACTGCTATTGGAATATTATTTTTATAATAAAGTATATAATCTGCTTTTTTTGGAGTCCCTCTCTTTGCAACTTTTCCATAAACATAAAACCTTCCAGCCGTAAAGTATTTTTCTTCACGAATTTGTTTATCTCTATTCCAACCTGCTTTTTCAATTGCAGGCAAGATAAACTTTGTCCTTATGTCCGCTTCTGTTAACTGGCTTTTATCCATATTTTTATTATAGAATCATAATTTAAAGAGTTTTTGAATTCCAAAACTCTACTTTTTTGAAAATAAAGGTGACCACAAAAACATAATATTTATAAATTGTGGACACCTCTAATTAATATGTATCTCGAAAAAAGAAAGTCTAGAAAAAATGT
>Ga0066639_10005122_pt1 | contig 11080 bp, 6 predicted proteins | sample CryGeyCG2114_010_2_FD_59504 | JGI IMG/M metagenome (GOLD analysis project Ga0066639, IMG submission 59504) | Groundwater microbial communities from aquifer - Crystal Geyser CG10_big_fil_rev_8/21/14_0.10 | ecosystem: Environmental > Aquatic > Deep subsurface > Groundwater | place: USA: Utah... | reverse complement strand
TTATTTAGAGCAGATATTCCTCCAAGAAAATTTGTAAGCCGCTCTAATTCTGCAAACTTAAGTCAAGTCGTAGATGTTATCTGTAACCCAGGACAATTTAGAGGTGGACAAGCTTTTTCTGGTGATTGCAATGCTAGCAGCAAAAGCTTAGTCAATACTCCTGATGGTAGCGGTAACTTGTTTGCAAGATTAGTTGTAGCAAACATAGCAGGATCTAATCCTCCAATGGTTTGCGTCAGCCCAGAACCTGGCAAAGGCAGAGACATTGCGGGAGATCTTAATATTACCTCAGGCACAGATGCATGGACACGCTCAAGAGGAACAAATCCCACACAAGCAGACTTGACTCGCAACTTTGGTTTAAACTTAGGCAATCCTATCAATCCAGGACAAGTCTATGCTCCTGCAGATAATCTTACTTCTACTTTATCTTCAATTGATGTCACTTCAAGATCAGATTTTTTATTTGTAGTTACTCCAGAAAAAATTTCAATCGGTAACGTCGAAGAACAATTAACACTATCTGTTTTTAATGACTTAGTCATTAATGAGGATCCAGCAATTGCAAAATTCATTCCGATTCGAGTGAAACGCAAATCAAAATGCACTGATGAAAGCGGAAATGCACTCCCTTCACTCGGTATTGCTGGATGCTCAACAACAGAATCTCCAGACGACTTTTTATTTTACTCACCACTGAGCTTACAGGGTGCTTTGGATCAAATTCAACTCAATGACCCTATTTACCCTGTTTGCGTATTACAACCGGATGGAATACCCGAATAAGAAAAAGGCAAATAAAAATGATGAACGTATACAGAAAAAAAATCACACTTCACTTAGCAGCAATTGCATGTAGTGTTTTATTATCAGCGTGCTTAAGTAATGGTAAAAAAAGCTCTGGCGGAGGATCAGCCTCCACTGGAAACTCAGCAGTAGTGATTAAACCCGTTGTACCTCCAATCACACCCACAGGTCCTTCTCTTGTGATTCAAAATGTGACGATAGCAGAAGAATCTGTAGGAACTTCAGGTTCACAAAAACAGGTCATGACAAATTTAATTTTTTCACCTGATGGAGCTCAAGGTACTCCTGGTGCTTTATCTCAATTTTGCACAATAAACTCTAGCAGCAGTAATTGCGGTTGTCAATTTCAATGGTCTCAGCAAACCAACGACGGAACAGGGGGTTCTTTTACAAGAAAGATTATTACTCCTGTTAGCTCAATTGTAGATTTTACAATCAAGTGCATTGCGCCGCCTGCTTTTACAAACGAAATCACTTCAGGCACGCAAATTAATATTTCACTTATTCCTACCAATGGAAACTCAACAAATTTTAGATCTAATGTTAAAATTTTTACAAAATCAGGTGCGCAAACAGACAGTAACTTCACTGATCTAAATGGAATTTCATTTTCAAATATTAGAAGATACACTTGCCACGAGCGATTTTTTAGATCGATGAACATCCGCACAAAAGCTCCAATTCAAAATCAAGGGGATCCTCAATCAGAAGTAGTTACCCCTTCTGCTGTGAGGTTTTGTCTAAATACCATTAGTGAATCCCTCAGTAGCGGTGGACTTCCAAACGGCAATCTTGGAGACGGTTGCCAACAAACAGATGCTCCTGATCTATCTGCACAATCTTACTATTACAATTTATTTATCAAGGAAAAACCTGACATCGGAAGCATCATTCAAGAAAATGCACGCTATCACTGTCCAACAGTGGATCAAGGCCTAATTAACGGAGTCAACTCAGGACCAAAACACTGGCCACTTGATTCGCAATTTGCGCTTGCTCAAACACGCACAACAAGTGGACTGACTCCAATCACAAACACAACTGCAACAAACAATAACTATACTGTTGGAGTTGAATCTCCTTCTGTTTTAGGATCAACAGATAATGCTATTTTTTCTAGATCAAGCAATTGCGCAGGAGGCGTTGGTGAAGAAGAAAACGATCAACTCAACAGTCAAATCTCAAGCAAATGTATAGGATTTGCTACACAACCACGCCCTAACGGCACTTGTGCCCCTATCCAAGGTCGAAATGGTATAATTAAAACTTATCGATTGAGAAGATATATTGCATTTTATCCGCACATTTTTGATACGAACGGAGTTCCTGTTAATCAACCGCATGCACTTGATGTGGCTTATATCTTAGACCGTCCAGTGAACACCACCGGAAGCTTAAGCGAAACATCGACCATCACAGGCCCCAAGCCTTGCCCCTATGCTTACTTTGATCACAAAGGCGTAAATAATTCTGTTCCAAATTATTACTCCACTAATGATCCCATATGGAATGGCAAACAGATCGATGATATTCACTTTCCAAACATAGACTCTTCTACTTCATGCTCAGCTTTAATGCCAATTGTGACAAGAAGTCCTGCAGGCATACCTAATAAAGTGTCCTTTGCAACAACTAATCAAAGCAACTCTGCTCAATTTACTGATGATGGGGTCACTTGGAATTTAAACAAAGTTTTCGTTAGACCAATGACTGCATGGGCTCCTCACTATGAGGAGGACACTAGCTTTAGAGCGTGCGCTCCAGAGTCAAATGCTTACATTGATCCACCTCTTTTCTTTGCCAAGCTTCAAAAATCTGATAACGGAGGAGCTCCTCTTAATCACATTGGATGGTGTGCGGCAGTTTATCCTAACGCGCATACAAACACAGCCAATAACACGACATACTCGACCTCAGGTCTGGTTTCTTCTGCTAATATAAAGCGCAATATCCCTAATGCTATTGGGACACCCATTGCAAGAGAAGCTCTTTCTAGACCTAATAATTCAAACCAATTTCCTATTCAGGCTTTCCCAAGTGATATCTTTGAAATGCTAAGAAAAGACCCTAGCTACGGCTGCAATATCACTCAAGGCTTAAAGGCTGGACGCACTCCTGCAACAGGTTGCTGCTCGCTTCCTACATCTTTTAGGCCCAATAGCGGCACATTAAATGACACTCTTTATAGGGAAGCAGATTCTGGAGCTTGCCCTCCCCCTGCAGATTAAGTACAAGCATCATTGTAATGAATACTTCACTGATCGCATTTGAAAACGAGGAAATACTTGTATTGAACAAACCAAACGGTTTACCTTCAACCGCTCTTACATCTTCGAATAAAAAAACAGCTATCGATCTCGCTCTTTCACTCTCTCCTTCCCTTTTAACCTTGGGTAAAGAAAATGAGTTTGGACTCTTACACCGCTTAGACCTTGAAACAAGTGGACTTCTTTTTTTTGCGAAAAACATAAAAGAATATTTTAGATTAAAATCTATTTGGACAACAGGTAAGGTAAAAAAAAACTATAGAGCGATCATTTCAAAATCAAATACAGAAAAATTAAAAATTCCTCAAACAATCGAGTATCCCATTGTTCATTCTAAAAAATCTAAGAAAAAAATGATCGCACTCATCCCAACTCGCAGAACACCAAAAAGCTCAATTGGATCAAGCCCACAAGAAGCAAAAACTACACTTTTGCACTCACTTCATCAAAACGACAAATACCTTGATTTAGAAATTAACATTTCAACAGGAGTGAGGCATCAAATTCGGATTCACCTTAGTTCAATAGGCTATCCTATTTTAGGGGATAATATTTATCGCGGAGAAAAATCCACCCGGCTGTGGCTACATTCTTTTTTATGCGAACTACCAGATCATAATAACAAGACCATTTGCATTCAATCGACACTCCCTTCAAATTGGAGTGACTTTACAAAATAAAATTACAAAATAAAAAAGGAGGATAGCATTTAAGCAACCCTCCTTTTAGTTTAAATCAATTACCCTAAAAGCAACTGTGTGGTTGTGAAAGGGATCTTAATTTAAAAATCTTTAACTGCAGCCCATACTATTGCCGCAATTTAAACAGCGATAGCAAGAACCATTTCTAACTGTCGTATGTCCACAAGAATCACATGGAGGAGCATCTCCCATCATTTCAGCTAAAAAGCCTGAAACGTTAGAATCTTTTTCTTTTATAGACAGTTCCAATTGAGGCTCTATTCCTGCCACAGGCGCGCCTGAGGCAATCATTTTAGAAGTCTCTTTTGGATAAAGTGTTTCTGCCGCACCTTTTTCGACAGACAAATCTACTGTTGGTTTTGGTTTAACTTGAACAAAATCAGTTCTGCCCAAATACTCCATACCCAAGACTCTAAAGATGTAGTCTACAATTGAAGTTGCAAATTTTACATTTGGATGTCCATCCACCATTCCTGATGGCTCAAAGCGGGTAAATGTAAATTTATCAACAAACTCTTTTAGGGGTACTCCATATTGCAATCCCAAGCTTACTGAAATTGCAAAACAGTTCATCATTGATCGATAAGCTGCACCTTCTTTGTGCATATCAATAAAGACCTCACCTAGTGATCCATCTTCAAATTGTCCTGTACGTAAATAGACTTTATGTCCACCCACAGATGCTTCCTGAGTAAAACCTGCACGTTTTGGCGGAAGACGTCTTCTTACTGGAGCGTAAGTGATTTGCGCATCTTCTTGCGGAGCAGATTTTTTCTCTACTTTTTCGTCTTCTTTCTTTTCAGACTTAGTTGATAAAGGCTGAGAAAGTTTGCATCCATCACGATAGAGTGCAACGGCTTTTAATCCAAGCTTCCAACCTTCCATATGAATTTCTTCGATTTCTTCAACCGTTGTTTCATTTGGAAGATTAACAGTTTTTGAAATAGCTCCACTCAAAAATGGCTGAGTAGCGCCCATCATTTTCACATGTCCCATAGGGGCAATGAAACGCTGACCTTTGATTCCACATTTATTTGCACAATCAAATACTGGAAGATGCTCTTCTTTTAAGTGGGGAGCACCTTCGACAGTCATTGTTCCACAAATAGCTTCACTTGCTACTGCTACTTGATCCCAAGATAGTCCTGCGTAGGTTAAGAAATTAAAAGTTGGCTTTTTATATTGCTCTTCTTTTACTCCAGCACGTTTTAATGCTTCTTCGCCAATTGAATAGCGATTAAATGCACTTGATAATTCAAAAGTACCAGGTAGATTTTTTTCAATTTGATCAATGTCTTGATCTTGCAACCCTTTTGACTTTAAAAACTCTCGAGTCACAAACGGGGTGTTAGATTCAAATTTCATTGTCCCTAAAAGGTAACGTAAAATATCTTCAATTTGAGAATCCGCGTACCCTAAGTTTTTAAGCGCTGGTGGAACAGATTGATTAACAATTTTAAAGTAACCACCTCCTGCAAGCTTTTTAAACTTAACCAAGGCAAAGTCTGGTTCAATTCCAGTTGTATCACAATCCATCAAAAGACCAATAGTCCCTGTTGGAGCAAGAACAGTCACTTGAGAATTGCGGTATCCATGCTCAGTTCCTTTTTCTAGAGCAAGGTTCCATGCACTCTTAGCAGACTCAAATAAATCTGATGGAATTTGAGTTTTATCAATTTTATAAGCTGCATCTCTATGCTTTGCGATTACGCGTAACATTGGATCGCGATTTTTCTCAAAACCCGGGAACGCACCAAGCTTACCTGCTTCTTCGGCGCTCACTGCATAAGCTGTTCCGCACATTGTAGCTGTAAGTGCTGCAGCCCAAGCCCGTCCTTGCTCGCTATCATATGGAATCCCTTTTAACATTAAAAGTGTTCCAAGATTTGCATACCCTAAACCAAGCGGTCTATAGTCATGCGAATTTTGAGCAATTTGCTGTGTCGGATAGCTTGAAAGATCGACTAAAATTTCTTGTGCAATAATAAATACGCGACAAGCATGTTCATACGCTTTTACATCAAAGCTTCCATCTTCTTTTAAGAATTTAACTAGATTTAAGGAAGCAAGATTACAAGCTGTATCATCTAAGAACATGTACTCAGAACATGGATTAGATGCATTGATCTTGTCTGTATTACTACAGGTATGCCAATCATTAATAGTTGTATCGTATTGAAGACCTGGATCAGCGCATGCCCAAGAAGCTTCTGCCACTTGTCTCCATACTTTTTTTGCATCATAGGTTTCAATAATAGAACCATCCACACGTGAACGTGTATGCCACTTTCCATCTGTTTGAACTGCTTTCATAAACTCATCCGTTACACGAATCGAGTTGTTTGAATTTTGTCCCGCAACTGTTTTATAAGCTTCACCATTAAAGTCTGAGCTATATCCAGCAGCAATGAGAGCAGCTACTTTTTTCTCTTCTCTACTTTTCCATGTAATGAAATCTAAAATTTCTGGGTGATCCATATCTAAACAGACCATCTTTGCTGCACGCCTGGTTGTACCACCCGATTTTGTAGCGCCAGCGCCTTTGTCAAAAACTTCTAAAAAGCTCATTAAGCCTGAAGAATATCCTCCGCCCGATAGCTTTTCTTGTCTGCCTCTAACTTTAGAAAAGTTAGTTCCGGTGCCAGACCCATATTTAAACAGACGAGCTTCATTTTTAACTAATTGAAAAATAGACATCAAGTCATCGTCTACAGATTGAATAAAACATGCAGAACACTGAGGTTGCTCGTATGCATTTTTAGTTTCAGCAATTTTCTGTAAATCAAAGTTCCAATGGAAATTTCCGCCAGAACCTTCAATGCTATACTCATGCCATAGCCCTAAGTTAAACCAAACTGGAGAATTAAATGCACCCATTTGATGAACTAACAAATAAGACAATTCATCTTCAAAATTTTGTGCATTTTCATGATTAAAGTAACCATGCTTTTCACCAAAACTACGAATAGTGTGAGCCAAACGTTTTACAACTTGTTTTACAGAAACTTCATGCCCAGTTTCAGGCACGCCTGCTTTTCTAAAATACTTTGAAACTAAAATATCCACTGCAAGCTGTGTCCACGCTTCTGGGACTTCGACATTTTTCATTTCAAAAACAGCTTGTCCGTCAGTGTCTTTGATTTTTGAATTTGCATAAACATACTTCACTTGATCAAGAGGGTTTTTTCCTTTTTGAGTGAACACTCGATTTAAGGTTAAAGGATTAGACTTCTTTTTAGCGATTCGACTTGAAACGGGCGTAGTCTTCAGTGCTTTCATAGTATCCTTAGATGTTGCACTACTGGCTAATTTGCTCGAAGCGGATCCTTTTTCTCTTCTCGGCTGTTTTGATGATAAATCATTAGATGGTGTTCGCATTTCATTTGCTCCTGCATTGTTTTCAGTACTGTTGTTATTATTGTATAAAACTTCTTGGACAATCGTCTTATCCATGATGATTGATCTCCCCTATATTTTAAAAAGCTCTAAAGACCACCCTTGACGCTAGCCCCTCAAGGAAATGTACCTTCATTACTCGGTTTTTAAGTAGAAGCTCAGGCTTACCTCAGTGGGCCCAAGCCCGGCAAGTTAATCGCCTATTTTCCCTCCATAGAAACTGCTTCCTCGTTTAATTCATCTTCCTGATAAATTTAGATTGAGGACGAATCCTCATTTTGTCAAAAACTACACAATATATTGTGGTGTCCAAATCTAATGCCACAATAGATGGCGTAACGCAAGCTTGCGTTAGGTTATGATTACGATTAGGTTTTTTGGAATTTTCGGGCTCTTTTTTCAATAAAACAATATACCGTTTTGCCTTGCGCTAGTTCAATCGCGTTGGCGGGATGAGCTAAAGACTTCCCTTACTCTAAGGATGTAAAAAGTAATTTAATTACAAATATTTATCTAATTATTATTGCCATTTTAAATACAAAATCGCATTAAAATGCAAAGAAAATGCAATTTCCCAGCTGATTGACACATAAAACAAGTCATTATAGGGTGCACTCCTAGTGTGTGTGTGTGTGGGAGAATCTAAATAGTGAGAATCAAATTACTAATTGGGCTATTTTTAGCATTTTCAATCGCTGATCAAGCCAATGCTACCAATACTACAGAGCCATTTAAGGCGTATGTGGATTGCTATGGTGGTTTTTACAAACTCCTCCCAACCTCAAATGCTTATTTTTCAAAAACCAAAGACGAAGCGCTTATCACTTTTATTGGAACTAGGTTTTCTGAAGAAGTACTTTATTTTTTTACAAAAGACTCTATTAGCTATTCTCAATTGCACGACTTCGAGTGGAACATTGAAAAATCAGAGCGAATAGGATTTTCAGGTGCAAATTATTTTTACTCTTACCCTAAACGAATAGCACTATCTTCATCCCAAAACTTAAGCATGATTGTTTATGCAGAAATAAAAACTGGAACCCCGAGCAGATACATCAAAGATTCTAAATTTAAGAATTTTTTGAAACTAGATCATGCTTCATTGATGACAGATCAATCTGAGGACGCATCCTCTTCTGTGGATTTGATTTCTCCATTTGTAGTCAAAGATCGGTACGATTCGCAAGCAAAAGAGGCTTTTTTAGCCGCAATCATTGAACAAGCAAAACAAGCCGCCTGGGGATTATCTTTAAAGGATATTGCTCAAGAAAAAAAATCAGATAAACTTAAAATGCAAATCAATGCTTTAGAAAAAAAAATCGATCTCTTCATTGAGCAAGTAAACAATCAAATGAGTGACATAGAAATCGCTAGAGTTGAAAAAAGACTTTTTACTCTCACTCAGGAAAAAGCTGCCCTCTCTGCACAAGTAAATGAGCTAAATAATAAAAAAACTCCTATTCAAGTCGCGTTTAAAACAGCCGCAAATCGCTGCTTGAATTTAGAAGACCTTCATCTACCTCTCGACATCATCGATAACTTCAAAGACGAACTCACTATAATCAAGAATCAATTAACGCAATGAGAAAGTTCTGTATCCCAGTTTTTTTCTAGGCCTATGATTAAGTAAATCCTCTACGTATTGAACATTTACGCTCCTCATTAGCCTTAGGTCTGTCTCTTTTGGAAAGTACTGCCTTATAAGCCCATTTTTGGTTTTCATTGGTACCGCGTTCATATGAGCTGTATGGATGAGCAAAATAAATACTTTCGCTTGGATACAATTTTTGGACTTTTTTCAATGCTTTTTGAACCCTTAAAGCGAACTGATTCACTGCTGACATATCTCCTTTTTTTGCGTTTTCTGTGGCCTCTTCTTAAATTATCAATCGCGGTTGATGATTCGTGCAATCATTGTTACTGACTTTATGTGTTGTTTTAATGGATAAAGTCGCCTACGTTCTTCCTTTGAGAGCTGGGTATAAGGCTTCACTGAAGCCTTCCTTTCCTACAAGTTTAAGCACTCATAGGTTAACCCAGCTCTTTGTATTTTAGGTATTTTAGTGTATTTTAGTATTTTAAATTTTCTCAATTTTTACAAGGTGTTGTATTTTATTTTTAAAATCAGGTCACAAACCTGAATGGACTTTCGTATTAGCTTTTGTGATGAATGAATACAAGTTTTTAGCTTATGCCTTAAGTCTTAGTTTAATTGCACTCCAATTAATTGTCGTGCAAATGGCAAAAGCAGATGAGCTTTTAGAATACAGTGCATTTTTAGAAAAAGTGCAGATGCAAAATCTGGATTTGAAAATAGCCACCGCTATACAAGAGAAAACAGCCGCTCAAGCAAATGGAATTAGGCTACCAGATCCGATGCTCAGTGGTATTCAGCTTCAACCTAAAACAGGTGATGTGGGAAGAGGATTTGTAGCTAGCCAAAACATTCCTTTTCCTACAAAAATTTTATCTAACCACGCGTCTCGCAGATCTGAAGCTTTAGCGCAAGAGCAATCTAAGCTCGCAAAAGAGCAAGAAGTTTTATCTCAATCACGGTATATTTATTTTTCACTTTGGGCTGCACAAGAAATGATGAACTTATTGCATGAAAAACAAGCTATTATTGAAAACCATTTAAAATTAGCAAGATCAGTAGCCCGCTCAGATAGTTTTGTTAATGTGCACTTACTTAAAGCGGAATCAGACTTGGATATGCTTTTAATTGAAATTCAGTCAGCAGAACAAAAACTTATAGAAAAACAAACGGATCTTGCTGCGCTTATCAATGAAGATCCCTCGAATTACAAGGTCAAAGTGCAGGCACTGCCATTTCCAAAAATTCAAAAAATAAAAATCACTCATCAAACTCCACAAATTAAATCCTTAGGTTTCAATTTAGAGAGTAAATCCTCTAGCCTTGATGAAGCTTATTCTGCATGGCTTCCTGATTTTAATTTTTCATATAAACAAATGAATAATTCGGCAATGGGGGGTGCATATCAAGAGGCTATGTTAGGCGTTAGCGTACCTTTTTTGTTTTTTTGGCAACCTCAATCCCAAGTTAAAGAGGCTGTAGCTCAAAAAACAGAAGCTCAATATAGACTGGAAAAACAAACAAGACTCATTGAAGCGGATGTAGAAAATCAAAGTACACTTCTTACATCGTTACAAAAGCGACTTAAACTCATTGAAGAAAACCTGCTCCCACGCGCTGAAAAAAGACTAAAACGTATCAGAAATATTGCTCCAAGAGATTTAGAAACATTACAAGATTATCGTAAAACGCATGAGGCTTTTCCAGATTTAAAGATTAAGGCATTAGAGATTAGAGTGGATTTAGAAAGAGCAATAGCTAAGCTAAAACAATATGACTTTATAGAGGGAGAAGTGAAATGAATAAAAAACGCACGGTATTTTTAGCTATTTCTGTTTTGGTCGCTGTTATTTTTTGGGCTTCTCATTACTCAAAAAAGAAACAAACAGACCCTTCTAAAATATTGTCTACTCAAGCTGATTATGAAAGTTATTGGACCTGCCCAATGCATCCTCAAGTGCATTTGGATCATGAAGGCGAGTGCCCGATATGTCATATGAAGTTAGTGAAAGTTGTTCAACAAAAAAAAATTGAAAACCTACAATCTGAATCCGGTGAAAAAAGAAGTGATGTTCATGTCAGTTCTTATCAAGCTCAGCTTTTAAATATACAAAACCATACGGTTGAAAAAATGAACTTAACAGCTGTGATCCCAGTTTCTGGGCGGGTGCTCTCTTCCTCGCAGATTGCGCTTCAGGTTTATGAAGATGATTTGCGCTACATTAAGCCAGGACTAAAACTCAAAGGGGTGGTTAGTACCTTTCCTGAGTTTGAAATCATAGGTGGTGTTTCCTCAGTAGATACGATTGCAGATC
>Ga0066639_10005121_pt1 | contig 11082 bp, 9 predicted proteins | sample CryGeyCG2114_010_2_FD_59504 | JGI IMG/M metagenome (GOLD analysis project Ga0066639, IMG submission 59504) | Groundwater microbial communities from aquifer - Crystal Geyser CG10_big_fil_rev_8/21/14_0.10 | ecosystem: Environmental > Aquatic > Deep subsurface > Groundwater | place: USA: Utah... | reverse complement strand
TTTTAGTGCGGTGGCTTAGCGAAAACGATGTGAAAGCCGGAAAGGTAGTTCTTGTTGCGCCGTGGCTTGATCCTGAGCGTGAAGTCGGAAACTTTTTTAATTTTGAAATTGATCCGAACCTTGTACAAAAGACAAAAAAGCTAATCGTGATGTATTCCATTGATGATCATCCTGATGTTTTACAAAGCGTTGATATTTTAAAAGAAAAATTAAAAGGCGTTGAATTTCAGGGATTTGAAGGAAAAGGACATTTTGTTATGAAAAGTATGAAAACAGAAGAATTCCTGAATTGCTAGAAAATTTAATTAATGGATAAAGTTCAAAAAATAAATCGTGATTTTTATAATAAAAACGCGGATGATTGGGTAGTGCGTAAGGCGTATTCTTTTTATTCAGAAAAACAGTTTAGAAAATTTGTTAAGTATTTCAAGTCAGGGAGTTTAATCGTAGATATCGGTTGCGCAGCGGGAAGAGATATACCTCTTTTTTTGGGAATTGGAAGAAAATTGAAATATGAGGGATTGGATATTTGGAAAATTTTTATCCATATGGCTCGGGCGCGATATCCACAATTAAAATTTTACATCAGTAATATTTTGGATAGGAAAACACTTCCTAAAACTAAATATGATGGTTTTTGGGCGGCTGCGTCCATGCAACACATTCCTGAAAAGGAGTGGGACAGTATGTTGGACAATATTCAATATGTGATGAAGAAAGAAGCAATTGGATATTTTACGCTTCCTGAAGATAGACCACATAAGAAAGATAAAATCGATCTCCGGCATTTCACTATTTTGAATGAAAAAAATCTTAAGGCTATCCTTGAGAGTCACGGTTGGAAAATTATTTTAAAAGGATTTCTTCCGCCGACACGTCGAACTACTGTGTGGAGGTGGTATATAGTGAGACTTCCGTAACAGATAATTATGCGTAAATTTTTTATCGGTAGAACGATTGGATTTAGTATTGTAGTTATTTTGATAGGCGGTTACTTTTTACTTAATCATTATATCTATACCGAAAAGCAGGGCGACGGGGGATTTCAACAAGATTATAAAAATGTTGCATACATAATTGATGGACGACCGGTGTTGCTTGTAGACGGTTATGCAGAGGAAGAGATGGCAACAGGGAGCGCATCAAAAAAGGTTACTCACTATTTTGGGAATGAAGCGTATGGAGATTTAAATAATGATGATATCTCTGATATCGCATTTTTACTTACACAGGATACGGGCGGGAGTGGAATATTTTATTATGTAGTTGCAGGTATAAAAACAGATACCGGATATAGGGGAACAAATGCAATATTTTTGGGAGATAGAATAGCGCCACAGACAACTGAAATTCGCGATGGAGAGATAATGGTAAATTATGCTGAGCGAATGGATGGCGAGCCTATGACAGCACGACCTTCAGTAGGTGTTTCAAAATATTTACAAATTATTGATGACGAACTTTTTGAATTAGGAAGATAAGGGTAGAGATGAGGAAATAGAGAGGTGCATTGTTTTAAATAAAATAAAATCCCACTCTCGTTCCGGCTGTTCGACGAAACGAGAGTGGGCAGTTGAAGTCAGCTTCCCGGCTGTCTGAGGAAGGCTTAGTGTCGCAATGGGGAGCGAGGAATCTCACATCAGACCCAATATTTGCGACAAGAGGTTTGACACGCGCGCCTTAGGTCTCGGGAGATACCCTTGACGATACCTCTTATCAGTTAGTTGCTTCAACAAGTGAAGTGTAATAAGGAGAGAGAAAGAAGTCAATATCACCAATTACTCGTTACTAATTACTATTTATGCTTTATACTTAGTGTATGAATATTTTAAAAGATTTTAAGTGGACGCCAGTCAATACATTAAAAGTAGTCGGATTTATTTTGATTGCTATTGTCGTGTTAACGATTGCGTTTAAATTTGTGAGCACAACCATAAGCCCATTCATTCCAGGAATTGGAAAGCTTTCAGTCTCGACAAGAAGTAGCGCGCCAGCAGTATTTGAAGATGCATATTATGATGGTGAAGATTCAGCTTATGGTATCGGAGGAGGAAATAACATTGGTATTCCATATCCACAACCAGGAGGAACGATTGGCGGAGATGCAGAAGATTTTGAAGTCACGGAATATAACGCAACGATTGAAACGCGCGATAGAGATACTGCATGTGTCGTTATAACTGATTTGAAGAAGTTTCAGTATGTTGTTTTTGAAAATGCGAACGAATATGACAAAGGATGTAACTTCACATTTAAAGTTGAGCATGCATATGTCGCAGAACTATTAGCAGTTATTGAAGATTTGAATCCGAAAGATATCTCAGAAAATGTATATACCATACAGCGACAGATTGAAAACGTAACATCTGAGGCAGAAATTTTGCAGAATAAATTAGATTCCATAAACCAGACACTTAAAGATGCGCTTTCAGCATATGATGAGGTAACCGAGCTTGCAACACGCACGCAAGATGTTTCAAGTTTGACTAAGATTATTGATAGCAAGATTGATATCATTTCTCGACTCACGCAAGAACGCATAAATATCTCAGCACAACTTGAACGCCTTGAACGAAGCAAGGCACAGCAATTAGATCGTTTAGTCTACACATACTTTAATGTGAGCGTGTATGAAAATAAATTTGTCGATGGCACGACTATAAAGGAATCATGGAAACGAGCCGTGCAGGGCGCTGTTTCAGATATTAATCGTGCGATTCAAGACATCTCAGTAAACTTACTTGCATTCCTCTTTACGCTGATACAGTATGTTATCTATCTTTTTATCATTGTCTTTACAGCAAAATATCTTTGGAAAGCAGTGAAAGGAATTTGGAATAGGTAGGGAATAGAGCATAGGGACTAGAACTGAAAAAAGCGTCTTGCTATTGGAGTAGGACGTTTTGCGTTTTATGCCAAGGACGTGACTAAATATATTCTCAATTCTGGAATGGCAAGAAATAATCCAGAAAAATTAAAAAAATCCGTCATCTTTGCCAACGTGGAGTATATATCCCGAGGGATATCCGATATGAACATCGCAGAATTTTGATATGTGTCTGGATTATATTGTTACGACCCGCGATATAAAAAACTCCTTTAAAGTCGGAGAATCAAAAGCATCTGACCATTTACCGATTTCAGCTGTGATTGAAATATAAAAAACGGAATATTTTACTAGCCTTATTCTCTCATTCGTGCGAATTAGAGAATAAGGGATTACAGAGAACCAAGATCAAGGGTTTGGTCTATGCGGATTTGAGATACAAAGTCGGGAACGTGGCTCACGAGTATCATGGCACCTTCATAACGATGTAGGGCATTTGCAATAACAGGAATATGTCTAAAGTTAATGTGGTTGGTCGGTTCGTCAAGAATTAAGAGACCTGGTCGCAAGAGTACAAGTTGAGCAAAAGCAACAAGTCCTTTTTGTCCTTCGGAAAGCGAACCAACCTTAGTTTTTAAAATTTCAGCATTAAGGAGGAACCCTGCGGCACATGAGCGGAGTTGTTCTTCGGTACCTTCACGCATAGCGTCAATGAGTGTCGCGTGTACGGTTTTATTAAAATCAAGTGTTGAAAAATCTTGTCGGTAGTATCCGATACGAACATTTTCAGGAACGTGTTCGCCCTTTGCATGTCCGGTTGCAAGCTTTTCAAGAAGCGTCGTTTTTCCTATACCGTTTGGACCCATTAAAAGGAGATGCTCCTTTTTCTTTAAAATAATATTTATCTTTTTAGCGACGGGCTTATGATTTTTAACGACTGATACAGAGTTTAATTCAAGAAGCGTTCCTACGATGTCTTCTTGGCAGGGAATAGAAAAATTTCGAATTGTTTTATCTTCTTGGCGAAGCTCAACAATTTCTTCGGTAAGTTCTTCTATTTTTTCATTCATCTTACGAGCAACATCTCGCATATGGCCTCCTTTTTGTCCGAAGAAGCCCGCCTTTTCTTTACGTGCTGCAATATCTCTTTCAAGGCGAACGTTTTTCATACGTTCACGTTCTAATCGTTTTTTGATTTCATCAACAACTAAGAGATAGTTACCTGCATAGTGCTCAATTTTTTTTGTATAGATATCTAAATATAAAACACCATGGGTAAAAGCATTCAAAAAATTTGCATCATGAGAGATAACGATGCATGTCTTTTTATAATCAATGAGGAATTGTGTAAGATGTTCAATGCCGGTTTTATCAAGATTATTAGTTGGCTCGTCTAAAAGTAAAATGTCTGGATTTTGAATAAGTGCATGTGCCAGGAGTAGGCGAGCTTGTTCGCCTCCCGAAAATTTCTTTAACTCCTTATCGTGCTGAGCTTTCAGATGCACAACGCTAAGTATTTTATCAATGCGTGGTTCGATGTCATATATTTTTTTATCAAATGCGGATTCAAAAAATTCCCTTACGGTGAGATCTAATTTGTCACGAGGAATAACTTGCAGTGCTGTTGCAAAGGTTAAATTCTTATCCGAGATAACCGTTCCAGATTCAGGAGTTAATGTCCCCGTAATCAGCTCAAAAATAGTACTTTTACCTGCGCCGTTTTGACCCATAAGAGCAATTTTTGAGCCTTCACGAACAGAAAAATCAGCCTCATCAAGGATGGGCTTTTGGGAGCCGTATTCAAAGGAAACTTTATTAAAACGTAATTTAACTTCACCTTTAGCCATAAGCGCTTATTTTACAGCTTACATAGCTAATAATCAACCCAAACTTAGTATCGTGAAGAAGTAGCGCGAGGGACAAACGTGAGTGCCTTTCCGTGCTTTTCGGCACGACCAGTTCGGCCAATGCGATGCACATAGTCTTCAAACGTATGAGGAAGATCGTAATTGATAACATGAGTCACGCTTTCAACATGTATGCCTCGCGCGGCAACATCTGTTGCGACAAGGACACGAACATCTCCATTTTTAAATCGGAGAAGCGCGCGTTGGCGTTGACTATGATTTTTATTACCATGGATTGATTCAGATTCAATACCATGCGCGGTAAGCTGGCGAGCTAATTTTTCAACACTGTGTTTCATTGAGCCAAAAATGAGCACGCGGCTAAAGTCTGAATTTTTAAGAAGAGTAATAAGCGTTTCAAATTTTGTGTGTTGCTCATAAGGGACTACATCTTGTTGAATACTGTCAGTGATATCTTTTTTCTTTACTGATACGGTAATCGGATCGCGAAGAAAATCGTTGACGATTTTTTTTGTATCATCATCAAAGGTCGCGGAGAAGAAAAGTGTCTCTCTCGTTTCAGGCGTTGCTAAAAGAATAGAGCGAATATCATTAATAAAACCCATATCAAGCATACGGTCTGCTTCATCAAGGACGATGGTGGTTATAGTTCGTGGTCTGAAATGCTTATTTTTAATTAAGTCTAATACGCGACCCGGTGTGCCAATAATAAAGCTATTTTTTCTACGAAGTGCTTGAATTTGTGGACGAATATTTACACCACCAACACAAATGACTGAGAAAAGTCTCATACCATATGAAAGCCTGCGAAGCTCGGCATCTATTTGTAATGCGAGCTCCCGCGTTGGCGCGAGAATAAGTGTTTGTCTATTTTGGTTTTTATATGTGTTTTCAATGAGTGGGATTAAAAAGGCGGCAGTTTTACCGGTGCCGGTTTCAGCAAGGCCGATAACATCGCGTCCTTTTAAAATATCGGGAATAATCTGGTCCTGAATAGGTGTTGGCGTAATCATCCTCATTGAATGAATATTCTTTAAAAGATGATGATTGAGTCCAAGCGTTGCGAAAGTATGTTTTGCTGTATACACCTCTTGTTGTATCTCAATAGGATTTTTGTTAATAAACTGAGATGGATTAAATGTTGGCATCTTGCGACCACCGCCACCACGTCTTCCACGAGAGGGAGCTTGATGGCTACGACGATTTGTTTGGGTACCACGAAATTGACTATGAGATGGCCTACTGTTAGAACTGGAAAAACTGCGACGTCGGTCGCTTTGAGGTCTCTCCAAATTGCTTCGGGTACCTCGACTTTTTGGGGTATACATTGGTATTTGTGTCAGTGAAACGAATAAACGTCTCAATAGTGTGCAGATAAAAATAATTCAAACGGAGACTCTTTAAAGGCGTCTGTAGCTAAAGAGCCCTACACGAGAATCAAAAGCTTATCACTATAATAATATAGATATACAAATAAGTCAATTGTTAATAAATAAGGCCACATAGTGTGGCCTGTAAGAGGGGAAGATGATAGTTATGCGTTTGCAGTGACTAATGTGCTTCCGGCTGGCTGGTAGAAAACACCAATCCAGTAATCGACATACGTGATATGTTCGGTGCCTGGTCCATGCACAATCGGAGAAAGTGAACGGTTAGTGTGCCAGAAAAGTTTGCCATCATCTGTCGTGTCGCTGATTGCACCCGCCAAAGTCCAAATCATCTCGCCGTAGTCAACATCAGCACTTTGCAAGTGGCTGTGTGCGGGGGACCAAAATGGGCCAAAGCTGATTTCAAACACCAACTGCTCGCCGGTTTCGCGATTACCATCAAGGACGACCATAATGCTCAATTGGTCAGATGTTTTGTCAGCCTTTTTCACTGCTCGTTCAATTCTTTTCGATAGTTTTGTTGGCACAAGCTCCATGAGTTGTTGTGTAATGAGGTTGACGTTCCGAGATGGGAAATTCCAATTCACCGTCCTCAGTAGCTCCAACCAATGTTCGATATTAACTATCAGCATGACGTCTCCAATGCGGAAAACAGAATCATTTGTTCTGTGAGGTACTATATATTTAAGAATTACCTTTGTCAAACAGATGATGATGTCTTCTCTCTATAGCTTCTTTTCGTGTATAATAAAGCTATTACTCATAAAATAAAAATATAAAATTATGAATAAAAAAGGATTGATTTGGGGAGGTATTATTACGGTCGTACTTATCGTTTTGTTTGCTCTCCCGCGTGTTAATGATCCAAATCGCGATGTCGTCAAGGTATGGAAAGATGCAGATGTTAATTGCTTATTAAGTCATCAACAAGCATCACAACACATTCATCCTACACTTCAAATATTGGTAAATGGCAAAGTAGAAAATATTCCACAAGATATCGGCATTGTCACAAGTTGTATGGCCGAGATTCATACGCATGATGCAACTGGCACACTACACGCGGAATCTGCATCGATAACAAAAGAGTTTACGCTCGGACAGTTCTTTGTTGTATATGGAAAAGATATGATTCGCGATGGCTATACACTTGAAGCAACTGCCAACGGTGAAGCAATAAATAATCCAGAAAATATAGTATTACAAGACGGTTTACCAATAGTCCTTCATTATCAAAGTATCTAAGGATATCTCATGGCAGATACAAAAAATAACAATAATAATCCAGCAGGTGGTGGTGAAAAAAACGAAAGTGTCCATAGCCATCAAGCAAGTATTCAAGAAATTCAGCAAGAATTAGCTGGCGGACCAAATGCCATATCAGTTATTAGGCTTGTTGATGCGTTAATCGCAACGGCATTTGAAGAGCGCGCCTCAGATATTCATATTGATCCTACAGAGAATCAGATTCGAATACGGTTTCGTATTGATGGTGTATTACATGATAACTTCACATTTCCAAAGCAACTACAATCAGAGGTTATTACTCGAATAAAAATTCTTTCAGGCATGCGTACTGATGAGCATCAAGCACCACAAGATGGTCGCTTTAAAATACCTATTGAAGGGCATGAATATATCGATGTTCGTGTTTCTATTGCGCCAACGTATTATGGAGAAAATTGTGTAATGCGATTACTTGCGGGGCAGTCACAAGATTTAACACTTGAAATATTAGGATTTTCTCAACTCAATCTTGAACGTATTAACCGTGCGATTAAAAAGCCATACGGAATGATCCTTGCAACAGGGCCAACCGGCTCAGGTAAAACAACTTCGCTCTATGCAATGTTAAAAAAACTTAACACCAAAGAAATTTCTATTGTAACGATTGAAGACCCGATTGAATACTCAATCCAGGGCATTGATCAAGTACAAGTAAATCCACAAACAGGACTTACGTTTGCTGATGGACTACGTTTTATTTTACGACAAGATCCAAACATTATTATGGTTGGGGAAATCAGAGATAATGAAACAGCAAAGGTCGCGGTGAACGCTGCCATGACAGGGCATTTAGTACTTTCAACACTTCATACGAATGACTCGGCAACGACACTTCCGCGATTACTTGAAATGGATGTTGAACCATTTTTGATTACTTCAACGGTCAATATAGCAATTGGTCAAAGGCTTGTTCGTATGATTTGCTCTGACTGCAAGGCAGAGCGTGACTTGAGTGATGAAGAAATAAAAAGTCTTACCAAATTTATATCACAGGATTTTTTCAAAGATCAGCGTAGTTTCTCAATTGGTGTTGGATGTAAAAAGTGTGATGCAAGTGGCTTTCGGGGGCGTGTCGGCATTCATGAGGTTTTAGAAATCAATGAAGAAATACGTGGATTGATCATGAAAAATGCCAACGCCCAAGAAATTAAAGAATCAGCAATACGCGGGGGAATGAAAACCATGCTCGAAGATGGATTAGAAAAAGCAAAACAAGGTATTACAACCATTGAAGAAGTGTTGCGAGTATTTAACGAATAGATACATATGGAGGAACAAAATCAAAAACCAGCTCCACCGCGGATTGAACAGAAACCTGAACAAGTGGCAAGGCCGGTAATAAAAAAAATAAAAAAAAATAGAAATATTTTCTTGCGAGTTCCTCTTCAAGAAAAAGTTTTGTTTGCTAAAAATATGGCGCTCGCGCTTCGTTCGGGTGTCTCAATTGTAAACTCGCTAAAGATGATGCTCAATCAGACCAAAAGTAAATCAATGAAGACAGTTTTGATGAGCCTACTTGAAGACGCAAACAAAGGAATTTTTCTTTCAGCGGGACTTGAAAAATTTTCGAATGTTTTTGGTGGTTTGTTTATAAATGTAATTAAAGTTGCAGAATCAAGCGGTACGTTACCAGAAAATTTATTATATCTAGGAGATGAATTACGGAAGAAAGAAGAGCTTCGTAAAAAAGTTAAAGGAGCATTAGTATATCCAGTCATTATTCTTATAGCAACGGTTATCATTGCGGTTACGATGGTTGTGTTTGTTTTCCCAAAACTATTGCCCCTATTTTCAAACGCTAAAATTGAATTACCGTTGACCACAAGAATATTGATAGGATTATCTGAATTTTTAGGACAGTATGGTATCTGGGCACTTTTTGGAGTAATTGCTTTACTTATTGGCATTCGTATGTTGCTTAAAATTCCTTTATTAAAGTTTTGGTATAATCGAACACTTTTCTTTGCGCCATTATTTGGAACGTCAATAATAAACTACAATATGGCAACGTTTACACGTGTGCTTGGTTTGCTTTTAAAAAGCGGTGTAAAAATAACTGAAGCACTTGATATTACTGCATCAACACTTACGAACCCTGTATATCGCAAGGAATTAATGCAGGCGAGTGAAGCAGTGCGAAAAGGAGGATATATTTCTCGACGATTAGTTGAACGCCCACATCTTTTTCCGCCACTTTTAACCAATATGATTGAAGTCGGTGAAAATACCGGAAATTTAACGGAAAATTTAGAATATCTTGCGCAATATTATGAGTCTGAAGTTGATGACTTTGTAAAAAACCTTTCAAGCATACTTGAACCAATATTATTACTTATCATGGGTGGTGTTGTTGGATTTATTGCACTTTCATTTATCACACCAATTTATCAAGTGACACGAACAATCCGATAGAGATAAAAGGATAAGACACACAAAGAAGTAACATAAAAATGTTCTTTTCTAAAAAAAATAACGGCATCACACTGATTGAAACAATTATAAGCATTGCAATATTAGGCATCGTTATGTTGGGGGTTTTTCAAGGGTTTTCACTTCTTTTTGATATATTTTTTATTTCTGAAGTTCAATTAGCCTCAAGTACACTAGCAAATGAGCAATTAGAGATTATTAGAAATATCCCGTATTCTACTATTGGAACAATAGGCGGAGTTCCTGTAGGCGTTGTTGAGCCAGTAATTCAAAAGCAAAAGAATGGTATTCTCTTCAATGCAACAACAACGATTCGCAATATAGATGATCCATTTGACGGGGTTTTTGGCGGGGTTCCTCATGATGCTTTTCCAGCAGACTATAAATTAGTAGAAATTATTTTACAGTGTGTTTTATGTGAAGATACATCAATTTTTACTTTTACAGGGAGAGTCGCTCCTAAAGGTCTTGAAACAGCAACCGACAATGGTGCCTTATTTGTTCAGGTTATTGATGCAAGTGGGCTTCCGGTCTCAGGCGCAACCGTACAGATTACTAATACAACGCTCGTGCCAGAGATTGCCATTTCAGATATAACTGATGGTGATGGATATTTAAAAATTATTGATACATCTCCCGCAAGTGAGTCGTACCACATTGAAGTAAGTAAGTCAGGATATTCAAGTGATGCGACATATCCGCCATCGGGTGGTAATCCAAATCCGACAAAACGTGATGCAACTGTTGTGGCACAAAACATAACACACATTACATTCACCATTGATAAAGTGAGCACGATACAAGCATCAAGCGTTACAACGATATGTGCCCCGATTTCAAATTTTGATTTTGATATTACGGGAGTAAATTTAATTGGTACAAGTCCTGATGTGCCAAAATTTTCAGCATCATACGTAACAGACGCAAATGGTCTTTTAACTATTACCAATATTGAAGGAGATACGTATACAACAAATTTTACTGATACTGCTTATGACATACAAGGAACTATTCCGACCTCGCCCTTTGTGCTATTACCTGACAGTACACAGGCTTTTCGTATAGTTACAACAACAAAAAACCCCTCAGCATTAATGGTGACTGTTGTCGACGAGATAACTGGTTTGCCACTTTCTGATGCATCGGTCACATTAACAGGATCTGGGGTAAATGAAACATTGATTACCGGTAGAGGATTTTTAAGTCAGGGAGATTGGTCTGGGGGAAGTGGACAAATTGATTTTACAACGCTCAATGAGTATTTTTTACAGGACGGCAATCT
>Ga0066639_10005120_pt1 | contig 11083 bp, 16 predicted proteins | sample CryGeyCG2114_010_2_FD_59504 | JGI IMG/M metagenome (GOLD analysis project Ga0066639, IMG submission 59504) | Groundwater microbial communities from aquifer - Crystal Geyser CG10_big_fil_rev_8/21/14_0.10 | ecosystem: Environmental > Aquatic > Deep subsurface > Groundwater | place: USA: Utah... | reverse complement strand
GCATGTCCCCCGCTATCAAATCCCAGCTATACCGCGACAACGCAAGCTCCTTAGCGGTCTTCGTGACCTCACGAACCTTCTCTGGACGCGCCATAATGTCCTTCACCGCTGCAGCTATTTGCTCCGGCGAATCAGCATCAACCGCCCACCCCGTGGTTTCTTTCTCAGGATCCCGCTTCTCATCAAACAGAAAATCAGCAATACCTCCCTCCTGAGTCGCAATGACCGGCAACCCAGCCGCAAACGCCTCCACAAACGAATTCCCCATGCCCTCAGAGCGACTAGGACGCGTAAAGATATCGCACGCAGCAAGCATGAGCGGCATCTTGTCGTGCCCGATCTGCCCCATGAAGCGAGCGCGTTTCTCGACACCCAGCTCACGAGCCATCTTCTTCAATTTCTCTTCGTCGGGCCCAATACCGTATATAAGGAAGGAGACGTTTTCGGGAAGAAGCGGAAGCGCGTTAATAACGTCGTCAACCGCGTTCTTATGCACGAGCCGCGACGTCGTCACTACGAACACATCACCTTCTTTCTTGCCAAGCTTAGCGCGCATGGCAGCAACCTCCTCTGGAGCCTGCACTTTAGCGAAACGTGCAGTATCAACCGCGTTTGGAATAACCTTCGCCTCCCCCTCAAACCCCATACGTCTTCCCCATCGTTTCAAAAAGGTGGAGATGGGCTGGAGCGCATCCGCACTCGTAAAGCCCTGCTTAAAGAGCGGCCACACGGGCTTCATCATGCGCTCGATGTACTCCGGTGGATCACCCTCCTGAAGCGTCAAAAGATACTTCACCTCTGGATGCTGTTTCTTAAAGAGCCCAGCGGGAATTGCACACGAGTGCGCCATCATTGCCCAAATACCATCGTATTCATATTTCTTGTGAAGCTTCCCCGCCTCCCACGCCGCAAGCACCTGATACAGATGCTTATTCACATGCAGTGGAAACTTCTTCAAGTCAGCAATGCTTGGGTCCTTCCGCACCGGCCCAATGCGATGCACGAGCACATTCCCCACCTGTTCAACCTTCGGCAAGTTCGTATCAAAACGCAGCGTCACCATATGAAATTCAACCTCTTCAGGCGAGATACGATCAGTGATCTCTTTGATCGCAACCTCAGCCCCACCGATAAAGCGGGGGTAGTAGTTGAGGGAGAAGATAAGGACTTTTTTCATACTTAAACTGACTTTACTTCTTCGCGCATAAGATCCGCATACGCATACCGTATCTGATTAGCAAAAGCGTCCCCTCGCCCGAGTGCAACCCGCTCAAGCGAGCGCGCCGCAACGGCCGCAGCCTCTCCTTCTTGAGCACTTGATATGCCGTATACCTGGTCGGCATCGGAGAGGATCGTACGCAAAAGAAGGCGTGAGTACAACGGCAACCCGCTAAATCTCTGATCAGCGAGCGTCACCAAAAGTGGCAACTGACATTTACGCCGCGTGAACACCGCCGCAAGAGCCGCATAGCTCGCCATGATGGACCAACAAAAAAGATACCGATGCTCCCTACACAGCCGCCGCGCCTTCCACGCACCGAGCACCGGAAGCAGGAACTTGTCGAAAGCATTCCCGAACCCCACGCGATGCACGCGCACGTTCTCACCAGGCGCAGCACCGCCGACGTCTTTTTTGAAGCGAGTTGTCACCACGTCAAAGTCAAGCTCTGGCATGGCCTCCATGAGCGACACGAGCGCCCGCTCGGCAGGACCAACGACCGGCAGGAATGTCGTTGAAAACACCAACACGCGCTTTTCAACTGCCTGCCCCCGCTCGTGAGCCGCTATGAACTCCTCTATATATCCTTTCAGAGAGCGCGTCGCCTCCCACCCAAGCGCTTTCGTCTTCCCGACGTCGAGCGAGGACTCCGCACGGTTCGCGCTTCGAGCGGGCAACATCACCACTTCCCCACCAAAGAGCTCTGCCACCTCGCGAATGCTCCACGACTCCTCGCACCCGAGACCATACTCGTCACACTGCCCTTTCTCGGCAACAACCAGCAGCCCATCCACAATGTCATCAACATGCGTGAAGTTGCGCCGCTGCGTACCCGGGCTCGTCACCGCAAGCGGCTCACCCTTCACATACATTTGTCGAAACGCCTCAATGACCGTGCCGTACACACCCGCCCGCTCACCAGGCCCGTATACGTTATAGAAATAGGTGATGGCGTACGGAAGCCCTTTTTCCTCCCCAACCTTCTTCACGCGCTCCGTGTTCTCAGCCTTCGTGCGCACGTACGGCACCGCCCCTTTATCCCACCCCTCGTTCCCAAACTTCGTAGAAGAGCCGGCATACACAAGCTTGCACCCGCTCTTCTTCCAAAACTCGATAACGCCCGCCGTACCAACGGTATTCAAGTCTTCCACGACCTCCGGCTCAAGCACGCTCTGTTCAACGCGTGCGTACTCCCCCAGATGAAAGATCACATCAGGATCCTCAGAAACATGCTTCTCGATATCTTTCGTATGACCCTCACGGTACTCAACCCCCGAAACATGATTATCCCGCGAACCAGCGAAATAGTTATCAAGCGAGATGACGCGATGCCCATCCGAAACGAGTCGACGACAGAGTCGACTTCCAATGAGCCCTGCGCCGCCGGTGACAAGGATGGTTTTCATAGAAGGTACCGTAGCACGAGCCAGACAGGGTGCCCTGCACTAACCTACGGGATTACTATATTTTTCGAACCAACCCGCAATCGCCACATCTTCCGGCTTCTCTGTAGCTACCCATTGCGCGAAGTTAAACACCTCATCATCTGAAGCGGTGCTGACCTGCCCATTCAGCTCGAGGAACGTAAGCGCGGCTACCGTAGCAGTTCGTTTATTGCCATCTACGAACGGATGGTGCGCAATGATGCTCCGCGCATACACGGCGGCCTTCAGAAACACTGTTGGGTACAGCTCGCGCCCGAACACCACCTGTGCAGGCTGCCCAACCGCACTTTCAAGCGCGCCTTTCTCCCGGACACCATCAGAGCCGCCGCTTTCTTCAAGTACGGCGGCATACACGAACAGCAGATCGTTAAGCGTAAGGTACGTCACATCACAATTTGTTACGCGTCAGCAAGACGGTCAAGTGCTTTCTTGTATCGTTTGATGATCCCCATTGATGCCTGGGCAACGTCCTGCTCGTGCGTATCAGCAACCGGCGTAACATTGAATACCGGCTTCGAACGCCGAACAACGGTAAAAGACTTCCCTTTCCCAATTTGGTTGATGTATTCCTCCATATTTTCGCGCAACTCTTTAAGCCCCACGATTGCATTTTTCATATATACAAAGTTTATCTTTACATAAACCTAGAGTCAAGCATTGACAAACTCCCTTTCCATACTATGATACCCCCATGGTTCACCAGAATCACGACATGAATACAACCAAGCGCTCCGTCTGCGACGGAGGCACTGCCCTTGTCTTTGCAGCGCCGCTTGTATTCAGCCGTGATCTCTCTATCTTCTCCTAAATTCCCGAACCGTAGCTAGAGCAACCCCGGCTGGATGAAAGCCGGGTTTTCCTTAGATACGGCCCACTCCAGCATGCTCTTTGAAATGAGATAGAAAATGACTGAAGAAAAGAAGCGTGTCTCGTTTCGCACCGGTACCCGCGTATACCTGCGGCCATTTGAAGCTGAAGAGGCAGCGACGTTGCAGCGGTGGATCAACGACCCAGAGGTCACCCAGTACCTCAGCCGTACGCACCCCGTTACGTTGCGCGAGGAGAAAGAGTGGATCGAGAGCCACGGCAAGAGCGAAAAGAACGTCGTGCTTGCCATCGTTACGACCGACGGTGACCGACTCATCGGCAGCATCGGGCTTCATGGCATCAACCTCATCGACCGCACCGCCACTACCGGCACGACGATCGGCGAACGGGACTGCTGGTGTAAGGGGTATGGCACTGAAGCCAAAATGCTTCTGCTCGACTTCGCCTTCAACACGCTTGACCTGCACAGCGTGCTTTCTGAAGTGATCGCCTTCAACGGGCGAAGCTTGAAGTACGCCGAGAAGTGCGGGTACGTGGAAGTCGGCCGCATCCCGAGCTGGTTTCGTCGTAACAGCGAGCATTATGACAGCGTCATGCTCGTGGTGACCCAGGAACGCTGGCAGCCGTTGTGGGAAGTGTATGCAAAAGCACATGACGCAGAGAGTAAATAATGTATAAGGGCCGCCCAGTGGGCGGCCCTTTCGCTATTGTCTTATGGGCCAGCCCACTCCGAAAGAGTGAGTAGCGTCTTGACCCATGGCGGGGGTTGGCTGCGCGCAAAAATCACGATGTAGAGCGCGTCTTCCCCGTGTTCCTCCCGAGCTTCCCTCATCGACTTGCCTGTGGTGTACACGTCGTCGACGACGAGCTTCCCGTCCTCCGAAGAACAGTGCTTTTCGAGCGCCTCGGCGAGGCGGCACCCGCCCTGGGGTATGCCGAGAACTTCGCTGAAAGTGAAGTTGCGAGTGATGACCGCGGCGATGGTTTCGATACTCTCATCGCTGAGATCGTCACACTCAAACTTGAAAGAGAGTTTCCCACCAGCATGCGCAGTGAACTCCCCATCCTGAAAGAGCGCCATGGCTTCCTCCTTGTGCTTGTTTGACCTGATACAGAGTATCACGTGGTGCTGAGAGGCTAAAACAGCGCCCGTACCCCTTTTATTCGGCTTGTTTCGAGTAGTTCCTGATACACATACCTTGGGTACGCTTCATGCCGAACTGCTCATAAAAAGCTTGGAGGTCTGTGTCGCAAAGCAGATCGATCATGTAAAACTCCTTCAGCACTTCAAGGATGCGCTTAACCAACTCTTTGCCAATTCCCTGTTTCTGGTACTCGGGCAGTACCTCGAGGAGCGGAATGTACGCAGAAAGTGTTTTGTCTGTGATGGCGGTAACGTACCCGACGACCTTGTCGTTATCGCAAGCAAGCACAACGCAATCACGATTCTGAAGTACTTTCAGATGCGTTTCTTGAGACGGAACACTTTCCCAACCAACGAAGAACCCTTCAAGCGAAGACGAGCTGACTCCATCTAACGAGGAGGTGTAAGTGATGTTCTTCATATTTATCCCTCAAGACGAGAGAACCACTTCTTCGATAGCGCCTCTTCCAAATCCACTCCCTCCCTATCAGCAAACAGAAGAAGGAAGCCGAGCACGTCGGCAAACTCGTTGGCAAAAGATTCTTTTATTTCCTCTTTACTCTTACCTTTTTGACGCCCCCGATCGGTGAGCATAAGGTAAATCTGCATACATTCTCCCCACTCCTCAGTTAACTTGAAAGGAAAGTAGTCGCGATCAACCTTTACATCTGGAAACTCCCGCTCGTACTTTTGCATTACCAGCTTTGCTTTTTCTGTAAGTTTGGAGATGTCGCTCATGCGGGTAGTTTAGCAAATGGTTGTAGCAGTAAAGATGTCACAGGTAATAATAAGCTCTTTACACAAGTATATACTTTGTATATACTTTCCAGTATGAGAACAAAGATCCAAAAATGGGGTAACAGTTTAGGAGTTCGCTTGCCCAAAAGTATTACTGAACAAAAGGCCCTTAAGCCAGGTAGTGGTGTCACCGTAATACTTAAAAATGACCAAATCGTCATTGAACCGACTGAAGAAAATATATCCCTGAAGTCCATCCTGTCTGCGGTGTCGACGGATAACCTTCACGAAGAAACTGAGTGGTCTCACGCACGAGGAAATGAAGCATGGTAGCGAAACCCTATATTCCTAATAGGGGTGATGTAGTGTGGGTTGACCTTAACCCTACTCGAGGTAGAGAACAGGCACGAGTACGTCCTGCTATCGTTATGTCACCCAAGGCCTACAATCAGAAAACCAACCTGGCGATCATGTGCCCCATTACCTCTGTACAAAAGGGCTACCCCTTCGAGGTGGAGATAAAGGACAAGAAAATATCAGGCGCTATATTGTCAGACCATGTTAGGTCATTAGACTGGAAAGCTCGAAACACAAGATTCATCGCTAAAGCAAAACCAAGTGTTACGGCTGAAGTACAGTCAAAGCTATTATTGCTGCTTGGTGGGCAGTGAGTTTGATAAATATTATAAAAACGACTGGGGCTGCCATCCGTAGATGGCAGCCCCCAGCTAAGCGAAACACCGCCTTTGGCGATGACTCCTCTGCGCGTTGCAGAGATACTGGTGTAAGACCGCAAGATAGGAGGTGGCGAGCTTAGCATCACCTTCCTCCTCCTCATGGGTCCGGAAGCGTTCCAGAAACTCGATCTTCTTCCGAATCTCCGGCACGATTAGATCGAAGTGGCAGATGTTGGGAATATCGAGCTCGTCGTGCTCGATGCTGAACTGCCGCTGAGCACCCAGCATCGGTTCGTGGCCGATATAGGCCGTGCGCGAGACTTCGAAATAGCCCGTATTTTCGTAGCGATCGAGCTGCTCAGTAAGGCCGTCAACGACCTTTCTTAGAGCTGGTATCTCGAAAAACGGGTCCTGTTTGCGCCTCTCGATCCCGAGCATCACATCCAGGACATCACTGGCTGATTGCATTGACATGGCACCACTCCCTTTGTTCAACCTGTACTAAATATGTACCTTTGTCTTACCTGCATCAAATTGCAAGCATTGCTGGAGGGTACGCCCTATCCTTGAATAAGGGCGAGCTTTCTCTCCTTGCTCCAGCGTTTTATCTCTGCTTCCCTTTTGGATGCACTGCTGCGGTCGGGATGCTTTTCTGTATAGACGATTCGCTTTGCTTTTTTGGCACGCGTGTAGTTTCCTCCATCGCCGCGCACATGTTCTTCAAAACGTCTTACGGCGTCGGTCGTTATGCCTGTATAGAGACTGCCGTCTTCGCATTCGAGAAGATAGACGTGGTACATCTATTTCTTATCACTAAAAATATTTCGCAGGGTCTCTTCTGGGACTTCGTAGGGTCTGTTGGTGTCGGATTTTGGGGTGTCGTTTTGCCGGGTGTCCTGGCGACTGTCGGAAGCGTTTGAGGACTGCCGCTTTGGATCTTGCCTTTGTGCTGGCTTTTGCGGAGCATGCTGCTTGGATGTTTCTTTTGGCTTTGCGGCCGGAGTAGAGCCTTCACTCTTCTTCAACACCTCAGCGAGCGCACCCTTCAAGGGAGCTTGCTGCTGCTTTTCTTTGGAAATTTCCTTTTTGTCGTTGTTTGCCGTCATCCCGCGAAGAATATCTTTCAACTCTCCCGCTGACTTCTGACCGGGATTGCCCGCAGGTGCGCGATTGGCATTTCCCTGCCGTGGAGGAGGCCCTCCACGTGGCGGCTCACGCTTCGGCGCTTTCTGCTTGGGCTCAGGCATCTCGTCCCGAGGCGCAAGCTCATCAAAGATCTCTTTTTCAACAGAACTGCGCGGCGTACCAAACGCAACACGCGATGCTTCTATAACCCGCTGCTTGAAACCTGTCGGTGGTGGCTCAATGGGCGGCAACGAGACAGCCGAGAACGGCCGCGAGCCAACGCCGTCGATCATAAGCGTGAGGTACATCTGGTACATGCCCAGGTTCACCAAGTCTTCCTGGTTGAACTCAGGTAAAAAGATGGTCTCGAGCACCTCAGCATCAAAGGGCCCCACACGAAACGCCACCGTAGTGCCCACGTTCCCAAACACAGCCGCACGCACCTCTTCCTCCATCTGCTCTACGTACTGGTGCGCGATTGTGAGATTCAGCTTGTACTTGCGAGCCTCAGACAGGATCTCGGCAAACGTCTCGTTCGCAAAGTTCTGGAACTCGTCGACATAGAAATAGAAGTTGGGAAGCTCGCTGATGTCGCGTGCGGAGAGGTCCGCACGCGACATGGCAGCGAGGAAGATTCGAGTCGTGATCATAGAACCCAGGAGCTGCGTGTTTGTGTCCCCCACCAACCCCTTCGACAGGTTGACGATGAGGATCTTGCGCTCGTCCATAAGCTTCCTGATATCAAACGACGACTCCGGCTGACCAATAATATTCCTAATCAAAGGATTGCTCGTGAACTGCCCGACCTTGTTCTGGATGGCGGGCGTCGCCTCCTGCGTGAAGCGGTCGGTGTACTGGGCAAACTCCTTGGTCCAAAAATCCTTCACCACCGGGTCCTTGATGTTGTCGACGACTTTCTTCCGATATGCTTTATCGGTGTACATGCGATTCACCCCCAACAACGTCGCACCTGGGTACTCAAGCAACGCCAGAAGCGTATTCGTGAGGATATATTCCATGCGCGCCGACCACGCATCCTGCCAGATCTTCTTGAACGTCGCCATGAGACCACTCGTCACCAGGTGCCGCTTGTCGTACCCCACGTCTTCCATGACGTTGAAGGCAATGGGCTGGTCGAGATCAAAAGGCGCAAAGTACACAACATCGTTGATGCGGTTCTCAGGAATATACTCGAGGAGCTTGTCGGCAGTACCACCATGCGGATCAATGAAGGCAAGCCCCTCACCATTTTGAATATCCTGAATTGCCATATTCTCAAGCAAGGTCGACTTCCCCATGCCCGTCTTGCCGATGACGTACATGTGCTTAGTGCGGTCAACCGCCTTTAACCCAAACGGCACACGCTTGCCACGACTGTCGGTGGCAGCGAAATACGTGACGCGGTCGGGGTTATTCATGAGTACAGTATACCGTTTCGTGAGATGACGTAACGGTGGAGATTTGTTCAACAAAATATAGACCTAGGATTGCCTTGTCCGCACCCAAAACATCCTGAATAAAGAGGTCAATAAATATGCTTAGGATATGGAGTCCTTTGCAGATTGGATGAGGCTTAAGGAGCAACTGCACAGGAACAGCGCACGCCCACCGCGCGTTTCAGAAGGCGACATTTGGTGGACAAGCATCGGGAAGAATATTGGATTTGAGATAAAAGGAAAAAGTCGCCTATTCTCACGCCCGGTGATTATCTTGAAAAAATATGCACATGGATTCTATTTTGTCATCCCTACCAGTACACAAAAGAAAGATGGTTCGTGGTACTTCCACTTTCTCCAAAAAGACCGCGTAGTGGTTGCCTGCCTGCACCAGGCACGTGCTATGGGTCACCGTCGCCTATCATCAAAGATCGGAAAGCTTGATTCAAAAGACTATAAAGACCTTAAACAAAAGTTTCTATCTCTGTATATGAAATAAATATTCCCCGCCAGCACTGGGCGGGGCCGCGGGAGAATCCCGAAGTCTTTAGTATAGCCCAGGTAGTGTGGTGCGCAATGTTCGATAGTTACAAAGAATCACCTGTTATCTTTGCTCAGCGCCTTCATGCTTGAAACTCTTGGCGATCTTCCACACACCCTTTTCTCGAAAGGCAGGAACGTTCTGACGACGAGCAGCGTTAGTAAGTGCCGGGGCTGATTTACCATTTTCCTTCACGTACTCGGAAAGCGTAACAATCTCATCTCCTGTAAGATACGTGATTCGCTTATGAAGCGACTCCATAAGTGCGAGAGAAAGAATCTTCTCCATTTGTTTCGCAGTCTTTTTGTCTCTATATTCTACAAAGGTGCTGTAGTACTCCTTTTTACCTTTGTCCCGAATGATAACCCCGGGAAAGCCGAGTCTTTGCAGTTGATAGTTCATCAACACCCGCCCGATACGTCCGTTTCCGTCACAAAATGGGTGGACTGTTTCAAACGCAAGGTGGAACGTTGCAATCTTGTCGATAATAAAGGACTCCAGGTCGCTGGTGTATTCGAGAAGCGCGGCCTCGATCATTCTCTCAACATGCTCTGGAGCGGGAGCTATATGCGTACCGATGCGGACATACTCTCCTGGCTCTCTAAATCGCCCAGCAATCTGGTCATCAATACCGATCATAAGCATCTTATGAAGAAACAAGATACCTTCTTTATTTATTTCCGTCTCTTGAGACTTGCTACGAATATGTTCCACCACCCTGGCGAGATTCTTTGCCTCGAAAACCTCGCGAACCGACACGTCGCGAGCAACCTCCATCTCGAGAATGATTCTTTCAGTCTCCTTCAGCGTAAGCGTGGAGTTCTCAATCGCGTTTGAGTTGTACACCGCCTCAGCAACTTCCGCTTCACCGACCATGACCAAAAGCGACTCTTTGCCTTTCTTAAGAGAGTCGAATTCTGCCTTTAGGTCCTGGAGCCTGGTTCTAGTCGGTTTAGTGCTTGCCATTGGCTACATTGTAATCTTTTCACTATTTTATGTCAATTATTAGTGAATAGGCACCTAAAATAGCTATCCATTTACTAATCTTTCTGGGTAAGCTCTACGGCTATGGCCCTAACCGTTTAAGCCGTCGATACACCTCGTTGCCATTACGCTTACCGACGAGATAGATGCGCAGAAACTTACCCTCTACCCGATACGATACTCCCCACTGTCGGCTCTATAAAACGACGCTCCCTTGAGTAGTTTGCTGTCTTGGGGATAGGGGTCAGAAAGCAGCGCAACTATTTTCCGCATAATTTGACCGGCTTGCTTTTTAGGCAGCCGCTCAATGAATTTCACCACGCGCTTCTTAAGATCAAGCGTCAGCATCGGCAGAAAGAACTTTCTTTAGAAACGCCTCTGACTTCTTTGGACCAAGAAAATCATCATTCTTTTCAGCCTCAACCGCTCGCGCAGCCCACAGAGCATCTTCCATATCTTCGAACCGCTTATACTCACCCTCAGAGAGTATAACGGCTACCTTGCGACCATTCTTGGTAATGCGGACCGGCCCGCGCTGAGCGCTATCGAGAAGCTCCCCAAAATGGTTCTTAGCCTCCCGCGCTGCAATTTCCTTAGTTTGGCTCATAGAGCCATAATAGCTCTTTTGGCTCTTTTCTGTCAAGAGACCAAAAGAGTCCGCAAACCCTACTGATACTGAATATAACTAGGCCGCGGCGTAAGCTCCAACAGATCAGCCGGCGTCAGAAGACGAGTCGAAGGAGCCTTCAGATCGTTCTTATAGAAAACCTTAAAGCCCGTAAACTCCACCGGCTCGGGCGCAATGAAAGAGCGGTATGTATTGATCTTCTTGGCAGGCGGCCCCCACCCATCCATGACGATGACGATCTGCGTCTCGGGCCGTATCTCAATGGACTCGTAGCCCGTGACCATGCGCTGCGTGAAGCGATGCACCACCAAAAGCTTC
>Ga0066639_10005117_pt1 | contig 11085 bp, 11 predicted proteins | sample CryGeyCG2114_010_2_FD_59504 | JGI IMG/M metagenome (GOLD analysis project Ga0066639, IMG submission 59504) | Groundwater microbial communities from aquifer - Crystal Geyser CG10_big_fil_rev_8/21/14_0.10 | ecosystem: Environmental > Aquatic > Deep subsurface > Groundwater | place: USA: Utah... | reverse complement strand
CTGATAATAAAAGGTCCCCGGCGGGATTAGACCCAAAACTTTTTAATGTTGGAATTACTGAATCCAATGGCCTGAGCAACTTCGAAAAGGTCACACGCAAGATGAATGAAAAACGGCCTCAGCTAATACCTTAAGGGGACGTCATGCTTCAAAGTTTTTTGGCTCTCATCATTCTACACATGTCTTCTGCCTATGGGCAAAGCGCTCAAAAAATTGTACCCGTAGCCGCCGCGGGCACAACAGCACTGGTTCTCTCGGCGGGTTCTAACTCAGCAGCCGCTCAAAAATTAAAAAAAGCTTGTCAGGGTATTGGTGGAGCACCGGCGTGTGTGATGAGTGTTATGGCTGGCACGCAAGCGGCCGTTCAGTTGTTTAAGGCAGATCGAAACTTAGAAACTCTATCAGCACTTGGTTGTCAAAATACAGATTGCTCTGGTGGTGGCGCTGAACCGAATGGGGCCTTTGATGAAACCTCCGAGCCACAGGCCTCACAATACCACTCCTCGGGTTTAGACATACCAAGTGCCAAGGAAACAATCACAGAATTGCAAAAAAACAATCAGGAGTTATTGGCGGATTTAAAAAGTGATGGCTATAGCTATGATGAAAAAACAAAAAAAATATTGAGCCCAGTGGGCAGTGTACCGGCCTCAAGCCTATCGGGTGATTTGGGAGGCATGGCCTCTCAGGGTTTTAAAGAGCCTGATATTGAGCAAACCAAAGAAGCGCTAAAGGTGGCTCAAGAAGAGGGGCGCAAGTACGCAGCCCATCTGCGCCAAAAGTTATCTGTGGCCTCCGTATCTGCGTATCGCCGCCTGCCCACGGCAGAAGGCGCAGAGAGTTTGAGCGGTGAGGATATTTTAAAAGAATATATGGCAAAGCTCCAAAGACAGCCACAGGCCATCAATGGTCTTGCTCAAGACTTGGCTGTCCCAGAGGAGAGAGTGAGAGCCGGCAAACAAGAAGATATTTTTCAGGTGATGAGTCGGCGATACCAACTGCTGGATGTTCAAGGAAAATTCCAGCCTCGCTAGTTCTCTTTTCCACACCGACTGACAGCACTTTGAAAACGATCGGACCAACCCTTTTCTTTGTTTTGAAACTTCACAGTTGAGGCTGCATTTCTAAATTCAGTGTAGTGCTCGTGGTTAAGTTCGCAGGCTTTTGTAAAGGCACTTAAAGATGTGGAGTAATCTTTTAAGCTTAAGGCCACTTTTGCAAGCTCATTCCAGCATTTATCGGAAGCTTTGTTGGCGCGCACACAGCGATGAAAGTAGTATTTGGCACTCTCCCAGTTTTTCATTTCTAGGTTTTGCGTTCCCGCTGTGTATTGTGCCAGCTCTGATTTGGGAAATTTTTTGGCTGCCTGATGTATTAAATTTCGTGATTTTTCAGAAAGCCCCTTTCCTTTATAGTCTAGCCCTGCATAAATATAATTCTCTGCCACCCGTGGATTTTTTTTAATGGCTTTTTCACAGTACTCGAGGCTCTTTTCAAAAAAAGAATCTTCCGAATAAAACCGGCAGAGCTTTGTATAGACAACGGCATTGTCACCAAAGGCCTTTTGCATATCTTGTAGTACGGTTCTTTGCTCGTAGTTGTTTTTTGTTTTTGAAAAAATATGATAAAGCCCTTCGTAGGCAGCCATGTACTTTTTGTCTTCTTTAAGTATGGCTCTAAAGGTCTCCGCTGCTTTATCTAGCTGCTCGCTCTTAATGTAAGCGTTGCCGAGTTCTTCCGTGATGCTTAGCTTTGTGGGTTCTAACAGATGCAGAACCTCCAGAGTGCGCGTTTCATTTTTTGTATCTTTGAGTCCACGATAGGCTTTGGCCAGAAGGTCTAGTTTTTCTGCATTTGGCTCGGACTTAGAGTTGTTTAACTCATGGAGAGCCTCTTTGTACCTTTTTTGTGAAATAGCTTTTTTTGCCTTTGCAACAGAGCTCGCCCCCCTTTTCTGGCTCAAGGTCTTGGGGAGAGCTTGTTGATAGGCTAGTAAACTGAGCAAAATCAGGCCTAAAAATGATTTCATATCTATAATCATTATAGGCGTTGGAGAAAAATGAAAGTCCAAAACTTTAAACCTAAATTCTTAAGGGTCCTCAGCGATAATAAGGGGCAGGGAAGCACTGAGTATGTATTAGTCCTTCTGATATCTACCTTGTTTGTTGTTGGCTTATTGTTGCAGTTTCATCAAGGTTTTCGGCAATTCACAAATCAGTATTTTGGATCTTATCTTTCGTGCCTTTTAGAAACGGGAGAATTACCAAGCCTTGGATACTCTGGGCCTCGGGCTCCAGAGTCGTGTGAGGTGGAGTATCAGCCCTTCACATTGGCTCAAGGTCGTCCACCTGTAGAAGGGAGTGGCACGGCAGGGAATGTGGGAGGCGGAGGTAGTGGATCTTCAGAAAAGACTAGTGAGGCTGCATCGGCGGCAACTGGAGCCGGTTCGGAGCCTAGGCAAATAACTGCGTCAGCGGGAGCTGGTGGCGGGGTTCCTGGAGAGATTAACTCCTTTGGTCTTCTTGGTGATAAAAGTGGCCGTATCAAAAAAGTTCCTCTTTCTAAGGCAGATATAGACACTGGCAGTACATCCTCAGCCGAGTTTGAAGATCTGGAACGGAATGGTGATAGTGGTAATAACCAAGGGCGGGAGTCACTTCGCTCTGGGAGGGTGCCGGTTTCTATAAATGAAGAATCACAAGCCACAAGTTTAAAAAAGCCCCTTCTCCCTGCAACGATTGAGGATGCAAAAAGGGAGGCACGTCGTGTCCCTGCGGCAGATCAGCAGAAAAAGAAAGCTCAAGTGCCAGAGGATGCAGAATGGTCGATCTCAGGCTATTTTAAAATACTTCTTATTGTGGGAATCATTGTGGCGATGCTGATATTTTTTGCGGGACAAATTCTACAAATTTCTAAAAGTCGTGAATAATAAGATGCATTACGCGACGCAAGAGGATGTTTTGCAAACTATTCATTCACCCATTTCTTAGCCGCGACTGTCTAAACTTTTGTGTTGAAACCACAACTGATTAGTGGTTGAAAGTGCATGGGGGATTTATGGGGGATTCACATCAAGGTGATTTTACAAAATCAAAAGAGGGCTTAAATGAGGCCCCTGTTGAAGCCAAAATTTTTGAACTTAATCGTAAAAAAGTTTACTCCCTACAAGAGGTTGATGACATCCTTCCTGTTGTGAGAAAAATCACGCAAGAATATGTCGAAAAAGTTCAATTATTAATGGGTCGTTTTGAAGCCGCCAAGGGCCACAACGATCAGCGCTTGATAGAAATTGAACGTGAGATCAATGAGTCCGTACAATCCTGGCAAAATAAATTAGAAAAACTAGGGCTGCGAACTAAAGGTTTGTGGATTGCAGACTTCGACTCTGGCGATGGCTACTACTGCTGGAAATATCCTGAAGAGCAAGTCAACTTTTGGCATCAGTATCAGGATGGGTTTTCAGGAAGAGTAAAAATTCAAAGAAATAATTAGAAAATGAGAATCGCTCTCGCCCAAATGAACACATTTCTGGGGGCCTTTGCAGAAAACAGGCAAAGGATTTTGGATTTTGTTAATGAGGCCGTTGAGAAGCATTGTGATCTTATTGTCTTTCCTGAGCTCGCTTTATTTGGGTACTTGCCCGGTGACTTACTCGAAAGAAGATCTGTTTTTAGAGCCCAATGGCAGGAGTTTCGTAAACTAGAAAAACAGATACCTGCTGGCATATCCGTGCTTGTCGGTTTGGTTGTAGAAAATAAAAACATAAAAGGTAAGCCCTACTACAACTCTGCTGCATTGATAAAAAGGGGCGCAAAGACGCGCTTTTTTCATAAAGAATTATTACCCAATTACGATATTTTTGATGACTCCAGATTTTTTGAACCAGGTAAGAATATTGATAACATTGTCAATATTAAGGGCTACAAAACGCTAATCACTCTATGTGAGGATATTTGGGGATGGGGTCAGGATTTAGAAAATGCAAACTATCGCAGGAATCCTCTTAAGGCCGCTTCAAGAGAGGGTGTTGATCTTGTGCTCAATTTGAGCGCATCTCCTTTTTCTATTGGACATAGCAAGCGTCGAAAACAAGTTGTTAAGAAAACTGCCACTCTCTTTAGAGCGCCCATTGTTTATGTAAATATGGTGGGAGGACAAGATGAACTTGTTTTTGATGGTGGAAGCTTTGCTGTTGATGAAAAAGGTCGAACGATCGCACAGAGTGTATATTTTAAGGAAGATCTCAATGTCGTAGACCTTAAGAAAAACGTGGGTGGAATTAGAAGCATTGAAAAAGAGGATATTGCCAATGTGTACGGAGCCCTCGTTCTAGGCACTCGTAGTTTTATTCATAAAATTGGATTTAAAAAAGCCCATCTCGGTCTTAGCGGAGGAATAGACTCTGCCATCGTTGCATGCATTGCTGTTGATGCCTTGGGTCCTCAGAATGTGACATTGATTGCATTGCCAGGCCCATACAGTTCTGCCGAAAGCTATCGTTTAGCAAAGCGCTTGGCTGAAAACCTAGGTTGTCAGTTTTTGAAACTCACTATTGACCCAGTTTATAAAAAAATGGTGCAGGTGTTGGACCAATCATTTGGAAAATCATCTTTTGGACTTGTTCATGAGAATCTTCAGTCGCGTTTACGGGGTCTGACTCTAATGGCATATTCTAATAGAGAGTCCAGTATATTGCTGACCACTGGTAATAAAAGTGAATATGCAACGGGCTACTCCACCCTTTACGGAGATATGAGCGGCGCCCTTGCTCCCATTGGAGACCTTCTCAAAACCCAGGTTTTTGCCTTGGCTCGGTATATTAATCATGAGCATGAAGTTATCCCAGAGAGAATTATTCAACGTCCCCCAACGGCGGAGTTGCGTGAAAACCAAATAGATCAGGATAGCCTTCCCTCTTATAAAGTATTGGATGCTGCTATTGAAAGTATTTGTGTCAATCGTCATGCGGCTAAAACGAAAACGGAAAAATGGCTTCTAAAACAGATGGCCCGCATGGAGTTTAAACGCTGGCAATCACCGCCAATTTTAAGAGTTTCAATAAGAGCTTTTGGTAGGGGGCGACGGTACCCTATTGCGCATAAAGCCCTTTTCTAATACAGATTTTTGTTTTATGGTCCCCCCATTACGAAGAGGGGTAGCATGGGACCAGTATCAAGTTTTATTAAAAAACATTATCGACATTTCAATGCCGCAAGTCTTGTAGATGCCTCTGAGGCCTACAACATGCATTTAGATCAGGGTGGAAAAATGCTTGTCACATTGGCCGGAGCGATGAGCACGGCAGAGTTAGGGCTTAGCCTTGCAGAAATGATTCGACAAGATAAGGTGCATGCCATTTCTTGTACTGGTGCTAACCTAGAAGAGGATCTTTTCAACCTGGTGGCCCATGATCACTATGTACGTGTTCCACATTATAGAGATTTAACTAAAAAAGATGAAGTGACACTTTTTGATCGCCATTTGAATCGGGTAACAGACACTTGCATTCCGGAAGAAGAAGCCATGAGGCGATTAGAAAAAGCATTAGTAGATCAGTGGCAAACAGCAGATAAAAAGGGGGAACGATATTTTCCTCATGAATTTCTGTATAGAATTATTAAAAGTGGACAGTTAAATTCTAGCTATCAGATTGATCCCAAAGACTCTTGGATGGTCGCTGCTGCTGAAAAAAATCTGCCAATTATAGTTCCAGGTTGGGAAGATTCCACAACCGGAAACTTCTTTGCAGGACATGTTATTAAGGGCAATGTGAAAAATCCCCACACCGTAAAAACAGGCATTGAGTATATGACCTATTTAGTGGAGTGGTACAAGGAGTTGAGTTCACAGGCCTCCATTGGTTTTTTTCAAATAGGTGGAGGAATTGCAGGCGACTTCCCTATCTGTGTTGTTCCGCTTATGCATCAAGATTTAAGATGGGATGATACTCCTTTGTGGGGTTATTTTTGTCAAATCAGTGATTCAACAACAAGCTTTGGTTCTTACTCAGGGGCCGTTCCTAATGAAAAGATCACATGGGGTAAGCTTGGGGTGGATACGCCCAGTTATATTATTGAATCTGATGCCACAATCGTAGCACCTCTTATGTTTGCAAAAATTTTGAATTGGTAAAACGTTAAAATAAACCCAATTGCTTTGGTTTTTTCTCAATGAGAGGAAACCGCAAAGCTTGGTTGTTAGATAGTGCAATGAGGTTTTCAATGGAGGGAACTTCATTGTCTTTATAAATTCTTTGAATTAACTTCCAAAATAATAACCCGGCATAACCAGCATCTTCTTCGGCTCTATGAAAGTTACCGGATGGAATGTTGAGATGTTTAATGAGAGTTCCAAGTTTGTAATTTGGCAAACCCGGCAAGATCTTTCTGGACATTGAGAGCGTGTCGAGAACGATGCCTTTTGCGGCAGGGATTTCGTGTTTTTTGGCATCAGCTAACAAAAATTGAAAATCGAAACCAGCATTATGGGCCACCATAGTTGTATCGCTACAGAATTCGCAAAAAGACTCTAAAATTTCATCAATGCTAGGCTGATCTGTGAGCATGTCATCTGTAATGCCGTTGACCTTTGAGGCAGCCTCAGGCATGGGGCGTCCTGGGTTTACCAGTGTGGAAAACTTCGCAATCGGTTCTCCCGCATCAAATTTTATAGCGCCGATTTCAACAATCTGATCGACGCCGGGTAAAAAACCTGTGGTTTCTAAGTCAAAGGCGATATATTGCATATGAAGTAAATATAAAACCCTTATGCCATGGGAAACAAGAAGATATTCAAATGATGAATATATATTTTTTATTCTTTGATGGGCGTTGGCGCCGCAAAAAATCTGCTTCAGATGAGGGTGGTGAGTCACTCTTAAAATTGGCGAGGCGCAATAATTTACCCATTGGTCACAGCTGCGGTGGAAATGGCACCTGCGGCACCTGCAGGGTGGTTATTAAAAGTCCACTTTCACACTTGCCCGCAAGAAATGAAGTTGAGGCCGAAATGGCAAGGGATAGGGGTTTTGATTCCTGTGAAAGATTGGCCTGCCAGATGCCTTGTATTGATGGCCTTGAAGTGGAGATACCTACTGAACATAAAACGGATTAGTTAATATCCATGTGAACCACCTTTTTCCATCCGGAAGAGGAAGGAAAGGGATCACTCTTACCATGACGCGATAAACTCCTGGCAATAAAACATTCATTTGAGTGAGCTGGGAGTTGGATGTCATAAATCTCTGGCCATCTTTCATGACAACAACTTCAAAGTCCGTCATAGGCCTTTGTGGCAGCCGAATGTTCAGCTCTAGTCCTGGTGTCCACTTGACAGAGCTTCCCATCAACCATCTTTTTTCAGCGGTTCGGAGTTCAGCCACAAAACCTTTTGTTAGTCCTAAGGCATCAAAGGCCATGTAGAAATGCCCACCTTTAAGTGCTTGTAAGGTTTTATTTTTATCGCTGCTTGTGCTTCCGGTGAGTTCAGTGGTGAGTAAAATGTGATTACTCATAAGTCCAAACGATCTTTGATAACTGGGAAAGTGAACGCCGGGAACAGCAGCAATTCGTGCTGTGGCATCGCTGCCCCCCATGCCAATGGTAGGTCTTTTTCGAGTTAACTTATCCCAGAGATCTAGTTCCTCTGATGGGTCCTCATACAATCGAATCAAAGAAAGCTCTGGGTTAAAAGGATATAAAAGTCCACTCCACATGACACTGAGTTTTGAGCTTTGCCACGCTTGTTCCCATAGTCGCATTAAGTTTAGAACTTCTATGCCATCAAGGCCAATGGGGTAATCCCCACTCCAGTGATATTTTGATTTAAAAGGATGAGCGAGAACAAAAAAACCAGGGTCAGTGCTTAACCTTTTTTGCGAGAGCATGTCTGTCAGGTGAACCTGTGTTTGTCCCATACCGGTTAAGTCCAAAGACTTTGGTTCCTCATAGTAGAGAATATGAGAATCAAGATAACTAAGTTCTTGTCCATGTAAAACAAGAAGGGATCCATCGTACCCTTCGGAGAAGCGGGGATGAGAAAAGTCATTTAAATCAGTAAAGATAATAAAATCTTGATCAGCATCCTTTGCGGCCTGAATGACCATTGCATGCGATAAAGATCCAGTGCTTTTATTGGTATGAACATGAGTGACGCCTCTATAGTCATAGTACCCACTGGCATTTTGTGTTTTTAAGACAGATTCAAAAATAGTGAAGTTGTACCGGCTGGCGTAGATTCCCAAGAGAAGATAAAGAAATATTGGAAATGAAAAATAAGCGAATTTTTTCAATGCGCCCCCTGAATGGGTACAAAGTGGTAAAGCCTTAAGGGATCTTCTAAGAGAATAATTGTTTCAACGGTATATCCTTGTACATTTGGTGAATCCCAAACTGTTGCCGCTAAGTAAAAACCTGTCTTGGGTGGTATGGCTTCTTTTTGTAAATCAAAAAAATCAAATCTACCAATGCCCTTCAGTTTGAAAAACCTTTTGTTAGTTTTATAACTAAGGTCTGAGGCCATTTGAAAACTACTAGCAAAAAAAGGCTGATATTTTTTTTCAATATCCATCCAGCGATCATACCTATTGAGTTCGCTTGTTTTTAATAGATTTTTACTAATAGGAATCCAGGGGCAGAGCAGCTCACTAAATACAAGGAGGAAACCGCAAAGCCAAACCCCAATGGTAAACTTCATTGTTGTGATACGGTTGGATCCAATAACAGCGAGGCTTAAGAGTGCTGGATAGCCAATCAATGGCCAATTGGCTTCTGTGGGAGCCTTTAGGCTGGAAAGGAAAAAGAAAAAAAGCGGGAAAGTTCCAAAGGCCCATAGCCAGCGGAGGTTTTCAGAGCGCTTGAACTTAACAAGTAGAAAGACAACAGAAGGAAATAGTAATAAAAACTGAGAAAGTAGGTAGTTAAGGGTCCAGTCAAACTTATAACCATTTTCTTGTAGTCCATGCTTCAGTTGAAATTTAAAGGAAATAAAATCGTTTTGATAATTCCAAATTAAAACGGGCGTACAAAATAGAAGGCCAAAAAATATAATATATGGCACCTGTGACCACTTGATATCGTGCCAACGCTGATCCCATATAATCCAGATAAGTAGGCACGGAACAAAAAGGACAATATGATACTTTGAGAGAAAACCAAGGCCCAGTGTTGTGCCAAGGAGAATGGCCCATAGAAGAGTTTTTTTATCTAACCATTGGTGGGCAGAATAAAGTGCTGCCGACCAAAAAAAGAGCAATGGAGCGTCGGGTAGGGCCAGCAGTCCTCCCCAACCTAAAAGAGGATTTAGGAGTAGGAATGAAAACCATAGTTTAACTTTTGTAGAATCAAAAGTTTCCGGGTGCCGTCCTTTGATGAGCGAGTACCAAAATAACCAAGAACAGTGGGAGATGAGTACGGCAGGCCAACGGAGAGCCTGACCAAATGGAAACAGTTTGTATCCGATATTTATCAGATAGGCGATCATTGGTGGGTGATCATAGTAGGATAGTTGCAAGTGCTTGGACCACACCCAGTAGTAACTTTCATCCGATGAAAGTGGCATCCAGGCTGAAATGACTAGTTTTATCAAAAGGGAAAATAACCAAATTTGATAAAACCAGTTTCGGCGAAAAAGTGGCACTTGTTTTGGGTATCCTTAGTTAGGGAAAGCTAAGCTTCATTGGCTGGCCTAGGTTGCCCGGCACACCGTTGTCTTTCCCGTTATAATTCACATTGATGGCGCCGCCATCACTGACATCAATTGCTAAGCTCTTTTTTGCTCTAAAAGTTCTTTTTTCCTCAACCTGTAAGGTTGTGGTTTGTAGGGCGCCGCCATCAATGCGGAAATCAATTTTAACAGCGTCTAGGGCTTCAATAATAACTTCATGAAATGTTTTATTAGCAGCACTTTCTGCACTTGGAGTTACAAGAGGTTTTGGTGCTTCAGTTGAAGTGGGAGGTGTAGTTGCCGCGGTCTCACTTGTTGCTGGGGGGGGGGCAACGGCTGCTGCAGGCTTTTCTGGGGTTTTGGTTGGAGCTTTCTCGGTGGCTTGTTCTGTTGGAGTGGTCGGGGTCGGTTTTACCTCAATAGGCTTTGCCTCTGGTTGAGTATGTACCGCTTCAGTAGGTTTTACATCAGACTCTACAGGTTTGGATTTTGGATCAATGGCATTAGACTGTACCTCTTGTCCAACAGGTTGAACCTCTGACTCCTTTTGGTACTTATGAACCACTTCAGAAATCACATAGATAGCAATAATTAAAATGATAGCCAAGGCGACAGATAGATACTTTTTAACTTTTGATCCTTCTCGCTGCTCTAAAACATCTTGAGTTTTTTCAGCGAGGCTCTGTGGTTTTTCGGTTGAGATTGCTGGTATTTTTTCTTCTTTAGAAGAGCCATCGCCAGGTGTGGTACCGTCTTCGTTTGTTTCAGTAATAACAGGTGTATACGTTGTGGTTCCCATTTCTTTTTGGAAACTATCCAGTATTTTTGGGGTATCGAGTTTTAAAAAATTGGAATAGGTCTGTACAAAGCCACGCAGAAAAGTTTTTGAAGGCAGGGTTTTTTCATCCGCACTTTCAATGGCCTCTAAAATTTTAACATTAATTTTAGTCACTGCGCTGACGGCAGAAAGGCTAATGTTTTGGGACTCTCTTGCTTTTTTTAAAGTTTGACCAGTTTCTTTCATTCTTTAGATCCGCGAAGTTCGCGCAACTGTTTTCGTGCGAGCTCCCCGTATACCCCCATGCCATAATCTTTAATAAGCTCCTCTAATCGCGTCTCTGCCCTAGAATATTGTCCTGCGCCTATGTAAGCCAGAGCTGCATAATAGTAAGCTTCATCGAGATTCTTACATAGCTGAATGGCGGTGTCTAGAGCTAGGGCAGCCCTTTCATAGTTCTTTGTGTAGTAGAGGCTTTGTCCATAGTAATTGTGAGCCTGACAATTAGATCTATTGAGGGAAAGAGCCTTTCGAAAGCTGTTTTCTGCCGCTGGATATTTTTTTATTTTTAAATAGATTAAACCAACATTTGTATAGGCGCGGTCAGGCTGAGGGTAGGTTAAGTCATCCAATACTTTTTGCAT
>Ga0066639_10005116_pt1 | contig 11086 bp, 20 predicted proteins | sample CryGeyCG2114_010_2_FD_59504 | JGI IMG/M metagenome (GOLD analysis project Ga0066639, IMG submission 59504) | Groundwater microbial communities from aquifer - Crystal Geyser CG10_big_fil_rev_8/21/14_0.10 | ecosystem: Environmental > Aquatic > Deep subsurface > Groundwater | place: USA: Utah... | reverse complement strand
AAGCCGCAGTTCGCACGGGCTTTAGCCATTCCGACATTAAAGTGACCATCCACCGAGCGATTAAGACACTTCGAGAACGATTGCAGGGAGAAATCGTTAATGAGAAACCCTAAACTCATCGACCAACTCGCCTCGAATCTTGAAGCTGTAAGGTCCATCTCACCGCTCAAGAATACCATCGTGTGGGCTGGTGCCTCTTTGGTTTTTCTCTCTTTGGCTCTCATGATGATGCCGTTAAGACAAGTTTTGCAAATGATCGAGGCGCCGATTGCCGTGATTTCTGGAATCTGGTTTTTGGTGAACGCTGTCTTTCTTGCGTTTACTGCTAATATTCTGGGCGTGCCGGGGCAAAAAAATCAGCGCCCCTTGCTTATAGTCAGTTTTGCTATTTATCTGCTTTTCATCGGCGTTCTACTGGGGGCTGCCATCACGCTTAAAAGTCCGATGGTTTTATCTGGGACTGACTGCATTGTAGGCGTAACGGCGCTAAGTATTATGCCTCTGATTTTTTTCTTTGGTATCGTTAGAAAATTGGCTCCAACCTCCCCTTGGATGATGGGTCTACTCCTTGGTTTATCGACTTGTGCGTTAGGGGCTTTCGGTATTGGTTTTTCTTGCACTATTGATGATCCTCTTCATCTTTTAATCTTTCATTTCCTTGCTCCAGCTCTTTTACTTGGGAGTCTTGGGACAATCCTTGGGAAAAAAATATTGAAATGGTAAACTCTCGGTGTCTCGCTATCATCACGTCTTTTGTTTTCACATTTATTGGATGCACCAAGAATTCAGGAAACATGAACCACCTAAAAGATGAAAAGAGTCCCTACCTCAAACAGCATTCAGGTAATCCCGTGTGGTGGTATCCGTGGGGAGAGGAAGCCATTCAAAAGGCAAAGCGAGAAAATAAGCCTATTTTTCTAAGCGTCGGCTATTCAACCTGTCATTGGTGCCATGTCATGGAAAAAGAGTCATTCGAGGATAAGGAGGTGGCAGATGCTCTTAATCGCTCCTTTATTTCAATCAAGGTGGACCGAGAAGAGCGGCCCGATGTGGATTCAATATACATGGAGGCTGTTCATGCTATGACGGGATCGGGTGGATGGCCGATGACGGTACTGCTCACGCCAGATCGGGAACCATTTTTTGGTGGAACCTATTTCACAAAGCAATCGCTTCTTCAAATTTTATCGAAAGCTGATGAAGTATGGAAAAAAGAACCATCTAAAGTGCGAGAACAAGGAAAAAAGCTCGTCGAATGGATGCAAAATCAAAAACTTGCTCCAAGCAGCGGGGATTTTAGCAACAATGTCTTTGTGAAATTCTATGCAGATTTCAAGCAGAGATTTGACTCCGTCAACGGTGGACGATTGGGAAAACCAAAGTTTCCTCCGGCGTATGCCTTACGCCTCTTGCTTCGGATCCACCGTCGAACGGGTGAAAAGAATGTACTCGCAATGGTCACAAAGACTTTAGATGAAATGGCACGAGGTGGAATTTATGATCACGTTGGCGGCGGATTCCATCGCTATTCAACAGATGAAAAATGGCTCGTTCCACATTTTGAAAAAATGCTCTACGACCAAGCGGCCCTTCTGAATGCTTATCTTGAAGCTTATCAGGTCACAGGAAATAAAGAGTATGAACTCGTTGCGAGAGAAATTATCGACCATGTTCTTCGGGACATGACGACTTCAGACGGAGGTTTCTTTTCTGCCGAAGATGCAGATAGTGAGAGAGAGGAAGGTAAGTTTTACGTATGGACCAATCAGGAGCTTAAAAAGCTATTATCGGCAAATGAATTCTCAGATTTCAAAAAGCAATTTGCGATTTCTGAGGGTGGCAATTTTGAACATGGCGCAAACATATTGATTCTAAGACCTTCTTCCACCCGAAAGGGGCGCACGCCGGATCTCAAACAAGCGCTCAATAATCTTTTTCAGATAAGAAATAAGCGAGTCCATCCGCATCGTGATGAAAAGGTGCTGACCTCATGGAATGGTTTATTTATCTCAGCCCTCGCTAAAGCTGGAGCCGTGCTTGGAGAAAAGCGTTATACAGAATCAGCAACACGAGCAGTGAATTTCATTTTAACCCACAATAAAGACGTAAAGGGCAATTTACTTAGGAGATGGGCCAATGGAGAGTCGAAATATCCAGGCTATTTGGAGGATTATGCTTTTCTCATCGACGCTTTAATTGAACTCTTTCAAGCCACTTCGGATCCCAAATGGATTCAAGAGGCTGAAAAATTGCAAGCAACGCAAGAACAGCTTTTTTTCGATCCAAAGAATGGTGGATATTTTAGCACCAGGATCGGCGACAAGCTTCTCATCCAACGAAAAAAGGAATTTGAGGACAATGTCACTCCATCGGGAAACTCAATTGCAACTCTTAATCTTCTTAGGCTTGCCGCGATCACCTTCAATCAAGAATATGCAAAAAAGGCTGATGCGCTTCTCAAAGTCGTCCCTGAAGCCACCAAGCTTTTTCCATCTGGATTCCCGCAGCTCCTTATGGCGGTAGACTATCGACTTGATCAATCTAAGGAAATTGCCATTATTGCAGACAAAGATGATCCCGCTTTGCAGAAAGTGAAAAGTTCCTTTTTCTCTAAGTTTATGCCCAATAAAGTGATCGGTGTGAACGCCGGAACAGATTCTGCGGTTCCACTTCTTAAAAGCAAAAAAGCTCTCCAAGAGAAACCGACAGTCTATGTTTGTGTAAACCGAGTCTGTCAGTTTCCAACAACCGACTCAAAAAAGGCGTTGGAGTTGGCAGAGCCGTTCGAAAAATTTAATTTGAAACAATAGTGTGCGGTTGTTGTTCTCAGTATTTTTCCACTAGCTTTTTTTCTTTAGCGTCGTTAGAAAGTTAACCCCATTTCGCCTTGGCTAATGGGGTTACTCTTGGGGCTTTCCACTTGTGCGATGGGAGCATTTGGATTCGGCTTTTCATGCACAGACGAAGATCCTCTTCATTTTATGGTTCCACACAGAACTCGGAAGAACCATTTTTAATCAAGTCTTTAGATCAAATCTTTACTACGTTGTGTGAAGGCCCATTACAAAAAAATATGCGCGCATCTTTCACAGGGATGCCACCTAGAAAAGAGAAAAATTTCTCCATTTTTTCTGATACCCTGGGGGGCCTAAGCTTTGATAATGACTGGGCTTAATCGAGAGCTACCAAACAAGATCAAGACTGTGATCTTAGAAATTCAAGATTGTCGTGTGGTGTCTGGGGGTTAGCGCTTCAATTAAGATTTCTTCGCTGAGCCCAGCCGACGGAAGTCTTAATTCAAAATGTCCGCAAATGGGTAAAAGCGGACATACCATGTTTTTGAGATCACAAAGGAAGTTCGAAGGCCCTCGCCATCTTGGTTTAAATTGGCCGAAATTGACCGCCGAGTCTTATTTGAAAACTCCCTTCGGCTATAAGAAAAAAGACCCCTCTTGAATAAAGTGCCAGGTACCCTCCCTCAAGCCTTTTACTCCCCGAACTCTTTTGCCTCAACCCAATATAACTATCTGATATTACTTATGTAGCCACCTCACTCAACCTCGCTTAAGACTCGTGAACTCTTAAAAGACTTTGAAGACTTCTGCGAATCCGACCTGCAATCAAGGACGGGTACACCTGCACCCCTAATTAAGATTTGTAAGAGCTTTTCAGCAGAGTTAACAGACACACCTGCGCCCTTACTACAACGTACTAAATTGAGGAGGTGGGATGCCAAAGGCGAACGAACTTAAGGTGTTGGTGTTTACAATGAAGACTGGTCTTAAAAGACAAATCCGTGAGCTGCTGGAGGGCAAGACCATAAGGCTTACATTTTCGGATACGAGTGAACCCTCGAAGGTTCCACGGCGTGTATTAAGGCAGCACGATTCTTTTTGCATTGCTACGCAAATGGAAGACAGGCGCGTTACACTTTTTGTGCAGAGCTATCCTGACCTCGATAACCCGAAGAGGAAGACCAAGAAAAAGGTCTTAACGAAGCGCAAATTCAAATAAAAAGTAGCGGATGGGCAAAGCCACCCACCTCTTCCCTTCGCAATTATTGCTGTCCAACACCTGCATTTCTTAATGCTTGTTCAGTTATGGTTCCTGTCTTGCAGCATTCTAGCAGTTTTCCATCAACGGCGACTGCTGGAACACGGGTCACACCGTATTGTTTGGCCTTGTCGCGGCACTCATTGGTGTCGCACCCTTTGTTTAAGTCATAGACCACAACTTCACATGATGGACACGCTGTTTTCCTAACCAGTTCTACTACTGGTGCACAGACTGGACATCCGCTGGTGAAGACTTCAACTTTTCGTTTTGCCATTTTGAACCCCTTTCATGGTTTCAGTCCATGTTAAGGGCTATACTATGGTATAGGGTGTATACTGTTACTTAATGGGAAATTCCAAGACTACTACATATACAGCCGGAAAACTTGCGAAAGCTGTCGGGGTGAACATTCAAACCGTGCGGTTCTATGACCGTAAAGGTGTTCTAAAGCCCACATCACGAACTGAAGCGGGTTACAGAGTCTATGATGCAGAAGGATTGAAGCGGCTGAAGTTCATCATTCAAGCCAAAGAATTGGGCTTCAGTCTGACTGAAATCAAAGATCTTCTTTCACTTCGTGTGCGGTCTGTTCAAACCTGTGACCGTGTTCGGTCCAAAGCGAAAGCTAAACTTGAAGATATTCAAAAAAAGATTGCACATCTAAGAAAACTTGAAAAGACACTGAAAAATCTGATTGGAGATTGCGAAAACCGCGTGGTTTCTGAGCAGTGCCCAATTCTTGAAAGGATGGAAGTTTAATATGGCTGAAATCAAATTCATTTTTTTTGAAGGATGTCCGAACGCCAACAAAACAAGGGCCGCTCTTAAAGCTGTTGGCGCGATTTTCGATGAAATTGAACAAACATCATTGCCAAAAGGAAATCCGTTCAAAGGCTATTCTTCCCCCACCATCTTGAAGGGGAGTTCAGTTCTTTATGGTTCCGAAGCAGGTGACGGCGGCGGATGTTCTTTGGAAATTCCGACCGCCGATGATATTAAGAAAAAGTTGGGAATCGCGTCCACCGGAGCATCAAAGAAAAGCGGTGTGTTTTCAGCCTTCGGGTCATTCGGCTCGGCGCTAACAGTAGGTCTTTGCCCTATTTGCATTCCCGCAATTGGTGCGTTCCTTTCATCTATTGGGCTTGGATTTCTTGTTTCTGAATCCGTGTTGCTTCCGGTGCTGTTGCTATTCCTGTCTGTCACAATCGGTGGTCTGTTGTGGTCTTATCTTAAGGAGCATCGAAAAGTCGGCCCATTAGTTCTTGGCATTTTAATGGGCGTTTCACTTTATTTGGGCCGCTATGTTTATTTTGGTGCCGTCATTAATCAAGTGTTGATGTATAGCGGAATTACCGGAATCATCGGTGTCAGTTTTTGGAATCTTTGGCTTCGGAAGCAGGTGACTTGTTCAGCTTGTGTTGTAGATCTCAAGGGTTCTAGAAAGGATGTGTGATATGGGTAGGTTGATTTTTGTTTTTATTGTCCTAATTATGTCAAACTTTGCGCTTGCCGATGGAAAAAAGATGAAGGTCAAGATTGATGGAATGACCTGTCCGTCGTGTGCCGCTTCAATTGAAGTGCAATTCAATAAATTAAATGAGATTAGTAATGTTGACATAAGCATTACCAAAGGAACTGCGACTATTACATTGAAGGACGGGAAAACCGTGTCAGAAGAGGTCATTAAAGATGCCGTGAAGAAAGCTGGATATAAGGTTACGTCCATCGAGCCCAACACTTAATCAAGTTCTATCAAATCAAATTGGCCTACTTCACGCGCCTGTCGCTTCCTGCGACCAGAGGCACGCATTGTAGCATCGTATCTATTGTGGCATCGCTGGCAAAGGGCCTTTAGATTTGAGTCGCTGCAGTTGTCTGGTGTGTGGTCTAAGTGAGCAACAGTAAGTACAATTTTAATGGATTTATCGACTTCATCTGGATAGACCAACCCATCACCATAAAACTCGTGAAACACGCCATCACTGTCTCTAAAGCCAAAGGCGTGATTTCTCACGCCACACCATTCACAGCGGTTGTTTGCACGTTTGAGTATGCGTTCTCTAGTTTCATTCCAGTTCTTTGGATAGCGATTTTTATTCTCTGGTCTGATTGGCACTGCCACCTTCCTTTGTTAAATATCTGATATCAAGTTCGTTGAGACTGTCTGGGCCTCGCTTAAGGATCGTCTCTACGTTGTGGATTTCTTCGTTTTGAAACTGTTGTCCAAGCTTAAAGAATCTTTCTGCGATGAGGGCACAGAGAGCTGAAGGAGGAATTTTAGAGGGAAAGAACTCGTGTTTGTGTTCACTAGAGGTCATGGCTTACTACCTCTCTAGGCTCTGAAATACATAAGGCTACAAACTGATCCTTCATCCCCATTCCTCTATGAACAAAGGTGACATCAGCCTTGCACTGCTCACCTGTGTATTTCAGTTTTTCTGTATCCCATACCGAGAGTATGAGTTCGTCACCGACATTGAATCTTCGGTCGTCTTCTTTTCTAATTTCGACGCGCTTTCTTTTATTCAAGATCCGGTCGAAGTGAATTTTCCAAATTTTTAGTTCATGTCTCATTGGTTGCTCCTAAAAAAATCCTTCAAATAGCATTTCAACTCTCCCGCACTTCTTGCAGGCAGAGTTTGGTTGTTTCTTAAGCCCGCTTAGTTCCGAGACTTCGATCGTTTTATCAGCCTTGACGAATCGACCACAGATTTCGCAGACGGGTACGAATGTCGCTCCGCCTTCGTAAACAATTCTCTTTACGCCTTCGTATTCAAAATCCATTTGGGCTCACTGAGATTGCTGCTCTGTTGGTTCTTCACCACTTAGAACACGGTCGACCATGCTCTTTGCCACCTTTTGAGGAAGCTCATTCTTTGATGCTGTTCTTGCGTGCTCATATACTGTTTGAACACCAATGTGAAATGCCTGGACGAGCAAAGCTTCGAGTGCGGCTCTGGGTATTTCAATGATTTGATCGTTCATCGGAAACTCCTTTGTATGTTTTTTGGGTTTGGCATTTGAATTACTGATTGCTTTGGAGCCTGAACGACTTCGATTGGGCAATAGAAGTCGCTTGGCAGAACCCACAACCAATAAAGATTTGCTACATCAACAAGGTTTCGTTGCTTTGGATAGACTTCCAGTGCAACGGCATCCTCGCCGAAAATTTCGTTTTTGATTCTTTGAATTTTGAGCCAATTGTGTTCGGGCAATTCATCGTTTCGCCTGATCATGGCTTTTCTTACGTGACCCCACTCGCATTTGAAGTCGAACACTTGAACAACGTAGATGTTGTTTTGAAATACTTGGTCGGGAAACCGAGAGGTGATCCGGCCATTGAGTTCAATGTGTCGTTTGATCGCCTCTTCAGTGACGTCGCTGAATCCATTCCAGCCACGCTTTGCCATTTTTCTGCCGTTCTTCTTTGCGGCCCTCATCATTGATCGATTCATCATCTTTGCTCCTTCCTGGCATTTTTTCGCGTCGCACCTAGTCCCTGGACCTTTGTCTGGGGTTGATCGACTTTTTCGTCCAAACAGGGCCGAGCATGGGTAATGGAAGCCCCTTACGGTTTCAGCGGCCAACATGAGGGCACTGTGCGCCTCTGGTCGCTTCTCTAGGGCTGCTTGGGCAAGAATGGCGACTGCGGCTTCGTTCAATGTTGCGCGTCGCTCCAATGGTAGATAGCAATTGGCCCCTTCATAGCTTGAGTGGACCACGATTCTTTGTGCGCAAAGATGGCATCTTTGATCTGGCTTCAGCATCATCCGCACACGCCCTGACAAATTCCGATGAGCCGTCCCTCTTGGTAAAAACTGTAAGTAGTGTTGAATGAGAGGTCAGGCGCAATGTCACCTTCGAGACAAAGGACAAATCCATTTTTGATCTCTGCTTCCGAGGTTGGGATTTCGTTCTTCTTCGCTGCTAAGACATAATTGATGAGATCGACATCGCACTCACGAAAGGCTCGCTTGAGATTTCTATTTCTTTTAACAAATTCTGAGATATCAAAATACAGTTCCATAGCATCAACCCCTAAGCATCCATTCAAGTAGCGCGAATGCGAGTGCGAGACCCAATGTCGCGAGCAAGTAATATGAGAGTTTTCCCCATTCAAACGGCGTCATATCTGAAACTCCAATCTCACTTTTAGTGTGTAGCCGCGTGGGACTTTTTTTCGTAAAGCGCTAACGAGTTTATCCACATCAAATGAACAATCGTTGGCGTAGTAGCATGACGCTGTAACAATGATGGCGGGGCGACCGCCAATCTCTGTTTCTTCAACTTCAGCTTTCTTTACGAGATAATTTTTTCTGGCTTCCATACGAATCAGGTGTGTAACGTCGGTCATGATTTTCTCCTTTTGGAAGATTTCTTTTTCGTCTTGTAGACCTTTGGCACCTGAACTGGATCAGGCATAGCCATCGATTCCTTCCAAAATATTGTTCTGCAGTGGGGACATTTCTGCTTCATGTGCCCCTGCATTTTCACGCGATCGTGAGTTTTGAGATTGCGCTTTTTCAAATCGTCAAGCTTCATGACATCGTCTTTGCTTAGCTTCTCAAATGCTCCTTTCTTCGCAGGGCACTTGTGAACAAACTGAGTGGCGGTATTTGGGATTTTGTATTTAAGCATTCGGACAACGGCGACCTGCGGCTCAAGAGTCACAACTCTGTAGGTGACGTCGTCAATTGTAAACTGACTGCCAGGCTCCAACTTATTGGTGAATTCCCTGCGAACTGGACGCTCGCGTCTTTCATCAAAAACATCGTAAAGAGTGTACTCTCGTTCCATTAGTTACCTTACTGCCTGCTTGTGGCCTGCCAGCTTTACCTGTCTGCCCTGCTGTGCATGTTCGATGATCGTATTAAGACGGCCTGAGAACGTGAGGCGATTGAATACCTCAATGTCGTCAACCGACAGCGGCTTTCCAATGTGGATAAGTGCCTGAAGAGTGGGAATATGGTTGAAGAGCTCCCCAACGGCACGCCTACAATTGGCAACGATCTTTTTAATGTTGGCATCTGAAACGCCGTAAACACCTGCGTGGTCTAATTCCAATTTTACGAATTTGGCCGTAAGCTCCCACGATTCATCAAGGTTTCCGCTTCGGTCATAAGCGCGTCCACAAAGGCAGCAGAGTTTGTCTTTATAGAGATGCGATTTCTTTTGAAACATGCGTGCCGTTTTCAGAATACTTGCTTGAGGCGCAAGCATCTTTTCTGCCATGTCACGATAAGTTGGATTGTGATCTGGATGAAATCCGACACAGTTAAGGCACCAAGGTATGCCGTGATTGGTTTGATTTAGTTGTATGTCCATTGCTCTCTCCTTTTAGTTGAATAGATGTTCAAAAAAGCGTGTCAGTGGATGGGCATCTCGATTCTGAAACTCTTCTTTGTTTTCACAGAAAATAACGTCGAGGCCCTCAGAGAGAGAAAGCACTGAATTTCTTCGCTCTTCGATTGTGATGAGAGATTGAGAAACCAAGTGGTCTTCCATTTTTTTCCACCAAGCCTTATGGTGTTCTTCTTGTTCGGACTCAAAGTCTTTCACCATTTTTTTGATAAACGTCCTTCGCTCTTCCATGCGCTCACGATGTTCCTTTAAGTCGTGAACAAGAGACTCCAGGACTGAATCATCCTTCACGATTGCTAAAAACCGTTTGCTCATATCTTCCTCACTCTCATTTTGATTTCCTCGTAAGGGATCGTTAGGAGATCCTCCCAGAGAAAAATTCTAAAATTAGGGATCATAACGACCTTCTTTGCTACAACCTTAAGCCCAACTTTGTTAAAGAAGCTCGCCCTAGCCATGCAGTAGATACGGTCGTAACTTTTTGTGAAAATCAGAAGGGGTATGCGTCCAGAGTCCTTTGCATCAGCAGAACATTGTGACCACCACTTTTTGATTTGTTTAGAGACCGAGTCCCCCAAGAATGAACTTGAGAAGGACCAGCCTTCCTGATTCTTGAGCTCTGTATTAAATATGAAATCCACCATCTGTTCCGGATCGCGGGGAGTGACGTCTCCTGTTTTTGACCAGCCCCCAGACATTGGCGTTCGCTTACATGAGAACCCACACCAATCAGTAAAGTCTTTGGCGATTTTTCTTTCAAAATCGCATCCTTTCCTGCGTGAATTTTTTCTTTTCTTTTTGACCATACAGTCCACCTCTTTACTTTTGATGTTGAACATGAACGAAAACAGTTAGGCCGCACCTTGTTGCCTGCTCGATCATGTCGTAGACGCCAAGGCACTGCATGTCCCACACAGCGACGAGAGCGTCGGCGTATTTCATCATTCGCTCGATTCTTAAATGGGTTGAATCAAGACCAATTTTTTCTAAAGCCATGTCGAACAATTTGATCGATACCCCCCTCTCGTTGGCCCAAAGCTCTGCAAGCTTTTCAACGCCTCGAACGGCTCTTGTTTCAGGGCAGACGAATCCTTGGGAGGAGGACACGATTTCAGAAATTGAAAATCCGCAGGTCTCAAGCGCTGTCTTCACTTCTTGAAAGCTGGATAGATAGTTGTTGCCACATATAATTGTCTTCATTGAATCGTCACTCCCCTTGGAATCTCTCTAGGAACATTGTTGTTATTTACTTTGTAGTAATAGAAAATGGGCTGAACCAAGCGCTCTACGCCAAAGGACGAGAGAATTTTTTGTTGTTCAGTGTCATTTGATTTTTTCTTCCGCTCGCTTTGAAACAGCTCAAGGATCTTTTGCTTCTCGCTCTTCTCAAGTAGAACGCCTAGACTGAATAAAAACTTATTCCGGTCCAAGAATGCTTGCTCATTCGGGCGGAGCGGAAATTTCATTCCAGATCGCATGACTTTTTGAATGAGTCTCTTTGCTTTGACCCTTCCAATACCAGGTATGCCCTTAACTCCTTTTGAACTATCGCCCACAATGCATTTCCAAAGTAGAAAGTATCGTGATGGAAAGCCAAGAAGCAGGGCCGCTTCGTGCTCAGAGATCAAGAGTTGCTTTTCAGGGTTAAAGATTTGCAGGTTTTCTTTCA
>Ga0066639_10005114_pt1 | contig 11087 bp, 19 predicted proteins | sample CryGeyCG2114_010_2_FD_59504 | JGI IMG/M metagenome (GOLD analysis project Ga0066639, IMG submission 59504) | Groundwater microbial communities from aquifer - Crystal Geyser CG10_big_fil_rev_8/21/14_0.10 | ecosystem: Environmental > Aquatic > Deep subsurface > Groundwater | place: USA: Utah... | reverse complement strand
TACACTCTGGATTCCCATTTTTCACAAGACGTAATTGCTGGATCGATCATGGTATCTCAGGCAGTCTGGACGAAAAATCTTCTTTCTATCGGGGATGTAGTTGAGGAAACACGATTTAGACCTATTTGGAATTCGAGAAATAGACCAAATACATATATCATATCGTGACAGTCTATTAGTAGGTGACCTAGTAGCGGATCTTCAAAAAGAGGCTCGATCCGTAGCGAGTGCTTCAAACGGCGGTCTTTCAACAGACGTTTCGTTTCCTACAAGTGACACATTTGCATCACCTTTCATAAGGCCAAACTTTCCAGATCAGATCGACAATTATGGACTGCTCGATAATGTAAATAAGGAGCGACTATTCTTAGTCTTTTTCTGCAACCCAGACAATTCTCTAATCACCAATGGAGCAAATCTACTAGAACATAAAACCAGCTTTTATCGGTTAGCTGAGGCAAAGCTAGGTGGCTTTGAAGCTTCGGGATTCATCATCAGCGATGGAACCGGCGGAAATGAAATCGCAAGTGTTGCTACAGTGTTTGATTCGGATCTTGGAATCAATGTCACAGAAGTAACTTTAAATTTCAATTTTGTCCCTGGAGTAAATGCGGGAAAACCTGACGGAGAACTTGACGTAATTGTCGAAGGCTTAATGGTTCCCAGGTTCTTTGTTGGAATTGATCCTACTAAAACAATTTATTACAAAGAGATCGGCAATAATAAAGTCCGACTTTCTGTCGATTTGACTGTCGGCATTAATAGTATTCATATAAGAAGATCCGTGCCAGGGCAAGGTGGCAGCACCGAACTTACTGGAGTCATTGAGGTAGGTTCCGAATCAGAGCTAAACGCAGCACTCGCTCTAATTCCTCCCCCCGTTCAAATTCGGATCACGGAATCGTTTGAACTTCAAAATCCTATTGTTGTTGATAAGAGCGAAATAGTTATTACCAGCTTGCATCAAGGCGTGGTGATCAGCACCGCCCCTGGGTTTGTTGGTACTGAAATGTTCGACATCATTGCAGGCGTCGAAAAGTCAAAGCTCTCTCTGCGGCTTGAAACTGACAGAGATGATGTTGACGTAATTGTAATTCGAGATACGGCAAAGACGAATCGAATCGATAGCTGCGACATCCTACTTCCGGCAACGACGACAAAATCGGCAATTCGAATTGATGGGCAGGAAAACTTTATCACACATAACAGAACAAACTGTCAGGGCTCAATTTCAAGTCCTGGCTGTATTTTTCTGGATGTGAACAGTTCAAACAATCTCGTCTCAGGGAATATTATATGAGGTATTTTAATGGGTCTTATGCGGGGGTAAATCGATCATGAGTGAAATAATCGACTTGGGGCTTGGACGTGTCGCTCGCCAAAGGACACCTCAGCGACTCGGACCATTAGCAGATAAGAGTATAGAGCTTCGTCATCTTACAGATGAGGTGCTAACGTCATTGAACTCTCTGGATTTGGTCGTCGGATCTCCTTCGGATGTAGAGACGGGACGAGCGAATTTCACATCGATTCAATCAGCGCATGACGCTCTGACCGGACCAGGAACTATCAAGCTCCTAAATGGCACTTTTCTCGAAAATATCAGTTGGTCAAATAACAGAGCCACTCTTGTCGGTCAGGGAAACGGATCCGAGATTTCAGGGGCGTTTACCATCGATGGTGATTCGAATCTCCTTAAGCACTTTCGTCTCGCCGGTGATCTCATAATAAATGGAGACAAAAACATTATTACAGAAGCGTGGCAAACAGCAGCAAACACGGTGACGAACAACGGTACAGATAACATCTACACGCTAATTGACGATTAAGAGGATGAGATGGGCGTAAAAACAAATTTGGGAGCCACAGGTAAACCACTAAATTTCGACGGAATCTTAGGGTCGAGTGCGGATGTTGCATCAGGAGCTGCTGACTTTGATAATCCACAAGTCGCTCATGATACTCTTCTGGAAGGAAGCTCTCTTCTCGTACTTAGGAAGTCCTACACGGGGCCTGGGGGAGCACCAGAAGTCTTTTTAGATAAATCTGACCCTTCAAACTCAGACGCCGGTCTTGATGGAAACAACAATCTATTTGGCACCCTATTTCCATCCCACCCAACTGAAATTCGAATCCTAAACTCAATAGACATCGAGATAAGGAACAATGGAATTGTAAGTACGACTGCCCAGACCCTTCTCACTCTCTGGGAGACAGATGGTGACCTTCCAATTCAGAAAATTGCGGATTCAGACTCCTTTCTACCTGCTCAATTGCCAACAGCAACGGGCGTCCGTCACACATTCACTTTCCCGCCAACTATTCTCTTTCCGAATCGAATCTATGCTTTTGCCTTTGACTTTATTTTGAACTTCGGTGGTGGCAACGTAGTGGTAGGAAGGCTAACTCCAGCAACTCTTATTCCTGGTAAGGGCACAGTAAACAGCACAAACAATGGTTTTTCCTGGTCATCAGGAGGCAACATAGAATTCACCAATTACAATCTCAATACTGACACCATTGGAGGGTTTGTCTTTACAAAGAAACTCAACTGGGTTGGGGTCGGTCACGATTGTTCATTTGATGCCCCGATTACTCTTGTAGCCAATAGCTCCCGCTTCGAGGCTGTTCGTTACGGCGGGCAAGTTTACATAGTTGGGAATCAAAACTTCTTATCTGGCTGGCATGCAAATGGGCTACGCCCCATTGATCAGGGTATTGATACGGCAGCTATCATTGCGGAGGAAAACTAATATGCTCTTTACAACTGTAGGTACACAGCCCGATGACCTCACGCTCGAACGGGTGAATGGAATACTTCGCCAAAGGGTGCGAAATATCGCTGGTCAAACTGGTGTCCAGATAGGTCAAATCGGCACTCGATTTGTAGGAGGTCAGTCCACGAATTCGGGTTCATTCATTGACGTACCAAACTCGGCAATTGAGCTTGAAACAAGAGGCGGGGTAATAAACGCGGGGCTATTTGGATCACCGAATAGCTTTGCCTATTTACAAGTAAACGCCTCTGCAACTACAGCAATGACCTGGGGGCTCGGACTCCGCTATGAAACCGACGTCCCAACTTTCGCTCAATACAACCTCGTTCAGGTGGGCTCCGGCACTATCCAGATGCAGCTCGGAGTACCAGGAATGTTTATCAAGAAAGCAGTACCAGCAGGAATTCATACATTCACTTTGATGTTCAGAGGCCCTGGGTCAGGAAGTGCCCAGATACGATTTGAGTCGTGCAGTTTTGTAGTTTGGGAGGAATTTTAATATGGATATGCCTTTTGAAAAAATAAAAATAATTCCATTTCCAATTTCTCTTGAAGATTTGGATAAGGATTTGGCCCTCAATTTTTTCAGGATCGTGTCATTTGATCATGGCGTTGGTTCCGAAGAGCTGCCGCTGTACTGGTGCTGGATTAAATCTGACGACGAGGAACTTAGGATTTGTTTCAGAGATGAGCTTTCACCAGAAGAGGACGTCTTGTTCGAGTCGCTTTGGAGTAGCCTTAATGAGACAGAAGAACAGGGCAAACTAAATAATGCCAGGGTTAGAGCTCAGGCGATTGAAAATGCTAGGGCTGCTGCGGTCACGTCGAATTGGGATCAACTAACCAGTGAGCAGCGAAAATTGATTATAGGCATTGCTTTGACAGAATCTGAAGTCGACCAAGTGGTCGCTGGCTTTGGATCGTAAAGATAGGAACTGAAATGTCTGCCGGTGAATTTCTATTTAAAGATTTAAGCCTCGTTGTTCCAGGGGAGGTTGGCTCCGGCTCCCAAGGGACAACGTGCGTAAAGCCCAATGGCATCCTCTTGTATTGCAATCGTGGTGACAGCACTGGGAATATCGACGAGATCGTTCTGGCGCTGATCGATTTAAAAACTGGCTCTCTGATTGCGGGACCTTTATTCGTTCCAGGTGCGAGGCAATTTGGCACGACGGGAGTTTCTCTCTTTCGAATTGTATGCGCTCCCACGGATACAGGCTTTGGAATTATTTTTGATGAAACTCAGTCCTCAACAACAAATCGTCGTAAACGCTACATGCACATCACTGATGCTGGCGTGATTGATATAGCTCCACTGAACGTGATTAATGATGCCACAGCACAAAACAACAATCTGGCACACATGCGTTCGAATAACGCTGGAACGCGAATGGCTCTACTCCTTTCAACTGAAGTAACTCAAGGTTCTGATCCAAGACTATTTCGAGTAGTTGAAATAGATAAATCCGGATCAATCACTGCGGGCCCACACCAATTAGATGCTGCTCCGCCAGGAGCCCAGGTTATTAATATTCAGAACCCCCGTTTGGCTGCTGACTTGGATGACAGCGGATGGGGCATCTTTTGGGGTTCCAACCAAGGGGGTTCGCCACCAGGGGGATTTTGGTACGCCCACATGGTTTCGGGAGGCGCGATCGATGTACCAAAGACTCAACTCTTCGATACCTCTCCGGACGAAAACAATTTGCATGATGTTTGTGCTACTACCACTGGTTTCGGCGCACTTTTGAAGCGAGAAGTTAGCTCTAGAGATACTGCGTTTTGGGTACATATTAACAAGAATGGAACAGGTGCGACGACGCCACTTAATGTAAGCGAAGCTGTTCAAGTTCTTGAGGGAGTACCCTTTGATCAAAACTTTGTTTTTTCCCGTGGTGGACACCTGAAAACCGATGCCACCAATGGCGGATGTCACATGATGCTGAGTGACCGTCTGCGGAAAGAGGATCCGATTGAATTTGCGCCTTCGGCTGTTGATCCTGTCGGCGATACGATAACGATACCTGAGATAGGAACAGGATTTTCAACTCTTGAAGCAAATTTTTCCAACATTGGAGGGGCACTCCCTACCCCATTGACCGCTGGGCCAGGCGTGCATTTCATTAGCGATGAGCATCTTGGAACGCCTGGATTATTTCTTGTTTATAATGACTTCTTTGATGCAATCGTCGATCAAAACAGGATCGACATTCTCGATCAAGGATCTGGTACCCATATTTTTAATCAGACACTGACTCTGATCTATTGGTTTTACGCGCACCTTTCTGAAGGCGGAACCATTGATAACGGGCCGTACAAAGTTCACTTCAATCCAAATCAGACAGCCGTCGTCACCGAAGGAAACTCCATGCAATTGGTAGACGATGACACGATTTTGTTTACTTCAGACTTCAAGGATGAAGAAAACAACTCAGTCCGAGGAAGCTCACTTGTCAACAGACTCACAGGTGAAATCACGGAACAGTGGATACGGCCAGAAACTGACTTTGGAGGTAGTTTTCCACAGATGTTTGGTTGCGTAGTTATCCCCGAAAACCCCGAACGGCGAGTTGCGTTTTTCAATAATCGATTCGATCCAGGGGGCGGAACCGGAAATTTCTTTGATGCCATTGATGCTTTCAGGCGGTTCATCGCTATTCAAGATAATGGAGTGAACAACCTCGTAATCGACAATTTGGAGGTATCTCAATGACCGATCAAGAACTGATCGACGGGATTGTCAACATGACTGTTACTATTGGGACAAACTACACAGAAACTCAAGTGAGAGATGCACTTTCATCCAAGAGCACTCAAGAGCTTCAAGTCATATATGACAGGGCAAAGAGACATTATGACTTTAAGTTTCCTCCTATAGAGTCAACCGAAGAAGGTTAAGGGAGATAGGTATGCCAAGGTTAATCGGTGTGAACAAACAAATCCAATCCACAGACATTGCTCCTGGTGCAATTCCGAAAGATGCGGATGCAATTGTTGGAAGTGCTGGTCAAGTTAGCTCTGGCCTTGCCACTCACGACGATATTCAGGCTGCGCATGATTCTTTACTTGACGGTCAAAAACTTTTGATACTTGAAAACATTATTCCTCTGTCCAGCCCAACACCACTATCGATATTTGAAAAATTGAGATCCAACAATGGATCGTCAGTCATGCCAGGAAACGTAAATGAGCGGCGTGGTGATATCTTTACTACACCCAGTTTTCTGGTAACTCTGACGTCATTTGATCTAGACATTGGAATCTTATCAACAATTTCAACCGACCCATCTGTAATTGTGGAGGTGTGGAATACCTCTGGTGGACTTCCTACTGGAGTACCAATTGCGGAGAGCGTTGCGATTCCATTTAGCTCAATTGGTCCGCAATCCTTTGGAACAACTTTTCATAACTTCCAACTTGTCAGCCCTGTGGCCTTACTTCCAAATACGATCTATGCATTTTCTGTAAAGCAGACTGCGGTCGATAGCGGTGGTGCCGTCGTGCATTTCGGACTTGTTAGACCAGTCCTCACCCAAGGTTACCTTGACAGCGACAATGCCGGATCCAGTTGGATCACCAACGGAAATGACGAATACACCGCGTTTAAGGCTTTCGGAGCGGCAGATGGTTTTACCGTTTCAAAGCGGTTGATCATCGAGGGCTCCGGTTATGGCTCTCAGCTAGACGGTGTTGTGACCTTTGGGCCTGGATCTGACCGTTCAATTGTAAATGGGATTCGCTTCAACTCCACCATTACGTTGAACGCGAACGAAATTCACATAGGGCGATGCTGGCAGGCTCCGCCTGCAATTGTGGACGACAACGGAACCGACAATAGCATTCGCCTGATACAGGAGGCATAAATGGGAATTTTTGATAGCGCACTACTTAAAGAGATCCCTTTTGACTCGATGCCAAAGAGGAACGTGATTATTGGTTCCACAAATCCTGCCATCGGTGGCGGGTCAGACATTTTGATGAGCGAAGGGACCGGAACCCAAACGACAACTGGGGCTTTACTATCGGCAACTCAATGGATCGATTTTTTTGGCGACAATAGCAGACCCGTCTTTGTGGGTATAGTTGTGGATAAGTTGGGCAACACACTCCGTGGCATCGGTGGTGATGCTAATTCCTCTGGGCAGGGGTTTTATGAGCTTCGTATTACAAAAGGCACCAACGGGAGCTTTCCAACGAACGACCTTACAAGTGCCACTTGGCAGCCAGGGACTCAAGTTGGTGCCTTTGGAAGAAACATGCTTCCGCCATCATCTCTTTGGACCATTGACTTTGAACCAGGCGACGGGGGCGGCAGACGGCAGTATGGATTTAGAATCAACGGCGGAGCATCAGGACTAACACTCAGGATCGAGAAAGTCCGAATCATGTGCTTTTCACTTTAGGGGTAAATATGTGGGTAAAGAAATTTGAAAACACAAATGTTTTAATCGATCTGATTCAAGATTTACACAATGATCTGAAGTTGGCTTATGGAGAATTGTTTCTTGAAGTATTCGATTATGTTCCTCCTGAGAGCCCGACAAGTAACCCCACTTCCTATGTGGAGTTTAGATTTGAATCAGAGCCAGAGAATTTGACCGTGGCTGAGAACCTAATGGAACAATATAGGGCGTTAAATGAGTGATGGGTCTGCACAAATAAACTTTCTGTGGGCGATCATTACGATGCTCGCAACGATACTGGGATTTTTTCTCGTTCGATACGTTACGCGAAAAGATAAGCGTGACGACGACGTCATTAAGAAACTTCAAGAGCATGACGCAAAGGCATTGAAGCAGGCCGAACAGATTGAAGAAGTCGCCCAGGAGATGTCCCAGTATGTTTTAAAGATGCAACAGACTGGTGTTAAGTTTGAAAGAAGCGTCAACCAAGAGATCATTGCCATTAGAAAAGAAACCTCTGAAATAAAAACTTTGGTCCTAGAGGCCAAGGCTTCCTGTGAAATTGTCTCAGAGCGAATGAGCGCAGTGAGGAACGAAATATGCGCTCTCTTTGAGACCGTTAAAGCGCATGCAAATAGTCTTTCATTGGGAGCAAAGACAATTCACAGGCACGATCAAGAAATTAAAACGCTGTATAAAAAACTTAAACTTAGCGATGAGGCAACGCTCTTGTCTGAAACAAAAAAGCCTGACAAAAAATAAGTTTCTTTAAACCAGCCCCAGCTCGATTCTTTGCTCCTCTTCCAGAGCCAGTCCTTCGGCTCTTCTTGCGTCAATCTCAAAGGAAATATTTAGGCAAGCCATGTGATGGCTTCTATGCCTGAGAAGTCCACCGAAGTACTCTTTGAGGTAAAGGAAATAGAACTTCACCCATCCGCTCTTTCTTACCTGGTAAACGTGCTCCAACTCGTGCCTAAGAAGACGCTCTGTAGTCTCAAACTTTTCCGAAGCGATTAGGATATAGGGGTAAAGCGTGATTGCCCCTACACCCAGTAGTTTTGGAATCCAGTGATAGTATCTCACGCGAATCTTCATAAGCCCTCCCGAAGCGCTCAAACAAGGGTCTTAACGCCCCAAATCAAGAGGCAGGAACCCCGTTTTTCACAGTTATTTCCAACCAAATCATAGCTAATCTTTTTGAATTGGCATACAATGTATGCCACGAATCGCTTAAAGGAGGAGACTCGATTATGGATGCAATCAAGGAAATATTGGAGAAATGGGATCTGATCGCTCTAATTATTGCGGTCAACGTCTTTTTGGGAGGGCTCGCACAGCTCTTCCGGTGGGTCTCCACTAAAACGAAGACAACCTGGGATGACAAAGTAGCGGGCTACTTAGGAATTGCCTCTGACTGGGTGGCAAAGGTGATCGATTGGCTGAACGGAAATACAGAGCATAAAAAAGAAGAAGGAAAATAAAGTTTGTCAAAGAGGACTTTCATCCCTGCCTTTCTGATGATTCCCCTCCTCCTGGGAATTCAATCTTGTGATCAAGGTGAGTATCTTGACGATAGTGTGAACGGCGCATTCCTATCGGCGTTTGAGACAAACACAAAGGAAGCTGAAATCTATATTGCCGACAAACCTTGCCTCACAATTGAGGGTGAGCAAGGTGGATGCACGGTCTTTAGGCGAACCACTCAGACATTTCGATTTCGTGTGGTACCCGACGGTGGAGATGGAGAAGTTACCTATGTCTCATGCCAACGCGAAGAAACTAAGCCATACATAAATGGAACACCAATCGAATTTGAATTAGCCGATCTGACGATGGATGATGATTGTGACATTGGCGTTGTCATATTCAGCAATCGAATGGCTCCAGCGCGGGCATCGATCTTAGGATCCATTCATCTTCGGATTTCAGACATCAAGTATCAAAAACTGGGAGAGATTGCCGCCGAGTACAAAGGACGAAACCTCAAAATTTTTGCAAGCAAATATTCAAGACAGCTCCTTGTAGAAAAAAATTTCGAGAGGGTTGTCAATCAGGAGAAGAACAATATGGTTCGAATCCGAGCGGATCCTGGTGATCATTTCATCATTCGTGCTTTCAGCGACTTAGCGAGAACATCCCGAAAGGAACTTACGATTGAATGATTTCAGCATTGCAAACATTCTCGAAAGTCTCCTTTCAGTTTTGGGAGGTGGATGGGCCACAGTTGGTGCTGCGGTTGCCATCGCCCTTCTAGGAAGCATTCTCTATTTCTGGCTCTCTTCTAAACTCAATAAATGGCGACAAGAACAAGATCGCAAAACACGAACTGAGAAAGAAGGGAGCCAGGTTAGGGAGCTCAAAGAGCGACTTTCTGATAGGCATCAGAAGAATTCCGAAGCCAAGCGACGTCTTGAAGAGCTAAAGGGCAGAAACAATGGAGGCTCAGGCACATGACGGCTTGGCTGAGTTCTCTGTTTAAGGCGATCTATGATTTCATAAAGAAGAACATCCCTGCGATTGCCATTGCGGTTTACGATCATCTTCAACACAAAATCAAGCGCAAGGAGAATGAAAATCTAGAACTTAAAACACAGCTAGAAATCGAAAAGGAGAAAAAGCAGCATGAAGATGATACCAGGGATCTTCCTGATGCTGATTATGTTGATCAGTTCATCGACAAAAGCAAGCGAGACAAGTAAATCGTACACGCACCTTCCGGCTGGAGAGTCCACAAAGGAAGAGGTGTGGTGCTACAACGCCTCAAACCTCAAAATCCTGCGGAATGGGCTAGAAACCTGCGAAGCGGAGCGAATTGAGCTGAAGCATTTAAGGATTCTCAACGAGGAGTTAAAGAAGACCGAGACGAGCCATCAACCTGTGTGGCGCAAATGGTGGGTAAAATTCCCGCTTGGTATCGCCATAGGTGCCCTTAGCGGCTACTTAGCGGGCGAACATGACGCCTCTCCTGCACTCGCAGGAGTAGCAGGCGGAGTTGCCGCTGCCACAACCGTGGCCTTACTGGATATCGACTTCTAGGGGGGAAGCTATGGAGCTGGGTGTTAATGATGAGGTGAAGGTGACTGGCAAAGTCTTAACCAGGGACAAGGTGGTCGTAGTTCTTGAAAATGAACCTGGGGTCATCAAGAAGGTTCAAGGGGATCACCTTTACGTCCAGACCCAACACGGCATTCACTACCTCCCATTAAGCCGAGTGGAAAAAATTGAATAAAGGCTTTTATTTTCTATCTTGATGGCATACAATGTATGCCAATGGAAACCCAAGCACCAAAAACCTCCAAAGAGAAATTTGACAAGGTGATGAACGACGTCAAAGCTCAAAAATCCGATTCTGACGTGTCCGAAGAAGAGGTTGATGAGGTCGAACGCTTTATGCAAGAAAATCCAAATGTAGTAAACCCAAATGGAAGTGGCCATTCAAGCTTAAGGAATCTCCAAGAGAGTACTCTTGGAAACCTTCAGCGCCTCAATCAAGCAAGAAGGAAAGCGCATATCTCTACTGAAGATCTGGATCTTCTTAAAGATGCGTTCAAGCGATTTGAAACCAAGAGACTGAATCATCCCGTTCTAGAGCATCTCTTTAAAGCAAAGTTAAAGTTGAGCAACGAATATACGGCCTGCCAGCAGAAGGCAAAGGTGCTTTACCAGGAAATGCTCAAACAAATGAGTGATTCGTCAGAGCAAAACCTAAAGATCATCGGTGCAATTGAGAACGTCGACAGACAGATTATTGAACTTTTGAAATCTGAGGACGACAGCCCCCTGCCGCCCTCGGCATAGGTCATTGTGGCCGACTTGCCACTCGAAGAACCCACACTAATCGAGCTGAGTGGGAGAGCTTAAGTGAACGATCTGTAAAAGGAGGAGGTCTAAAATGTCTAGCGCGGTA
>Ga0066639_10005111_pt1 | contig 11091 bp, 4 predicted proteins | sample CryGeyCG2114_010_2_FD_59504 | JGI IMG/M metagenome (GOLD analysis project Ga0066639, IMG submission 59504) | Groundwater microbial communities from aquifer - Crystal Geyser CG10_big_fil_rev_8/21/14_0.10 | ecosystem: Environmental > Aquatic > Deep subsurface > Groundwater | place: USA: Utah... | reverse complement strand
GCAATGGAAACAACCAATCTCAAATTGGATCTGGCTAAGATATTTTTTGCTTCATCGTCGCCGGCTTGGATTCTTTTGGCCAACTCTTTCTCTTGATTACCTGAAATCAGTGGATATTTTCCGATTTCCTTCAAATACATCTGAATAGAATCATGCGAAATAGTGCCTTTGTAAGAATCTTTCTGTTTCAACAAATCCTCACCTTCGCTCAAAAGATTTCCTCCTTCCAACAAATCTATTCCGGATTTTTCCAATTTAGCGTACAAATCATCTAGAAACAAAAGGTCTTCCTCCACATTGGGAAATTCTTTGAGAATTTCATCGAAAGTGATAAAACCACGCTTTTTACCTTTAGTGATAAGCTCATCAACAGCAGAATTAGCGCCTTTTTTGGGAGCCTCTTTCCCCCGAGTCGTTACTTTTTTCTTTTTTGGCAACAACGTCGCTTTCTTTTTGCCGCCCGATGATTTTCTTTTGGAAACCGAGACTTTGTGTGTTTTTTTATTATTTTTTCTCATCCCGTTAGTGATAGAAAATGATGAAGCATTTTCGTAATCATTATTAATTTTTGTAATAATACAGCTGATTAATCATATAAAAGAAAATATCTCATTGGTTAACTTTATAATCACTAACGGGATTAAATTAAATTCAAAAAATTTTTGTTTTTTTATTATTTAAATCGTTTATTTTCTGGCCAATTTCTTTGCACTCAATCAAGAGTTTAGTGGCGGCTTCTTTGTTGTTATCACGCTCGGCTACTCCCAATTTTTTTACAATTTCAGCAAATCTCCCTTTAAGAAGACTTTCTTCCAAACTCAAAAGAAGATCGTCCACAATCATCTCTAGATTATCTTTATTCTCATAATAAGTTTCAGCTTCAAACAACAACTCTTCTTTTTTAAAGGGCGGCAATTCCAGGAAAGGTTTAAATTCAGTTTCCCCCACTAACTCTTTAAGACGTTCTTCTATAATTTTGGTGTCAATCGATCTATTTTTTAACTTCTCTTGCCAAAAAATAATACCCATAATTTTGGCCGCCGTGTTATATATTCTGCTTCGAGAAATTTCTTCTCCAGAAATTTTAGCATTAATCGAAAGAACTTCTTTGTCTACGGTATTTAAAGTGCCACCTTCTTCTTTGATTTTTTTAAGATCTTGCCAGACCGCTTCTTCCTTGAGACCGGCCTTTTCTGCTACTTCGGCTATAAACCTTGATTGCTCAATTTGGCTAGGCAAAAGCTTGATAAAAGGCAAGATTTTACTGCTTATTTCCCTATCCAAGCGTCTTTTTTCCATTTTGGCCGCCAACAATTTATCCAAATAAAAATCTATAATATGACTTGATTTTTGAAGGAGGGTAAGCCACTCCGAAGGATTTTTTACAATAATCGAAGCCGGATCTTCTTTGGCTGGTACCGGGACAACTCTGATATTCATTCCCATAGAAAGCCCCATCTTGGCCGCTCTCTCCACGGCCGCAAAGCCGGCACTGTCTCCGTCATAAGCGAAAACGATCCTCTCCGAAAGCTTGCTCAATCTTTCGAGCTGGTAAGAAGATAACGCCGTCCCAGAAGTGGCTACTGTATTGTCGAAACCCGCGCTATGGGAAAGTATTAAGTCCATTTGCCCTTCAACTAATATCGAATAGTTCTTTTTTCTAATAGCTGATTTGGCAATATGCAAACCGTAGAGTGTTTCCGACTTATTGAATAAAATAGTTTCCGGACTATTCAAGTATTTCGGCGCGTTTCCACTGTCTGGAAAAGAACGACCGGAAAAAGCAATCGACCTAGCGGCACTGTCAAAGATCGGGAAAATAATTCGACTTCTGAAAACATCGTAGAAATCCGCTGCATCATCCGACTTTTTTATTAATCCCGCTTTTAAAAGCTCGTCTTCTTTAAAATTCTTGCCTTTAAACTTCGTGAGGATCGTCCGCCAACTAGCCGGAGCAAAACCCAGTCGCCATTCTTTTATATCTTTCTCCTTAACGCCCCTTTTCGAAAGATAAGCCAGAGCCTCTTTGTTTTCTTTTAGCTGACCAGAAAAAAAAGTGGTAGCCTCTTCCAAAATTTGAAAAAGTTTCTCTTTTTCGTCAGCATAACCTTTATTTTCGAATTCTAAACTTACACCGGCTCTGTCAGCCAAGACTTTGAGGGCTCCCAAAAAATCCAAGCCTTCAAACTCTTCTACGAAAGTAAATATGTCCCCTTTAGCGCCGCAACCAAAGCAGTAATAACTGTTTCTGCCCGGAGAAACAAAGAAAGAGGGCGTCCTTTCGCTGTGGAATGGACACTTGGCTTTGAAATTGGAACCGGCTTTCTCAAGCTTAACGTAACCGCCGACAACTTCGACAATATCCAATCTCTCTTTTATCTTGTCTACGTTGGACATAAATTAACCTGCTACTTACTGTGAATTACGAAATACATCGAACGCATATTTTTAGGAGTCAGAGACAGGGCTGGCCTAAAAATATACGGTGATGCAAAGTTTCGTAATGAAAGGTACTTAAAACCTTAAAAACCGGCGACTGTTTTTACTCTCCTGTCGCTTCTCCTTCTCTTTCTCTTTCTTCTACTCTACTTGCCAGAAAATCTTCGATCATCTTGTATTTAGGACTGCCTGGAAAACCGGTGCCGGCTGGAATGATGTTTCCGATAATAACGTTTTCTTTAAGACCGGTTAGATTATCTTCATAACCTCGGACAGCAGCATTGATAAGAACTCTAGTAGTATGTTGGAAAGAAGCGGCTGACAAAAAGCTTTTTCTAGTCAACGAAACTTCGGTGATACCCATTATTACCCGATCAGCCTTAGCTTCCTCTCCGCCATTTTCTTTGACCTTAAGATTTTGGGCCAATAATTCTGACTCTTCGACAATATCTCCTTCGGAAAATAGTGTGGAACCTGATTCTTTGATTTTTCGGCGAGAAAACATTTGTCTGACGATAACTTCGATATGTTTCCTGGAAACAGATTCTCCTTGTAATTCATAGAGCTTGCTGATTTCTTTGATTATATAATTTTCAGTCTGCTCTTTTCCGGCGTATTTAAAAAGTTCATTGAGATCAGCCGAACCATCAGTTAATATCTGCCCTTTCTTAACCTCGTCTCCTTCTTTGACAAGGAGAGTTCTGGCGATAGCCGCCAGATACTCAACTTCGGCTTTTTTCTTAGGACCTTTCTGGGAAATAACTATTATCTTTTCGCCTTTTTCTTCCGTAATCCTAGAGACTATTCCGTCAATACGACTTACTACCGCAGGAGTTTTAGATTTTCTTTTTTCAAAAACTTCTTCTACTCTAGGCAAACCGGTAGTAATGTCTCCTCCTAAGCTCGCAGTACCTCCAGTGTGGAACGTTCTCATAGTAAGCTGAGTACCCGGTTCACCAATAGCCTGAGCAGCCACTGTGCCGACGGCTTCTCCGATTTCTACCGATTTACCGCTTCCTAAGTCAATACCGTAACACTTGGCACATATACCGTGTATAGTTTTGCAGGACAAAACAGATCTGACAAAAACTTCTTTCACGCCCGCTTCTTCGATAACCAGAGCTTCTTTTTTGGTCAATAGATGTCCTTTTTTAAATAGAATTTCACCCGATGGAGAAACTACGTCCTCAGACAAAAATCTGCCTTTCAAGTGTTTGGAAATTGGAATATCCAAGTCAGATCCGCTTTCTTTGAGAATTTTTATTCCCTCTTTGGTGCCACAATCTTCTTCCACAATAATAGAATCTTGAGCGACATCAAAAAGTCTTCTGGTAAGATAACCAGCCTTGGCAGTGTTTAAAGCAGTATCGGTTAATCCTTTTCTGGCACCATGAGTGGTAATAAAATATTCTATTGGTGTTAATCCTTCTTTGGTCGAAGAAATAACAGGGAATTCTATAATCTCACCGGCAGTATTCTGGATAAGACCTTTCATACCAACCATTTGAGTAATCTGGGAAAGAGAACCTCTGGCGCCAGAGTTAACCATGTCGTGAACAGAACCACGAGGATCCATTTTTCTTGGAATTACTTTTTCAATTTCACTCTTAGCCCAATGCCAGATTTCTATGTTCTTTCTTAATTTTTCCTCAACAGAGATAAGTCCGTTGTCGTATTGTTTAGTGGTTTCTTCCACCTTTTTGTGAGCTTCCGCAATAATCGGTTTTTTCTCTTCCGGCACCAACACCTCATCAATTCCCCAAGTAATACCGGCGTAAGTAGCATACTGAAAACCGAAATTCTTTATTTTGTCTATAATAGAAGGAATTTTTTCAACACCATACTTATCAATCAAGTCTTCAACCAGAGCCGACATACGCTTTCTGTTTATTTCTCCGTTAATGAATGGGTAGTCAGGCGGCAGAATACTGTTGAACAATAAACGCCCAACTGATGTTTCAAAAATACTGTTGTTAAATTCTCTATATTTTAGAGTATCGGTCGCCAAAATCTTGACGTTTGCTCTGAAGCCGACATATCCGAAATCAAAAGCGGTGATAGCGGCATTAGGATTCGGGAAATGCAACCCATCGCCCTTTTCACCGGCCAAAATTTTAGTCATCCAATAACAACCAAGAACTATATCAAGCATTTTAGCGGAAAGAATTGGGTCACCGCTACCCGGTTTTAGAATATTTTTATCGGAAGCCATAATCGTTCGAGCTTCCAGTTGGGCTTCTTCCGAAAGAGGAAGATGAACCGCCATTTGATCACCGTCGAAATCGGCGTTAAAAGCGGCACAAATCAAAGGATGAATTTGGATAGCATTACCCTCGATAAGAATCGGCTTAAAGGCCTGAATTCCCAGACGATGAAGAGTTGGAGCTCTGTTCAAGAGAACGTGTTTATCTTTTATCACATCTTCAAGTATGGCCCAAACTTCTGGTACCCCTTCTTCGATGAGTTTATTAGCACCCTTTATGTTGTAGGCTAATTCTTTTTTTAGGATCTCTGATATAACAAAGGGTCGGAAAAGTTCCAAAGCCATATGCTTCGGCAAACCACACTGGTTTAATTTAAGTTCAGGTCCAATAACTATAACTGATCGAGCAGAGTAATCGACTCTTTTTCCTAATAGGTTTTGTCTGAAGAATCCTCTTTTACCTTTCAAATTGTCAGCGATGGATTTAAGGGTTCGCTTCTGAAGCATCGAGGTTGCTCCACCAGCTGTTCCTTGTCGAAGAGTATTATCCAAAAGAGCATCAACGGCCTCTTGAAGAATTCTCTTTTCATTTCGAAGAATTACTTCCGGCGCATTAATCTCTTTGAGTTTTTTCAGACGATTATTTCTGTTTATGACCCGACGATACAAGTCATTGACATCAGAAGTGGCGTAACGACCACCGTCCAATGGAACCATCGGTCGCAAAGCCGGTGGGATAACAGGAATTCTTATAAGAAACATCCATTCGGGTCTCAAGCCCACCTGGATCATTGATTTCACCAGAGAAATTCTTTTTCTGATTCTGTCTTTCTCGCCGGCCGGAGCTTCCAATATTTCTTTTTCCAAATTACCGCGAAGTCGAGGAAGATCGATATCTTTTAAGATTTTATATATGGCTTCAGCACCGATTCCCGCTTCAAAAAGCGTACTGTATTTAACAGAGAAGTTATGATATTTAACTTCATCTAAAATTTGCCCTTCATATATTTCTTCTATTTCACCTTTGGCTTTAGTCAAAAAATCTTTTAATGAGGTTTTCTCCGCCTGATTTTTGGCGTTTTTCATTTTGGTCTTGAACTCATTATCCAGATCTTTCAAAACTCTCTGTCTTTCTGGTTCGAAGACTTTGTTGACAATGTAACCGGCAAAATAAATCACCTTTTCCAATTCGCCGGCAGGAATACCCAAAATAAGGCCTATTCTCGAGGGAACGCTTTTCAAGAACCAGATATGAGAAACCGGCGAAGCTAGTTCAATGGTCCCCATTCTTTCGCGTCTGACGATAGAGCGAGTTATTTCGACGCCACATTTTTCACAAACTATTCCTTTGTAACGAATACCGCGATATTTACCGCAATAACATTCGTAATCTTTGTCGGGTCCGAAAATCTTTTCATCGAAAAGACCGTTTCTTTCGCTCCTTTGAGTTCTGTAATTTATAGTTTCTGGCTTGGTTACCTCTCCATGCGACCATTCTTTGATTCTTTCAGGCGAAGCTAATCTGATAGCCATTGAGTCGAAATCGTTGATATTGTTTGTAGTTTTTGTTTTCATATTTCTATTGCAAAGCTATTTATTGTTTATTTTTCGTCTCAATAAATTTTTCTTTTGCTTGGAAGGATCTTCTAACTGGTCGACTTTTTTCATCTTCTTCGTAACCTTCTTTTGTTTTTAATTCCACATCAAGAGCCAAACCTTGTAAGTTGTTCAGGAGAACATTAAACGAAGCCGGGGTATGGGGTTCAATAATTTTCCTGCCCTGGACTATCGAATCAAAAGCAGCGGAACGTCCGGAAATATCATCTGATTTTATAGTGAGCATTTCGCGGAGAGTATAAGCCGCACCGTAACCTAGCAAAGCCCAGACTTCCATCTCTCCGAATCTCTGGCCTCCTCCTTGAGCTTTACCTCCCAAAGGCTGTTGAGTGATGAGAGAGTAAGGACCAATTGAACGCATGTGAATCTTATCTTCCACCATGTGATGCAATTTCATTATGTACATATAACCGAGAGCAATCGGTTGATTGAAAGTCACTCCTGTTCGTCCATCGCGGAGATTAACTTTTCCGCTTTCCGGGAAACCAGCTTTTTTAAGTTCTTCTTTTATTTCTGCGTCAGTCGCTCCAAGAAATGGCGGGACAATCGCTTGGTAATTAAGAGTGTTAGCTGCCAAACCCAAATGCATTTCAAGAATTTGACCTAAGTTCATTCTGGAAGGAACTCCCAGCGGAGTAAGAATCACATCAACCGGTGTACCATCTTCCATGTAAGGCATATCTTCTTCCGGAAGAATTTTAGAAATTACACCTTTGTTGCCATGACGGCCAGCCAGCTTGTCTCCAACAGAAACATTTCTTAGTTGAGCAACTTCAATATGAATTCTTTTTATTATGCCAGACTCCAATCGATCACCTCTCTCTCTGGAAAAAACTTGAACTTTAACCACTCTGCCTCTTTTGCCGACTTCCATTCTCTTAGAGGTGTCTTTGACGTCTCGGGCTTTTTCTCCAAACAATGATCGGAGAAGTCGCTCTTCCGGCGTCAGTTGGGTCTCTCCTTTCGGAGTAATTTTCCCAACAAGAATATCCCCGGGTCTGACTTCAGCACCGACTCGAATAATTCCGTCCTCGGCCAAATTTCTTAATTTAGCTTCTCCGACATTTGGTATATCGCAAGTTGTAACTTCTGGACCTAGTTTGGTATCTCTGACGTTAATGACAAACTCTTCTATATGAATACTGGTAAATTTGCTGTCTTTGACCAATCTTTCAGAAATAATAATGGCATCCTCGTAATTAGCACCAGACCAGGACATAAAGGCCATAAGAACGTTCTGCCCCAAAGCTATTTCTCCTTTGTCACTTGAAGAAACATCAGCCAAAATATCTCCTCTTTTGACTTTTTGGCCGACATCAACCGACGGTCTCTGATGAAAACTGGTAAAACCGTTGGTTCTAGAAAAATTTACAAGATGATGTTTGACTTCTTTGCCTTTTTTATTTTTTACTTTGATGAGTCTGCCGTCAACATAAGAAACTTCTCCTTCTTCTGCGGCGAGAATAAGTCTGCCGGTATCCAAAGCGGCTTCTCCTTCAATACCGGTCGCAACCAAAGGCGCTTCCGGAACAACACAAGGAGTCGATTGTTTTTGCATGTTAGAACCCATGAGTGCTCTATTAGCATCATCGTGGTTTAGAAACGGTATCATCGAGGTAGCAACCGAAAAAGCCTGGTTGGCGGAAACATCGATATAATCAACCTCTTTTTTAGCCACTAGACCAGGATTGCCTTTTGTTCTGACTTCTACAAAATCATCAATTAACTTACCGTCCTTACTTACTCTGACAGCAGCATGAGCAATGTTGTGTTTGCCTTCTTCAAAGGCATCTAAATATTCGATCTGACTTGTGACTACGCCATCTTCAACCTTTGCGTAAGGAGTTTCGATTATTCCGAATTTGTTTATTCTAGCATAAAGAGCCAGTCTCAAAATCAAACCGATGTTCTGACCTTCAGGGGTATGAATAGGACAAAGGCGACCGTAATGTGAAGGATGAACATCTCGCACCTCAAATCCGGCGCGAGCGCGATTAAGACCACCCGGACCTAATGCAGAAAGAGTTCTCAGATGTTCAATCTCAGAAAGAATATTTTCCTGCTGCATGAATTGAGAAAGCTGATTGGTTGTGAAAAATTCTTTTATCCTAGCCTGGAGAGGTTTAGGAGATATAAAGTTGACTGGCAAAGTAGTTTGGCTGTCAACGACAGACATTCTGTTTTGAACGTTTCTTTTAATTTGCGCCATGCCCACTCTTATTTTTTGCTGGAATAGTTCTCCCACACATCTTACTCGTCTTGAGCCGAGATGGTCGATATCATCTTCTCTGGCATCTTCCGAGGTATTCATTTTGGCGACATGCGAAAGTATAGTCACCAAATCATTGAGATTTATAAGCTTTTTCTGATTTTCAGTACTGCTTGGTTTCAAATCAAATCTCTTGTCAAACATGTATCGTCCGACTTTTGAAAGATCGTATCTTTCTTCACCAAAAATAGAGTTGAAAAAATCTTTGGCATTTTGAGAGGTAGCCAATTCGCCATCTCGTAATCTCTTATGGACTTCAATATAAGCTTCTTCCGCTGTCTTAGCATGATCTTTGGCCAAAGTTTTTTCTATAAAACCCTTGGCTGATTCGTCTTTGAAAAGCGATAAAATTTCACCGTCAGTTTTGGCGCCAAAGGCTCTCAGCAAAATTGTCACCGGAAATTTTCTTTTTCTGTCGATTCGAACATAAATAATCCCATCCTGGTCAGTTTCTATTTCAAGCCAAGCACCTCTAGAAGGAATAATTTTCGCACCAAAATACCTGTTACCCCGGATAATCTGAGAAGAAAACATAATTCCGAATGATCTGGCGAGTTGGGGAACAATAACTCTTTCGATACCATTTATGATGAAAGTCCCATGACTAGTCATGAGCGGCAGATCAGCCATAAAAATCTCCTGCTCTTTTTCTGTTCCGGCAATAAGATTTTTTAGTTTGACCCTGACCTTAAGAGAAGCTTCGTAGGTCAATTTATTGTCTTTGGCGTGATACTCATCAAATTTCGGTTCGTCAACTTCAAAGCTGACAAAATCAAGCTGAAATTTTTTCCCGGAGAAATCTTTTATCTTTGAAAATTCTGAAAATATCTCTTTAAGACCCTCTTTCAAAAGCCATTCGAAAGACTTGAGTTGGACTTCTACAAGATAAGGCAAAGGGGAAAGAGGAGAGTTGTACTTACCAAAATATTTTTTAGGTCTCTCAACGGTCTTCACAGTTTTAGTTTTCATCATATATCTTTCAAAAATTTATAATAAACACTCTGGCTTATCGCAAACAGAGTCTTTTTAATTTAAATTAAAAAACATAAAATAGCAGGATTTTCGATCCTGCCAAATTTTTGTGGTGTTTCTAATTAATTTTTAATTGTTTTGGGCTCAAAACAGGAGAACTTTATTACATCGGGGCCAATCAATCAAAACTCAATCTAGCTGTCAAGTGTAGGCAAGTATAATGATATTTAAAATGCTGTCAAGCCCTCTTATTTTACCCCTGTGGATATCCTTTACGTGGGCGAGCAAAGAAGCAAAACATAGTCCCCAAGGGCAAGGTCTCGAAAACTATCTTTGTTCCCTGCCTCGCCGGCAGGGTATGCCCTAAATTAAACAAATAGCAGAATCAGAAAAGCGGTACCAAAATAAATAACAACGCTAGAAATGTCCCTGAGTACAGTAGCTAGCGGACCTGAGGAAATAGCCGGATCAAAATTCATTTTGGAAAATAGCCATGGCAAGAAAACCCCGGAAAAAGCTGCGAGGATGATAGTCAGAAAAAAAGAAATACTCAATATAAAAGACACGACAAAAGATTTCCACCACCAAAAGGTTAGAAAAAGAGAGAGAATACTCAGAGTAAGAGCCAGCCAAATACTTACTGAAATTTCCCTGACAAGATAATCCTTCATGGAAATTTTCTGATCCAAAGTCATGCTTCTTATAAAAATAGTCTGAGTCTGAGCGCCTACGGCATCCGCCATATAAACAACCGCCGGAATAAAAGCGGCTAGGATAATCATTTCGGAAAGAGTCTGCTCAAAAAAACTTATAACTACTGCTGCTAAAAGCCCGCCTAAAAGTCCGATCAAAAGCCAAGGTAATCTTTTCCTGAAATGATGAGAAGCTTTGGCTCCGATAAATTCTTTCGCCGAATAGTGAGTTTTTAAGATACCTTCGGAACGTAAAGCGTCTTCAATCCCCTCTTCGTGTAAAACATTTAAAATAACATCAGAAGGTACGACGCCTAAAAAGATATTTTCTTTGTCTACTACGGCAATGTTCTTCAAATTGTGTTTAATTGCCAGTAACGCCACCCTTTCTCGGTCAGTCCTGGGCCGGACAGTCACGATATCCGTGACCATAAAATTTTTGACCAGCAAATCCTTGGGGTTTTTAAAAAGTTCCTTGATGGATAAGACACCTTTTAAATGACCTTGATCATCCGTAACGTAGATGTAATTTATGTTTTCGAAATTTCTGATTTTAGAGACAAGAAGCTTTTCGATCTCCCCGACGGTAGTCTCAGGTAAAACGATCGGCACAGACGAGATCGATATTTCTCCCGCAGATTCAGGCGTTAAATTTTTGATTCTTCTCATTTTTCCATCAATTAGAGAATCTCCTTTGTTAATTACCATATCTTTTAATCTTTTATGTTTTGGTTAGTAATCTCTGCCGTAAATGCACCAATGAGGAGAATTCTTGTCGAATAATAAACCCAGAGAAGAAAGGCCACCAGAGAACTCGAAGCGCCATAGATCGCGTGGACTCCTTTGAAAAGACTGAAATAGAGAGCCAAAAGCACATTCAGAAAAAGAAGTAAAAAAGC
>Ga0066639_10005109_pt1 | contig 11096 bp, 7 predicted proteins | sample CryGeyCG2114_010_2_FD_59504 | JGI IMG/M metagenome (GOLD analysis project Ga0066639, IMG submission 59504) | Groundwater microbial communities from aquifer - Crystal Geyser CG10_big_fil_rev_8/21/14_0.10 | ecosystem: Environmental > Aquatic > Deep subsurface > Groundwater | place: USA: Utah... | reverse complement strand
CCTCCGCCCCCAACATGCGGAGATGGTATGTGCAACGGAGCAGAAACGCAAGCAACGTGCCCAGCAGATTGCGGGACACCTCCTCCAGCATTATCAGTGGTAACAATAACCGCAACGGATAACATAGCATCTGAAGACGGTAACACCGGAATGTTTGTTATTTCTCGAAGCGGTGGCGATATTACCAAAGCACTAACCGTTTCATATACCATCTCTGGTACTGCGCAAAACGGTATTGATTATACGGCGCTCAGTAGTTCCAAGGTCATTCCTGCGAATGCAACATCAGTTTCAATTTTTATATATCCAATAAACGATGTGCTTATTGAGCCGACAGAATCGGTATCACTTGCGTTAAAAACAAGCAGTGCCTATACCGTTGGATTTCCAATTGGAGACACGATAACCATTGATGATAATGATGCATCGGCTAGCGGAGTCTTGGGCATTACGCAATCGTGTTCAAGCGGTTCCCCACAGGCAACCATTTCATGGCCCGAAGGAGGATTAGGGGCAGATGGCTATTTCTTGGTAATTGATAATGATGGTAATACCAACAATGGGTATTGGTTCACATTAATTCCAGCAGGAACAAAAAGTGTAACTGCGCCAATTAATTTTCAAAAATATATATATATATCATCACTATCTTTTATTGAAGGGGCAACATACGATTTAATGCTTTATTATAAAATAAGCGGGAGCTCTCTGGTCGGTTCGTTTACGGTGAATCAATGCCCGGTTGTGCCACCTCCACCATCGACAGACATAACAGCACCTTCCTCTATTGCTGATTTGACGACGTCTAGTATGGCGCAGACGACAATAAACCTTAATTGGACCGCACCGGGAGATGACGGGAGTATTGGTACTGCGAAAAACTATGACGTACGATATGCACTCACACCACTTACTGAAAGTAAGTGGACAAGCGCAATGCAAGTGTCTGGAGAACCAACACCGATGCTTGCAGGTATCAAACAATCTATGCAAATAACTGGACTTACAGCGAGTACAAAATATTACTTTGGCATTAAAACATCTGATGAAGTTCCAAACACATCAACACTTTCAAATGTGGTAAGCGCTTCTACAACTGCAGTACCTGATACGACTGCACCTGCGTCAGTTACTAATGTGGCATTATCCGGGGTAACGGCATCGACAATTAATGTCGGATGGACCGCGCCGGGAGATGATGGCGCCACAGGGACTGCAGATAATTATGATGTTCGGTATTCTACAAGTGTTATTACCGGGGCGAACTTTGGTTCGGCAACGGTTGCGCCTATTAAGCCAAAACCGTCATTCGCAGGAACAAATGAATTAATGACTATCGCCGGACTTTCTCCGAATACACTTTATTATATTGCATTAAAGACGTCAGATGAGTCGGGAAATATATCAACTATCTCAAACGTTGCAAGTGCGACAACTACCAATATACCTTCCGGACCAGTATGTGGAGATAGTATTTGTAACGGAGCAGAAACCGGAGTTACGTGCCCAAGTGATTGTAGCTCGTCTTCGGCAATGTGTGGTGATGGTATATGTGATGCGACTGAATCAGCAGTTATTTGTCCGGGTGATTGTGGCGCACCCGCACCCCCTACATCACCCGGCTCACCACCTCCACCAACATCCGGTAGTGGGGGAACACCACCACCGCCACCACCGCCTCCTCCTGCTCCGCCCGGAGTACTCATTGCCCCAACAATGGTAACAGCAGTTCCTTTAGGACCAACAAACCTCAGTTTATTTTGGGAGAATGGATTTTCAGGAATTGGTCTTAAACTTGAACAGAGTTTTGATGGGGTCAACTTCACTGAGCTTCAAATATTGCCACCATACTTTTACTATTGGAATGTAACCGGTGCTATGTCAGGAACAACATATTATTATCGCTTACGCGCATATGACGATGTTGGCTTCAGCTCATATTCAAATATCGCAAAAGTAACTACACTTGGAACGGCTACGCAAGCCGGAACAGGAGGCGCAATAATATTTACCAAACTTCTGTATAAAGGCATAAACGATGCGCAAGTTACTGCTCTTCAGGCATGTCTTGCAAATGACACAAGTATTTATCCACAAGGAATTATTAGTGGATATTTCGGTTCATTAAGTGAACAAGCGGTTCAAAAGTTTCAAGCAAAATATGGTGTAGTTTCTTCAGGTAGTCCAAGCACGACTGGTTATGGATTAGTTGGCCCAAGCACACGAGCAAAATTAAATGAAATATGTGCCGGAGTAGCGGTCACAACAACACCGCCTGCTTCTGTCACATCTCCTCTATCAGGTGCGGTTTTCACTCAAACACTTTCTGGCGGGGTAACTGATAATCAGGTAACGTTATTGCAACAATTCTTAAAGAAAAATCCAGTACTCTATCCTGAGGGAATTGTGAGTGGATATTTCGGGGGATTAACGCAATCCGCAGTACAAAGATTCCAAGCAAAGTATGGTATTGTCTTTTCAGGTACACCGGCAACAACGGGATATGGAGTAGTTGGCCCAAGTACGCGAGCAAAATTAAATGAACTTTATAACGGAACGCCGTAGATAACTTAATTCCAATATAAGTAATTATTAAACGGCTCGCATAAGATGCGAGCCGTTTACCTTAACCCAACCAATAACTCAAAACGAGACAGCTTTATATGGTAAGGAAACTCTCGGAGGGCTGATGCCTTGGTATCCGTAAGGGTGCATCATCCCGAGAAGTGGTGATCACTCGCCGACAGAGTAAGGGAGTCACGATTCTCAAGGATATAAAAGCCGTCTCAAAAAAAAATAGTCCAGGACCCCTCACGAGTCGTAGAACTATTTTTTAAGAAGGCGAAAATTGTACCCAGGAAAGAAGTTATATTTTAATTTCTTATCCGTGGATTATCGCTACTGTTATTATATCAAGCATCAGATATAATGGAAGAAGGCATGTGTGTAACTCATAGAGGATTGGGGGATAGAGAATATGGGAAAAATAACGACACAATTTTTACTTCGAATCGCTCTCTCATTTAGTTTTATATATGCTGGAATCTCAGGCTTTATGCACCCTGAGAACTGGGTTGGTTGGTTGCCGGCTTTTGTACGCAATCTTTCTCCGTTTAATGAAGTATTAACACTTCACGTTTTTTCAGTTTTACAAATTATCATTGCGTTGTGGTTATTATCAGGTTGGCTCATTTTCTTCGTAGCAATAATAAGTGGATTACTACTTATAGGAATTATTATTTTCAATCTTGGGGCAATGGATATTGTTTTCAGAGATATTTCATTGGCAGTGGTCGCTTTTGCTTTGGTGATATCGGTATATAAAGAAGGTAAAAGATGAAAGAACAAAAGAAGACAAAAAAAGAATTACGAGCAGAACTTGCTCATCGTCAAGCTGAGCTTGAAGATATTAAAAAGAGATCTGCTATTCGCGCGCACATAGGCAATAATGCAGTTATGCTTTTTGCGAGTGTTGCGATGGCATACTTTTTAGCTGCAAGCGGTATATTGGGAGAATTATTAACAAAAACGGTTGGTTCAGAAATTATTTCCAGTTTCATTGCAGGAATATTTTTTACTTCACTTTTTACCGCAGCACCGGCAACTATTGCGTTGGGAAGCATCGCGCAAGCCCATTCGCTTTGGATTGTTGCCTTGTTTGGTGCCTTAGGAGCAGTGATAGGAGATTTGATTCTCTACAGAGTATTAAAAACACATGTCACTGATGATTTATTATATTTGCTTTCCCGTCCTCGCAGAAGACGCCTCCCTCAACTATTTCATCTTAAAGTTTTTAGGTGGCTTTTAGGTTTTATAGGCATGCTTATTATCGCCTCACCCTTACCAGATGAATTAGGACTTATGCTTATTGGTATAGGAAAGTTGCATCCATCATTTCTTATGAGCATTTCCTTTGTCTTAAATGGTATCGGGATCTACATAGTCGGACTTATCGCAAGGCAGTTGATTTAAATTGGTAAGCTGCCAAAAATGTGTTAACTTTATCACAGCGTTTTTGTATCATCTTAAACTCCTCAAGGAGCGAGAAGAGTGAGCAATGCAGAAGAAGGTAAGCCCTTGCTCAAGCGACGATATCAAGAAGCGGTAGCACAGCTTAAAGGCGGTGGTTGTATGCCGACGTGGTAGGCTGATCCGAAGCAACGAATGGTTCTAGGGACCTTCATTGTCAGCATAAGGGAGTATTCATGCCTAAAGACCCTTGTAGATAAGCATTGCAGAGAATGTTTTGCTTGCCGGACTGCGATAGGGGCAGGTAGGCTAGAGGATGCAGGTGAGGAATTCGACAAGGCGATTGATAGGCTCGCTTCTGAGTAGAAGTCTAAGAGTTACGGTGACTCGCAGTAGGTTCATGAATTATGAACCGTGCGAGTCTTTTTTTTCTTTGAACGGCTCAATATCGTGAGCCGTTCGTACATATATCTTTAACCAAGTGAAAATTTTTGAGAACTACCCCAGATATGTTTCGTGAAGAGACTGGATAGCGAGTCTCTTATAGGAAGATAGTATTATTGCAAAGCGAAAGTATTTCTGATAGGCATGAGTTGGCGCTCTTGACTCTCGCAGAGTTCTTGCCTCGCCACAGGACAGGCAAGCGAGGAGTAATAGATAAAGTCGATTGAGTAACAGCGATAGAAATTAACTATCATTTATTGTACGATCGTACAATAAATGATAGTTAAGAAGTTAGTACTTTGTGGTATTCCAAGCGATTGAACCATTACTGACTGAAAATGAGGTACACATAATGGTCATGTGCTTGAGCAAACTGATGTAGCGATAGATGTCAAAAAAAATACAGCAAAGCGAACATGATTTTTCTATCCGAGCGGGTTGTCCCAGAAAATACGCCGAGCGTCACTTGGCACTCTTGACATCAGACTGCCAATTGATATACTAGCTTGTATGGACGCTAGAACACGAGAAATTTTAGGAGCAGTTATTAGCGAATTTATTGAAACGGGTGAACCGGTAAGCTCTGGACATTTATATAAAAAATATCGCTTTGATGTGAAACCTGCGACGATTCGACATGAGTTACACATACTTGACGACGAAGCGTATCTGTTACAGCCACATACGTCAGCTGGTAGAGTTCCGACCAACAAAGGATATCAATTGTTCGTCGAACAAATTCTTCTTGATTCACTTGAAGAAACAGCACGTCAACAAGTTGCACGAGTTCAAGCGCTTCGAAAAGCATTAACACGCGGACATTTAGATGTGCTAGTTGAAGACATTACAAGACGAATGAAAGTTATTGGTGTTGGATATACCGCACAACTTGGTCTTCAAAAAAAAGGACTTCAAATATTGGTTGATGATTTAATAAAAAAAGACGAAATACACGATGCAAGTGAAGTTGCACAAATAGTAAAAGATTTTGAGTGTATTGATGATAAGATTGAAGACTTAATGAGCTTTTTACCAGAAGACAGGCCGAGCGTATTTATTGGCAGAAGTCCTGTTACAAAAAGCCCACACCTTTCAGTCATTGCTGATAGTTTTAAATTAAATGGAGAGCCAACAGTACTTGCAATGATTGGATCAAAGCGAATGGACTATGAAAACAATATTAATTTTTTTGTCACATTAAAAAATAGTATCGTGTAATAAATAATATGGAAGAAAATATAAACAATAATATGGAAGAGGAAAAGGAAAGGCTAAACGCAGATGCGTCGCCCGAACATCCGCAGAGCGGAAGTTCTAGGAAAGAAGAAATAACCGAGCAGAAAGATGAACTAACGATATGTAAGGAAGAGCGAGATGAATACTTGAACGGATGGAAACGAGCTAAGGCAGACCTTATCAATTATAAAAAAGAAGAAGCGAGACGACTTGAGGAAATAGTAAAATTTAGTACAAGTGATTTAGTAGAAGACATTATTCCGGTATTTGATAGTTTTGATCTTGCCATCACAACACTTGAAAAAGATACGCACGCAGAAAAAGGAATACATATGATTCGGGCTCAATTAGAAGATACATTAAAAAAAAGGGGCTTAGAAACAGTTAAGACAAAAGCGGGAGATGTATTTGATCCCACGATGCATGAATCAGTTGGAGAGATTGATTCCGAGCATCCCCCAGGAACGATTGCTCAAGAAATTGAAAGAGGATATAAGCTTCACGGTCGAGTAGTACGAGCAGCGCGAGTCAAATTATCGAAGGAAAAGACAATTGATAATTAATAAAAAAAATAAACATTTAACTAAAATAATATCATGGCTAAAGTAATTGGAATCGATTTAGGAACAACAAATTCAGCAGTAGCAGCAGTTGTTGATGGACAACCTCGCATCATTGAAAATGCAGAGGGTAATAATACAACGCCATCAATTGTAGCGCTTAATAAAACAAATGAACGACTTGCAGGACTTTTAGCAAAGCGTCAGTCAGTCACGAACCCAAAGAATACTATCTTTTCTATCAAGCGTCTTATCGGGCGTAAGTTTTCTGATCCAGAAGTGCAAAATGATATGAAATGGCTACCGTTTGACGTGCGGGAAGCTGGAGCGGGTGGATTAGAAATTAAGATGGGAGAAAGATGGTATAAGCCAGAGGAAATTTCAGCAATGGTTTTAGGAAAATTAAAGAGTGATGCTGAAGCAAAACTGGGTGAAAAAATAACCGATGCAGTTATTACCGTACCAGCATATTTTGATGATTCACAACGGCAGGCAACAAAAAATGCAGGAGAGGTTGCAGGCCTTAATGTACGCCGTATTATTAACGAGCCAACTGCAGCAGCACTTGCCTATGGACTCAACAAAAAACAAGATGAACAAATAGTCGTGTACGATTTTGGCGGTGGTACGTTTGATGTCTCCGTACTTGAAGTGACCGGAGATACCATTGAAGTAAAGTCCACCGGTGGTGATCCACATTTAGGTGGAGATGACTTTGACAAGCGTATTAACGAATATCTCGTTACTGAATATAAGAAACAAGAGGGTATTGATATCTCTAAAGATCCATTAGCATTACAACGTTTAAAGGAAGCTGCTGAACGTGCAAAGCATGAATTATCAGTTTCAATGGAGACAGAAATAAACATTCCATATGTAAGTTCTGATGCAGCAGGTCCAAAGCATTTCTTAATGAAGCTCACACGGGCAAAGCTTGAATCATTAGTGCAAGACGAGATTGATGAATCAATCAAGCTCACAAAAGATGCAGTAAAGGAAGCTGGTTTTGAACTAAAAGATATTGATGAAGTTGTTCTAGTTGGTGGGCAAACGCGTATGCCAGCAATCCAGGAGGCAGTTAAAAATCTTTTTGGAAAAGAACCACATAAGGGTGTAAATCCAGATGAAGTAGTTGCTATCGGTGCGGCTATTCAAGCAGAAATCTTGTCAGCAAAAGATGAAGGACGTAGACCAGAAGGAGAGGTTAAAGACGTGTTGCTCTTAGATGTGACACCATTGTCTCTAGGTATTGAGACCTTGGGAGGCGTAAGTACTAAATTAATTGAAAAGAATACAACCATTCCAACTGATAAAGTTCAGGTCTTTTCAACCGCAGCTGATAATCAACCAAGCGTTGAGATTCATATTTTACAAGGAGAGCGTGAAATGGCAGGTGATAATAAAACGCTTGCTCGGTTTATGTTAGATGGTATTCCACCAGCTCCACGTGGCGTTCCACAAGTTGAGGTAAAGTTTGATATTGATGCAAACGGAATTCTAAATGTTTCAGCAAAAGACAAGGCAAGCGGTAAGAGTCAATCTGTACGCATTGAAGCATCAACCAGTCTCTCAAAAGAAGAAGTAGAAAAATTAAAGGCTGAAGCAGCAACACACGCGGAATCAGATAAAAAGAAAAGAGAACTTATTGAAACGAGAAATCAGGCTGACCAACTCGTCTATATGTCTGAGAAATCTTTAAAAGAGGCAGGAGATAAAGTAGCTGTTGATATTAAAGAAGCGGTTACGAAAAAGATTGAAAGCTTAATGGCAGTTAAAGATGGTGATGATGTAGAAGCAATAAAGTCTGCATCTACTGAATTATCAACAGAAATTCAAAAGATTGGATCAGCGATGTATGGCAAGCCAGGCGAAGAAGGACAGGAAGGTGCTCCAGAAAAAGCCCCACAAGAAGGCGAAGAGACACCCGTGGAAGGTGAAGCTAAAGAAATCAAGGAAGAGCCGACAGCAGAAGAACCAAAGAAAGATGAGGGAGAAGAAGAGAAAAACTAGGGAATAGCTTAATTATCATCTATGCTTAAGGGCGTGGATAGCGACAAAAAACCACACATCATTTCACGCCCTACTAACTATGAATGAAGAATCTTCAGGTGATCGTTCAAAATTAAAAATTGTCAGTTTAGGAGCCATAAGTTCGCTAGGAGCCATAAGTTCGCTCTGTGCGTATCTTTTTGGATACACGCTCTCGCGGTCTTTTTTACTTCCCGAAGTAGATACCTTTACCGTCCTTGCTATTGCGCTTATTGGGTGGCTTACTATCCTAGAGCTTCAACCGTTCATTATAAGAAGCACGCGAATCATGGTGATGGTTTCCGCGGTGCAGATTTTAGCTATGTGGCTAGGACTGAGCGAACGGTTATTACCACTTATTGCCGTTGGTAGCATGTTGCTTTTCTTTGCGTTAATAGCGAGTTATATAAAAGGACGAGCTGAATTGAATAACGAAATCAAAATTAGATTTTTGAGAATAGTATATCGTATGATGCCGATTATCATGACAGGATTTTCTATTTTTGTTGCACTTTCAGTGGTTGCGGGGCTTAGCCTCACGCATGTAACCATTCCCAAAAACGTATTTAACTTTTTGTTTAATGGATCAGCACCTCTTGTCGCCAAATTTGTTCCCGGATTCTCTCTTGATGTGAGCGTTGATGAATTTTTAGAAAATTTAATTCGCGCGCGTTCACCAGCAGAAACTTCAGAAGAGTTAATTACACAAGCAGTAGAAGAATTCAGAACAAAGGTGAATAATGATCTTTCAGCGAATATTAACGGAGGAGGAAAAATAGCTGATGCATTTTACGAAATAGCACGCGCACAACTTGATGGATTAAATAAAAATGGACGCATGGTAGCTCTTGGCGCTTTAGGACTCTTAATTTTTGGATTAGCAAAAGGTGTATCATTCGTTCTTACGTTTATCATTATCATTATGGGATATAGCATCTATCAGATATTGCTTTCACTTGGGTTTATGCACATTCAAAAAAAAACAACTGAGAAAGAAGTTATTATTGTATAAACTGTATGAATACCGTTAGAGACGCTTCAATTATGTATATTTCTATAGACGCCAATAAAGAGGATATGTCGATATTTAACCAAACCTCTCATGTAAGGAAGTTTTGGACTTCCCATCTCTAACGGCATGAATGACTATTACGAAATTTTAGGGGTAAATAAAGATGCATCTGATGCGGATATTAAGACTGCATATAGGAAACTTGCGCATAAACATCACCCTGATAAAGCTGGTGGAGACGAAGCAGCATTTAAAAAAGTTAATGAAGCATATCAAGTTCTCTCAAATAAAGAAAAGCGCGCGCAGTATGATCGTTTTGGAAAAACATTTTCCGGAGGAGGCGGACACGCGCACGGAGCAGGTGGACCATTTGCGGGGTTTGATGGGTTTGATTTTTCATCTGCCGGAGGTCAAGGCTTTGAAGGTGGTTTTGATAATGTGGGAGATATCTTTGATGCTTTTTTTGAGGGTATGGGAGTGAGGCAAAAAAGACGCCACTATGAACGTGGCGCGGATTTAGAAATTGCTCAAGAGATTACACTTGAAGAAGCGCATACTGGCACCAAGAAACCAATTTCGTTTAAAACCTATGTATCATGTGAAAAATGTTCAGGAGCTGGGCATTTTCCAAAAGAAGGATTTACCGAATGTAGTTCTTGTGATGGGCGTGGAGAAATTCAAGAAACACGAAAAACATTTTTTGGAAATTTCGCACAGGTTAAGTCCTGCGCACAATGCCAAGGATTAGGCAAGGTGCCTAACAAAGGTTGCAAGACTTGTTCACAAGCCGGACGAGTCATGGCTGAGAAGAAACTAGAAATTAATATTGCCGCAGGCATCGGAGATGGACAGCTTATTAAAATACAAGGTGCAGGAGAGCGAGGCGTTTATGGTGCAGGAGAAGGAGATTTGTATGTTCGTATTCGGGTAAAAGCTCATACTATATTCATGCGCGAAGGAGACAATCTTCGCATGAAAAAAGAAGTATCACTTCTTGATGTGTTACTTGATAAAGAAATCAGCGTAAAAAATATTGCCGGGGATATGGTATCAGTTCCCGTACCTGCCGGATATCGGCTTGGTGATGAGCTGGTGGTTTCAGATGCGGGTATGCCTCATCTCGGGGGCTCAGGAAAGGGGAATTTAATCATTACACCACACATTACAACTCCAAAAAAATTAAGCAAAAAAGCAGAGGAGCTTTTGAAGGAGTTAAAGAAAGAACTATAAAGGCGTTCGAATATTTCTCCTATGAGAGGAAAAAGATTTATCCTCTCCACGGAGAAATATTCTCACTTACGAGGCAGGTTGTAGAAAATTGAGCGTCCTTGACGCCTTATCCGTCTTGGGAAGAAAGAATTTCCTCGGTTTATTGGATAATGTAGAATATATTCTTGAAATATAGAAAAATGTCGTATAGTATAGACACTTATGCCATTGCTCTGATAGCCTCGTGATACATCTGCCAACGGGTGGACTTTTGAGCAATGTGGAAATTTTATTATATATGCTTCATATAATGAAGCGCGAAATAAAATATATATCGGTAATACTCATGATATTGAAAAAAGATTAAAATGGCATCATAACGAACTGCCACATCGGAAGAAAAGCTCTACAAGTAAGGAAGATGGTTTATGGAGGATTGTATATACAGTAAAATGCTCTTCTCGAGTTGAAGCAATGAAACGTGAAATAGAATTAAAAAGCGCGCAAGGTAGAAAGTTTATGAGAAATTTGCTATAACATAAAGATTGTTTCACGAAAGGAGTTGCTCTTGTGCCCCTATAGCTTAATGGTAAAGCAGTTGCCTTTTAAGCAATTGACCTAAGTTCGATTCTTAGTGG
>Ga0066639_10005107_pt1 | contig 11101 bp, 6 predicted proteins | sample CryGeyCG2114_010_2_FD_59504 | JGI IMG/M metagenome (GOLD analysis project Ga0066639, IMG submission 59504) | Groundwater microbial communities from aquifer - Crystal Geyser CG10_big_fil_rev_8/21/14_0.10 | ecosystem: Environmental > Aquatic > Deep subsurface > Groundwater | place: USA: Utah... | reverse complement strand
CAAGCTGTTGCAGCCAGAAGTTACGCACTCGCCAGAATTAAATCTTCAGGAGCAATTTGCGCCACCGAATCATGTCAAGTGTTTAAACCCGAACCCAAAGGTGGTAATTGGAGCTCGGCAGTAGATGCGACCCGCGGCTGGGTATTAATGGCCAATGGTTCTCCGTTTTCAGCCTGGTATGCTTCAACCTCCGGCGGTTATCAGGAATCGTATAATTTTAACGGCTATTCAACTCCTGGGTTTTGGGATACAACTTCCGGCAGATCAGGGTGGACGTCGCAGGCTTATGAAAAAATCGCCGGCTCACCGTGGTTTTATAAAGGCTGGTATAAATCAAGATCCGGCAATAATTGCGGAAAGGCACATCCCTGGCTGACATCCAGCGAAATGGCTGATATTCTTAATGCAATAATTGTTTTTAAAAATGACGGTTCTTCAGGACCACATTTGTCACAAACAGACAGTTGTTTAGGTTCAATTCCTGATACCTGGGGTAAAGATAAGGTTGCTTCGGAGGCTGACAGATATGGCGGCAGAATAAGCTCAGTTAATTCAGTTTCAGTTACTTATTCTGATTCAGGGATAACAGCAGAGGTTGTGTTTGGTACCAATAAAGGAAATATCCCAATCGATGGTAATATGTTTTACAAGGTATTTAATTTGAGAGCTCCCGGAGCAGTGCATCTGACCAGCGGATTGTATAATATAGAAAGAAAGTAGACGACGGATAAAAATTGATATTTATTGATAATAATAGATATTTACCAAAATTTTATCAAATTAATATCAATAAATATCAAAAATATCTATAAATATCTATAGCATATGCCAGATATATTTGTTTCTAAAAACTCAAATTTGCAAAAAGCGCTAACCCGCCAGGGCAAAATTATGAAAGCCCTGGGGCAAACCAAGCTGCCGGCGCGGTTTATCAATAAAACCTCTAATCGGTTAACTGCTTTAGCACCATTCCCTGACGGAGTTTCTTTTGAAACTCAAGGACTTGATGAGCCGATTGTGTTGTTATTGCGGCCGCACCCGTTGACAAACAGTGGTTGGATTATATTGGCAATTTTGCTTATTTTGGGGCCGTTAGTATTGCCATTAACACCACTTCTTAATCTTCTACCGCTAAAATTCATTATGGTTTTAAATATGCTGTGGTATCTTTTGACTTTATCGTTTATTTTTGAAAAATTTTTAGGCTGGTTTTTCAATATTTTTATTATAACTGACGAACGGGTTATTGACGTTGATTTTTATTCATTTACTTATAAAGAAGTTTCTGAGGCAGCTTTAGGAAAGATTGAAGATATCAGCTATACAACCGGCGGACTTTTCGGATCAGTTTTGGATTTTGGTACAGTTTCCATTCAAACAGCCGGGGAAAAACCTAATATTGAGTTTGAAAATGTACCGCATCCGGCTCAAGTAGTTGCAGTTTTAAGAGCAGTTATTAATCAATAAAATCATGACAATACAACAAATACTAATATTATTATCATCAATATCAATTTTTACAGTGCTAAAATTTTTTGTTTTGCTAGCCCTGGTTTTATATTTTGCTTTTTCTTTGATAGTTTTAAGACAGGTAGAGATTATGACATCAACATTTAAAACCGGATTTGAGACACTTTTGAAAATAATTGCCTGGGCTCAGTTAGGCCTTATTATAGCCATATTTTTAATAGTGCTTTTATTTGTTTGATATGACTTCAACCCTTGAAATTAAAATTGCCAAGATTGTCGGGGCAGGAAATCATAAGCTTTGGTCTCAAGTCCATGCGTTTACCCCACAGAGCGAGGATCCAAAAATAAAATTAGGCAGTTTGATTGCAGTATTTTCTTTGGAAAGCAAAATTGAAGGTTTGGAAGTTGCTTCGTTTGGAATGGAAATAATTCAAAGATTCCATGAAACATACTACAGCGCCACGGGCGCCGATATTTTGCAAGACCTTAAGGATAGTGTTTTGCAAACCTGTCAAGAATTTAAAGAAAAAGTTGATTTAGGGATAACTTGTGTGTCTATTGGTAAAACACCCTTGGTTGTGTACGGTGCCTGCAAGAAGGGGATTGCTTATATTTTCAGGGACGGAATTTTGGCCAGCCTACTTTTGGATGAAACCAACAAAGAAAGCGTCAGCGGATATTTAAAAGCCGGTGATGTTATCTTGATTGGCACTGTTGATTTTTTTAAATTTGTTTCAGCGCAGGCCTTAAAAGGGATCTTGATAAATTCTGATTTGGAAAAAATTCAGGAAGAATTGGCCACGATTATTGGAACTGCGGAGCATAATGCTTCCTGTGGTGCAGCAATTATTACGGTTCAGGAGAAATTCTTTGAGACTCAATCGGCGCCTTTAAAAAAAGAGCTGCAAAAAGAGACTAAAAATATAATTTCCATTATCAGGCAAAAGCTAACGCCGGCAAAAAAAACACCGGTTCAGATATATCTTGCTAAAACCGGAGCTAAGGCTGGAAGGAAAAAAGTAGGTTTGTCGGCGGCAATAATTCTTCTGGGTCTTTTGTGCGTTAGTATTATTTTGGGATTTGGTAAACGAAATACCCAAAAAACGCAAGAATTGGAGCAGGGCTTATTTTCCAAAGCAAGTTTTGATTATGAACAGGGAATGCAATTATCGTCAATAAACCCCGTTCGCGCTAAAGATCTTTTTGTGCAAGCTAAAATAAGTCTTGATCAGATTCCGGGGGATAAACTTCAGGGCCAGGTGAAAACTTTAACTGAAAAAATTAATCAAGCCATGCAGGGAAACCTCGGCCAGTATCAAATAGAGGCAATACTATTTTTGGATCTAGGTTTGATTAAAAACAATTTTACAGGCTCAAAAATGTCACACGATGAAGGTGTTGCTGCAATTCTTGACACAAAAAACGGTTTGATTATTACCATAGAGATGGAGTCCAAAAAAGGAACAACGGTAGCAGCAAACCAGGAATTAAAAAACGCTAAATTGATTGGTCAAATTCCCAATTTTATTTTTTGGCTGGATAGCCAAAAATTGATTTTAGTTGATAGCAATACAGGCGATACCATCGCCACAAAAAAAATTGATGATCTGGGAAAGGTAAATGATTTGGTTGGGTTTTCTGGCAATGCTTATTTACTGGGAAATACGCAAATATATAAGTTTGTGGCTTTAGATAAAAACATTAGTGATAAGCAGAACTATCTTGTTAAAGACGATGACAATCTTGGTGATGCTGTCTCCATGGCGATTGACGGCTCAGTCTGGGTGATTACAAAATACGGAGATATTTATAAATACACAAGAGGTTTACCAGACAGTTTTTACCTGCAAGGTTTAGATAAGCCGTTTTCACAAGATTTAGTGTTATTTACCGACAAAGAGTGCGATAATCTTTACATTCTGGATCGCAAAAATACCAGAGTGGTAGTAATTGACAAAAAAGGGATTTATAAAAAAACTTATGTTTGGCCTGGAATTGCCGGGGTTTCAAATTTAGCTGTTTCAGAAACCTTAAAAAAGATTTATTTGTTGTCAGGTTCAAGGCTATATACACTTGATTTGGCAGACTGATAATTAAGATATGTCAAAAATCAAACGGATTTTATCAAGCTATCAAAGTTTGGTTCGTTTACTGTTGGTTGGTGTTCTGGTGCTATTTTTAATAGTTTTTATTTTATTTATAGCAAAAATGGCTCCGAAAATTACCTCCTCGTTTTTTAAAGGACCGGCAATGCTGGTAAATTTTTTACAAAGCCCGGAAGAAAATTTACAGTATTTTTCCGGCAGAACAAATGTATTGCTTTTGGGGATTAGCGGCGGCGATCATGATGGCGCTGATCTTACCGATACAGTTATTTTTGCCTCAATTGATATTAAAAACGGTGATACGGTAATGGTTTCAATTCCCAGAGATATTTGGTTGCAAGATTTACAAGCAAAGGTGAATACTGCTTATTATTATGGTGAGGAAAAACAAAAAGGCGGCGGTTTTTCTTTAGCCCGCGATAGTGTTTATCAAATTACCAATCAGCCGATAAACTATACTTTTTTGGTTGATTTTCAAGGGTTTGTTAAAGCAATTGATTTGGTTGGCGGCATTGAGATGGTAGTTGACAAGGCATTCGACGATTATCAATATCCGATTCCGGGAAAAGAAAACGATAATTGCAACGCTGATAAAGAATTAAAGTGCCGTTATGAACATGTGCATTTTAATAGCGGCAAACAGTTAATGGATGGTGCTACTGCTCTAAAATTTGTCCGTTCCCGGCATGCCGAAGGTGATGAAGGGACAGATTTTGCCAGGTCAGTAAGACAACAAAAAGTAATTGCAGCCCTGAAAGATAAGTTGATCTCTATTCAGTTTTGGCTGTCAGTGCAAAAATGGGGGGAGCTTTTAAATATTTTTCAAACTTATGTAAAAGCAAATCCGACATTGTCCGATAAAGAAACTGCCTCTTTTGCTAATTTGATGCTTCGTTTTGTCCGCCAAAAAAGCGTAATCAGGACTTTGGCATTGGACCAAGGTACCGAGGAAAGTCCGGGGTTTTTGGTTAGCCCAGCAATTGAAAAATACGGCCAATGGGTATTGGTGCCCAGAACCGGCAATTGGCAGGAGATTCAGGAATATTTTAAGCAGAAAATCAGCGGAAGTTTCTAAAAAATACGGAAAACTAGATAACTTTTATTTTGATAAATAATCGGAAAATTATCCTTATAAAAAGACAGATTAACGATCATAGAATTATCAAACTTATTTATTACAGCGTATGATACTTTATATTGAAGGGCTAAGCTTTTAAATTGCCCCAGGTGCTGCGGATTTAGCATTTTTTTGATATTCTCCTCTTTTAATTGATAATTAATCCCTTGAGTCCATAAATAGCCTTGGTAGCCCATAAGAATTGTTCTACCTGCCAGGCAAGCTACCGGGTTTTTGTCGATTGTTTGGGCCAGAAAGATGTCCTGCGCTTTTGTATTATTTTTAATAAATTCACCTAAGGTCAGATCGTCGCTAGAAAAAAGCAAATAATGAGGTTGAGTTTCACCGACATATGAAATAAATCCTGATATTATTAAAAAGAATATTGAAACAAGAACTCCTATTTTTTTCCAGAGCCGGCTTTGAAAAATTTTTTCAAGATATAAAGAAGCAATAATTGCCGCCGCCAAATAAATTGCGATTAAAAATTTGACGTTATCCCAAACATATGGTTGAAACGAAACAGTATTAATGAGTAAAAATAAAAAAACAAACGGTAAAAACCAATATTTTATCTCTTTTTTTAATTTCTTGGAGACAAGAGTTAAGACTACAATCAAAGGCATAATTCCTAAATTCTTAAACCAAAACCAAAGGATGTTTTCGTTGGTTTTAACCATCCAACCAAAATTTATCTTTATAAAACTATGCCTGGAAACAGAGTTGAATATTGTTAATACTTGGGGAAGAGAAATAAAGGCAATTATGAAAAGAGATAAAAGCCATTTGCGAAGATTATTTCTGGAAGAATCAAACAAGCTGAAAAAAGCAATACAAGTAAGGGTTGTCAGAAAAAAGTAAAAATGAACAAAAGGAAACAGACCGGTAAGAATAGAAGCAAACAAAAGATTTTTATTAAATTCTTTTTTATCTTTTTGAGTCAGTAAAAGTAATAAAATAATTAGAAAAAGAGGAATGCCTAAAATTAGCGGACGTTCCGGGGCCAGGAACCCGCCGATCATATTGGTGAACTGGATATTTTTATCCCATAAATGGGTATATTCTTTATTGATATTGAATAAAGCAAGGAATAAATTTTCTCCAGAATGATCCTTCAAAAAATAAATAAAACCCAACCCGGAATTAAACAAAAATAAAAAGGGAGCTAAGAAAATTGAAATAGATTTACCGCCCAACCTTTTTATTAAAAAAATCAAAAGCAAAATAAGTGTGATGGAAAATAGAAGAGAAGGCAGGAGAAAAGCCATTGTAAGGGAAAAATTATAAATAACCAGAATGCTCGATAGAAAATCAGTTAAAAAATAATAAGTCATTTTTTCTCCAGAATAGAAAGGATTATTGAGAGAGAAATTTTTAGCAAAAGCGAGCGAATTTATAATTCCGGCGTGAATCTGGGTGTCGCCATAGGTATTTCTGCCAACATGAAGTCCTAGAGGAGATGGTTGTAGCAATACCTTTGGATATTGCCACCAAAAAAGCATTATAAAAAATAATGTAGTAAAAACAACAGTTTTTTCCGTCAAAATTTGTTGCGGTAGCAATAAAATCTTTTTTATTTTTTTATAATTTCTTAAGACGACTAGCAGAAAAAATAAATCAATAAACAGTGTAGACAAAAAAATATTTTTTGTTATTGATGACCCCAAATAAACCAAAATCAAATATATGACAGTTCCTACAACCAGACCGCATAAAGCTTTCTCGGAGATTGTTAAAAATTCAGTATATTTGTCAAAAATAATAAAGCCAAACAAAAAAATTACGACTAAAGATAGTAGAAATATTAGAAGAAAAATCATACGTTTTAAGATATACTAATTCAAAATGAAATTATTAAAAATTCAAACGGCTTTCATAATTGCTGTAATTATTACTGCTTTATATTTAATGATAAGCAGTTTAAATTATACAGGCTTTACTGTCGATGAATATAATTACTATCAGAATGGCAAAGATTTAGTTACTAACTTTCGCTGGGACACTCAATTAATCCGTAATCATCCTCCTTTAACTTTTTATGTTCATGGTTTAGTCAGCTATTTGAATTTATCCAAAGGCTCGTTAGCAACAGAATTAAATTACGAGCGTATAGGGATGATGATTTTTTTTGTTGCCTTGGCAATCAGCATGTATTTTTTGTCCAAAAAATATTTTGGTTGGTTGGCGGCAGTTTTAGCTTTAATTTTATGTTGTTTTAATATTGAAATTTTGGCTCATTCAAGATTAATAACTCCAGACAGCGCAATAACTTTGTTTATTTTTCTGACAGTTATATTTTTAGAAGAATTTTTTGTAAAGCCAACGGTTAGAAATGGTTTACTGCTTTCGGTTTTTTTAGGGTTGGCATTGTTGAGTAAATATACAGCTTTGATGCTATATCCGATTAGTCTTTTTTTAGGATTAATTTATATTACGTTTTTTTCAAAATTTAAAAAAATTACTATTTTTTCCAGATTGTTGATAGTTTTTTTACTGGCAGCGTTCGTAGTCAATTTTGGTTATGGTTTTTCCGGCTCATTACAGCTTCCAGAAAACTATCTTAGTAAATCTATGCAAAAAATGAACAGTAATGTGTTCACGGCTAATTTACTAAGAATTTTTCCAAAGCCTTATTTACAAGGAGTGGATTGGCAGATGAACGAGTCGCAAAAACCCTGGATGGCTGGAAATTTCTTCCGAGGGAAATATTCAAATTTCGGATTTAAAGATTTTTTTTGCTTAACTTTTGTTTTTAAAACTCAGACTTCTTTATTAATTTTAATTCTGCTAAATTTATATTTAATTTTTTTCAGAAAAAAACCCAGGTTTTTAAATTTTTCTGTTTTATTTACGGCAATTTTTTATCTTATTTATTTTAGTTTATTTAGTAATTTGAATATTGGATTTCGCTATCTTTTACCGATTTATCCGCTATTAATTCTCTGGGTTTCTCAGATAATCAATCTTAAATTTAAAACAGAAAAACTTCAGCGAGGTTTTTATTTTTTATTAGTATTATTGGTTTTCTGGTATGTTTTGGCGGCTGTAAAAATTCATCCGTATTATTTGGCATATGCGAATGAATTTGTTGGCGGGCCAAAAAATAGCTGGAAATTATGGGCAGACTCAACTGTTGATTGGGCTCAGGACAACAGCCATGCAGCGGTTTATCTGAAAAAGTACCAACAGATACAGCTTAATCCACGGCATCCAATGGAGGGATTAATGGCCGTAAGCATAAATGACATGAATATGTATTACTTTAATGATTATCAATGGCTGAGAAAACTTGATAAAGATCCGGTTGAAACAATTGGTTATACTTGGTTAATATTTGATATTACCCGTAATGATTATCAAAAAATTACACAGACAACCGATTAATCTATTACTGCTTTTTTTACTTGGAATTATAATTAGATTAGTTTTAACTTTCATTCCCGGGTTTGAGGTTGATATGCAGGCGTGGTTTAGTTGGGCAGCAAGGCTTTCAACCCTTGGTTTCTCTAAATTTTACACTCCAAACATTTGGACCCACTATACACCAGGATATCTTTATATCCTTTTTATTTTAGAAAAAATCAAAATTCTTTTTAACCTGGGAGTATTTTGGGATCAAACTTTGTTTAAATTTCCCGGAATTATTAGCGACATTGTATCAACTCTGCTCATCTACAAAATTCTATCAGGAAAAAATAGAAAAATAGCCGCAATCTGTGCTGTTTTATATTTTTTTAATCCGGCAGTTATTTTTAATACCAGTATTTGGGGCCAGGCAGATTCATTTTTAATAATGCTTTTGCTTCTGACCTATTATTTTGCCAACAAGCAGCTGTTTATTTCCAGTTTATTCATGGGTTTAGCTATTTTGGTTAAACCACAAGCATTATTTTTTGTTCCGGTGTTAGCAATATTTATTTTTACAAAAAATGGCTGGTTTAAACTTGGTTTATATATGTTATCAGCTGCTGTATTTTGTATTTTTCTTTCATTGCCTTTTTTCCCCAAAGATCCGTTTTTCGGATTGGTCAAACTTATTATTCAAATGGGGAGAGATTATCCGTTTTCCAGTTTAAATGCTTTTAATCTGTGGCAGGTTTTTGGCGGTTGGAAGCCGGATGCGTCAGTTTTTTTGGGGTTAAGCCGTCAGATCTGGGGCATAATATTTTTTTCAGTAATTGAAATAATTATTGTGACGAAATTATTTTTTGAAAAAAACAAAGCTGATTATCCTTTAGCTTTGGCATTATCTTATTTTAATTTTTATTTATTTATAACCAGAGTCCACGAGCGTTATTTATTGCCGGGATTAGCGTTACTATTAATTGCGGCCGGAAGCAGACAATCGTTAGTTTTACTGTTATTGTATATCCTGAGTTCACTGATTCATTTTGTTAATCTTTATTATGTTTTTGTTTTGTATTATCCTAAATTTTTGAAAATTAATTTTTTGTTTAACCTTACGCAAAACAATATTGTTTTTTTAAGCCTTTTTTCAATAATTTTGGTAGCAATACTGTTTTTTTGTTATATGAGTAAAAAGTTTTTTGAAAAAGCAGATATAAACTTTAAAAAAATGATAAAAAAACTGACTTTTATTAAAAAAATTAGATTCAGCGAAAATCAAGAAATAGTTAGGGTCAGTAATGCAAAAATATATCTGTTAATTATTTTAGCTTTTGCTTTTTTATCCAGATTTATTCTTGTTTGGTATCCTAAAGCCTATGTTTTTGATGAGGTATATCATGCTTTCACAGCTCAGGAAATGGTGAAGGGGAATGCTGCAGCCTGGGAATGGTGGAACACGCCTCCAAAGGGTTTTGCTTATGAGTGGACGCATCCACCTTTGGCAAAATTATTCATGGCAGGAGGCCTTTATCTGGGTCGTTTTATAAAAATAGGTAGTGATTTTTTTTGGTGGCGGTTGCCGGCAGTTTTTTTCGGAACCGGCGTAGTTTGGGCAGTATATTTATTGGCTAAAAAGATTACTAATTCAGAAAAAATCGGCCTTGTCAGCGCTTTTATTCTTTCCTGTGAAGGCTTGACTTTAGTTATGTCCAGAATTGGAATGAATGATATTTATTTTTTATTTTTTAGCCTTTTTGCTTTATGGTTTGCTTTGCAAAAAAAATGGTTTTACTGTGCTTTTTTATGGGGACTATCACTTTCTTGCAAATGGACAGCGATGTATCTGGGGGTGCCATTATTTATTTTATTTGCGTTTGATAATGTCCGCCGGCCGTTGGGGTTTTTTAAGTGGATTGGAATTTTGGGAATAGTTGCCGCAATCTATATTGCTTGTTATGGTTTTTTCTTTTCTTCAGGCCATAGCTTTAAAAAGTTTATTGAAGTCCAACAGCAAATGTGGTGGTATCATACCCGTCTTAAAGCTACTCATAATTATCAATCAACGCCGCTTCTATGGGTTCTTGACATCCGTCCGGTATGGTTTTATGTTAATTATCAAACTAAGGTTACCGGAAATATTTACGCTTTAGGAAATCCTGTGATTTTTTGGCTGGGGTTAACTATTTTGCCACTTTTTAGCTATGAAGCGATAATTAGACGTTCATGGAAGCGATTAATGATTTTGTTTTGTTATTTGATTTTTTGGTTACCTTGGCTTTTTTCGCCGCGGATTATGTTTATGTATCATTATTTACCGAGTATTCCGTTTTTGAGCATATTATTAGCTTGGGGATTGGTTGATTTGCAGAAGTCTTTTAGGATTAATAACAGAATTGCATTATCTTTATTAGCAGTTTTTCTGATAAGTTTTATATTCTTTTATCCGTTGTGGACAGGTTTAGTTATCCCCAAAAATATTATTAATTATTGGTTTTGGCTGACAACTTGGAAATAGGCCTCTAGTTTATAAAAGAATTCCTAATAATAAAAGCAAAACTCCGCCAATAGAAAAAATAAGAGTAGGTGATACTGATCCGGCCACCGGCAGTTCTTGGGTGGCGATAGTTGGAGTAGATGGTGATGATAGAGTTGTCAGAATCGTTACCGAAGGGTTAGGGGAAGGAGAAAAAGTTGTTGTGCAGACACAATCGGATTCAGTCGGGCAGCTGGGGTTAACACAGCGGTAGGTGCCGGAAATATTCTGACAAAGAAGCGAGCTCGGACAATCGCTTGATGATGAGCAGGTATCCCAGCATTCAATGGAAACGTTAGTTGATGGGCTAGGAGATGGGCTTTCCGAGGGTGATGGAGACGGGCTTTCAGAGGGTGATGGAGATGGGCTTTCCGAGGGTGATGGAGACGGGCTTTCAGAGGGTGAGGGGGATGGTGAAGGGCTTTCAGAGGGTGAGGGGGAAGCAGCCAGTTCAAAAACTTTCTCGCAAACACCTGTTGCACCACCTTCAGCGATCAAAGGAACCTGGGCGCTGGATTTGGTGACTTT
>Ga0066639_10005105_pt1 | contig 11103 bp, 9 predicted proteins | sample CryGeyCG2114_010_2_FD_59504 | JGI IMG/M metagenome (GOLD analysis project Ga0066639, IMG submission 59504) | Groundwater microbial communities from aquifer - Crystal Geyser CG10_big_fil_rev_8/21/14_0.10 | ecosystem: Environmental > Aquatic > Deep subsurface > Groundwater | place: USA: Utah... | reverse complement strand
AATTGTATCGGGTTTTTATCAGCTCCGGCCGCTTGCTGCGCGCTTTTAACACTGTCATAGGCCTGCTGTATTTGTTTGTCGACACAGATACCCTTGACATAGATCCAATATCCACCGCTACAAGTTCCGCCATTGCAATTATTTTGTCCGCTTCCGACAAAATACTCATGTCGCCCTATGTGAATTGCTACACGATCTGAAGACGCAAATACAACCATCGCCTCATAGCCTCCGCCTATGTCATATCCTGTCGATGGAACTTTAACCGTAGTTGTTCCTGCCTCCGTTGGTATTTCAAGTACCGGAGCATCTCCTTTTATTGCGGTGTCGTTACCTTGAGGAGCTGACCCCCCATACGAGACATCATAAGCGGCAGACAGTTTTGCAGGTTTGTATCCGAACATAGATCCCATAAAACCATTCATTTTTGAGTCTACCGCTCCGCCATCCTGCTTTGTGAGATTTAGTACATCCTGATCGGTGTTGGGCTTCAAAACGTAGTAGCCTGGACCCAACACATCATACTCATAAGGATATGTACTAATCGGCCACCGGTTTTCCGTATTGGAAGCATTTGATTCCGTACTTCCAAGAGACACCGATTGACCCGAGTCAAAATTACAGGTTTCGGAAGCTTCAGAACGCGGATCCTGTACGTTTTTATTCAGTGTTGTTGTCACGAGTGCTACCACACCAAGGAGCACCAGAAGACCAGCAACAACAATTGTAGAAATTTCCCCACGAGAACCAATAATCAATTTTCTCATTACACCTTAAATATAACGTATGCTACTGGCAACTTCAATTGAATACCCAATCAAAATCAGCTATTATGTAGGCGTAATTCCTTATACATCTATGTCACGACCTTACCTTATCATTCCTGACCTAATCGAGCAGCCCACATGGGGCGGACAGTATATTCTTGAACTGAAAAACTGGCAGAATCGCAGAGAATTTCAAAATACTAAGATCGGTCAAAGCCATGAGCTTTGGGGAAAATCTCATTTGGCTATAGATATCGTCGATTCTACCGATCCGAACTTCGGTCCGGGAGCCGTTGATATAAATCGTATTCCGATACAGGAAGTTCTTCAGGAAAATGAAACGATGCCGCTACTTATTAAGCTAAACCAGGCACGTGGAAATTCTTTTCAACTTCACATCAGACCGGATGAGAAAAACGACATGTGGCTTCCTAAACCGGAATCCTGGTATTTTCTTGAGAAGGGATACATCTCTCTGGGAATAAAAAAAGGCTCTGTTGTTTCCGAGTACAAACAGACGTGTTTGGATATTTACGAATACATGCAGGGTTTAAGCCAAAGAATTCAGACCAAAGAAATCCCGCTTGAAGAAGCTCGATCTCAAGCACGAGACTATATTAAAGAAAAAAATCCTTGGCAGTTTGTTAATTTGTATTCAACTCAAAAGAATGACTTGATTGATCTTTCAATGGGCGCTATTCACCACTCATGGGAAGAAAATAATGAACTGACGCCTCTGGGAAACATCGTCTATGAAGTACAGCTTGATGCCAGTGACGACGTTGCAACAATCCGCAGTTTTGACCAGGGAAAAATAAAAGATGACGGAACAATCCGGAAATTGAACATTGAAGATTATTTTGAGCATCTTGATACAGACCCGGAACACAACAAAATCGAGTATCTCAAACGGGAAGAAGATGGAGAAAAATTATTAAGAACACGTTTCTACTCTGTTAATATTCTGGAGATAACAAAAAACAGACAACTCACAACAAATAACCACTTTCAACAGCTCTATGTAAGGGACGGCGATATAACAGTGACGGCAGAAGGTATGATAGTACGTGTCACACGGGGACACTCTTGCTTTATCCCTTCTTCTGTATCAGAGTATACAATTGATACAAAGACCGATACATCAGTCGTATTACAAACATTTGTTTAGATGTTAATAAGTTTTTTCGAATTTCAGATATCAAAAATATGCATTTTCAATATAAAAACACAACCACACTCACTGATCAACAACTTCAGGACACAGTTTCAAAACTTGACGGGTATAGAAACCGTATCCAACAGGTAATCGAAGCGAAAAATTATGAAGCGGCCGAAAGCTCGATAAACCTCCCTACAGATGAAGTTCTTCTTAAGAATGTGCAAGAAATGATCTCAAAAAAGAAAACAAACACCTTGAAATATATTGTTGTAATCGGAATCGGAGGATCTAATCTCGGAACAAAAGCAACCTATGATGCGATCTATGGTTACTACGATCTGTATGAGCCTGAGCGATTTCCGAAAATGATTTTTCTTGATACACAGGATGAAATGGTGCTTTCAAAAGTTGTACCTCTTTTATCAAAATGTTCTTCAAAAGACGAGTTTCTAATAAACGCCATCAGTAAATCCGGCGGAACAACGGAGACAATGACGAATCTCGAAATCCTCTCCTCTTCTCTATCTCAACAATTCGGCAACATCTCTAATCGGATTGTCTTTACCACTGATGAAGGTTCAAATATGCACAAAAAAGCAACTGAACAAGAAATCGATGCACTTCTTATGCCGAAACAGGTCGGTGGAAGATTTTCGGTTCTATCTGCTGTGGGGCTCTTTCCTCTTGGCCTTTTGGGTTTGAATATTGAACAATTAAGACGCGGTGCGGCAAATATGCGTGATATATGCGGAAAAAGATCGTTCTCTGAAGATAACCCGGCAATGAATTCTGCCTCTATTCTGTATTTGCTGTCACAGCAGGGTAAAAACATAAATGATAATTTCATATTTCTTCCACAACTTGAATCTTTGGGAAAGTGGTATCGACAACTCATGGGGGAGAGTGTCGGGAAAGACGGAAAAGGGATTACTCCGACAGTTTCAATCGGATCAACCGATTTGCACTCTGTCGGTCAGTTGTATTTAGGCGGTCCGAAAGATAAAATCACAACATTTATCTATTCCTCAGAAGGACTTACTCAGACACAGGTTCCTGAAAGCATTACTTACAACTTGGTTCCGGTCATCAAAGGAAAGAAGATACACTCAATAATGAATGCAATCGTCCAGGGTACAAAAATCGCCTATAAAAATCAAGGTCTGCCGTATGTGGAGATCGGTTTTGAAAAGATTGATGAAGAAGCTCTGGGTGAATTTTTACAGTTTAAGATGATTGAGATGATGTATTTGGGACATTTGATGGGAGTAAATACCTTTGATCAACCGCATGTGGAGCTCTATAAAATTGAGACCAAAAAGTTTCTAGAGCAGTAATTACCGCAAATTAACCGCATTATTTACGCAGATATCACCATATCTTATCAGAAAGGGGATAAACGTCTGAAATATCTTTTTGATTCGGAAATGAATTACGAAGATATTCTCTGTCTTCAGAGGAAAGTTCCCACCCCACAGCACCCAGATTGTCTTCTAGATGTTTTTTATCTCTCATGGTTGACATTGTTACCACATTGGGCTGTGATATCAACCAGTTTATTGCAACTTGAGCCGGCGTTTTATTGTACTTCTCACCAATTTTCCCCAATATTTCGGCTCCATCTGACAAAATAATGCTCTTCTGAAGAGGTCTCCAGGCCGTAACTATCACATCATGCTTTTGATAGTAAAAAAGGGCTCCGTTCCTCTCGATTTCCCGTACTTCCAGGTTATAGTGAAGCTGATTTACAACCAGTTTGTGATGTGAGTTCTGCTGTGCACGCTCAAACTGTTTCACGGAAAAATTACTAACACCGATATACTTCACCAACTTTTGATCAACCAATGCGTCCATCGCGCGCATTGTCTCAGAAATATGCACTGATTCATCCGGTGCGTGCAGAAGGTAAAGATCCAAATAATCAGTTCCTATACGCTCCATAGACCCTTCTGCAGCTCTTAGTACAGAGTCATACTTCTGGTTTCCATCAAGTACTTTCGACGTGAGGAAAAGTTTTTTTCTGTCAACCTTTTTTATTGCTTCTCCAACAAGTTCTTCCGCATGTCCGACAGCATACATTTCTGCTGTATCAATGTGTGTAATTCCCGCCTCAATCGCCCGATGTATTGCTTCAATATCAGAGTTGTCATCATTTGCGGGATTTCGCTCTTCCCGTCCTCCCATTTGCCATGTTCCGAGACCGAAAACAGGCATCTCAAAGCCGGATATTAGTTTTTTCGAGGGAATAGTCATAACAGAATTATAACTCAGTTATTTTCCCCGCATAATTAACGCGTTATTGCCGCGCGTATTTTATGACGCCAGCTTAGCCCCGACAACAGCCAGAAGTCCTCCAATGACGAAGGGAATTGTTATTGTTTCACCAAGTACTATAAATGCTAAAAACGCTGTTGCCATGGGCTGAATAAAGACAAAAAGGCTTGCTGTAAGAGCGGAACTTGCCTGCAGAGCCTTTTGATATACAAGATAAAAAAGACTTGTTCCGATCATTCCTGCTGCAACACCGGCAATAAGGTGAAGGGGAGTAATTTGGGAACTTATTGTTTTTTGCGTAAAATCAAATAATCCAAGCGGCAATGTCACTAAAAATGTGATGAGTGCAAATGAAAAAGTAACCTCCATCGGTGAAGCAATATTTTTATCTTGTATATCTTTGGAAAGTTGGGTATAAACAAAAAAGATGATGGCAGCAAGAAATATAAGAATATTACCGAGAAAGCTTCCTGTATTAGCGTTATCAGATGTAATAAGAGGTAATAATACGGTCAATGCAACTCCGCTAAATCCGATAATTACTCCTACCCATTTCCTGAATGAAAGCCTCTCACCTTTGAAATGACTATATAATGCAACCATAAGCGGTACGGAGGCATAAATAAGAGGGGCGACAGAAGCTTTGGTAAGGTTAATGGCAATAATAAACAAAACAGGATTGAAGAGAGCTACAAATGAGGCAAAAAGTACTTTCTTATGCAATATTTTCCTCATATGAGTTGCCATAAAAGGAAGAAACACAAGTGTAGCAGCAAAAAAACGTACAGAGTTCATCTCAAAAGGAGAGAATACCTCAAGACCATATTTAGACAAAACCGGCACCGACCCTCCAAATATGGCTGCAAGAACAGCATATACTAAAGCACTATTCATGAACGTAAGTATATGTTAGAAATTACCGCACAAAAACCGTATGTTTCCCGCAGCCATTCAAATCACATATCGCCGTAAAAGTAAAAGTCTGATACTGTCGGATACATCAGAGCCTCTGTTGCTTCATCCCGCTTGAGAGAAATGTAACTTTCCAGTAATTTATTTGAGAATACTCCTGATTTACTGTAAACAGTGTCTCTTTCAAGCGCATTAAGAGTTTCAAAGAGTGTTTTCGGTGTCTGTCGCACCCCTTCAGCCTCCCAAACATTCACATTATCATACGGACCGTATCCCATTTTTTCAGGATCCATCTTTTTTTTCATGCCTTCGATACCTGTGACAAGCTGTGCCGCAAAGGCAAGATAAGGATTGCATGTCGGATCAGGACAACGGAACTCTACTCGTTTTGCCTTTTCTGAAGCGTGATACATGGGGATTCTGACAGCTGCACTGCGGTTTCTTGCAGAAAACGCAACAGCAGTGGGTGCTTCAAAGTGGGGGACCAATCTTCGGTAGGAATTAACTGTCGGATTTGTCACGCCAAGCAAACCGTCGACATGTGTCAGTAATCCGGCCACATACGCATGTCCCATTTTAGAAAGTCCACCATATCCTTTTTCGTCGAAAAAGATGTTCTTGCCTGCTTTAAAGATGCTCTGGTGCGTGTGCATACCAGATCCGTTATCTCCGTATATCGGCTTTGGTAAAAAAACAGCAACTAACCCATATTCTTTGGCAAGATTCCTTGCCACGTATTTATAAATCATGAGCTTATCCGCCATTGAAACCAGGGTGTCATACTTAAGGTCAATTTCGACCTGACCGGCCGCTGCAACCTCATGATGATGAACCTCAACCTGAACGCCGATTTCCTCAAGTATCTCTACCATTTCTGATCTAAATTCCTGCAGTTTGTCAAATGGCGCTGCCGGAAAATAACCTCGCTTCATCGCTGTGTGGTACCCGTCGCCTGGTGTTCTTGCAGTATAGTCATCAGCAGGTATTTCCGTACTTTCCAGTTCAAGGAGCTGCCGGTAGGGTGAAAAGTGAATATTTAAGACATCAAATAAAAAAAACTCAGCTTCAGGCCCCCAATAAGAAGTATCTCCGAAACCGGATTTTTTTAAATACATTTCCGCCTTTTTCGCAATATAGCGAGGATCTTTCTCAAATGGTTTTCCCGTCAACGGATCAACAATGCCGCAGATACAGGACACCGTTTTCCCAAAAAACGGATCTTTAAATATAGTTTTCACATCCGGAAAAAGAAGCATATCACTGTCGTAAATATCCTGAAAACCCCGAATACTAGAACCGTCAAAACCTATTCCGGTTTTTATCGCAGTTTCAAAATCACGGGCGGCAATAGTCATATGCTGCCACACACCGCGAATATCAGTAAATTTGAGGTCAATAAAAAGCACTTCCTTTGACTTAATCAATGTTTTTAATTCAGATAGAGTAATCATAAAAAAGGATAATAAATAAAATTGTTCCTTCACAAACTCCTTTGTTGTGAAAGGTACACTAAATAGGGTAGAGCAGCATTGCTCGTTTAATTAGAAGCCACATCATTGTGGTTTGCGAAGATTTCTCGCCAATGAGAAGAATAGTTAGATTATAACGAGTGAGCTGATTTTTTCAAGGGATCAATTACCGCAAATTAACCGCATTATTCACGCATTCGAATGATTTTCACCGTATCCTGCCAGTTTTCGGTACTTGAAACAGGAATACCATACTGTCCTATACTGAAGAAGAGGTATGTCTCAGGATGCGCTGAATCGTACCAAAAATATCGGATACCGTTGGTTTTTGCATAATCTTCAGAGCAGTAGTTTGTTTTTTCAAACATTCCATCCAAACCGTTTGATTGATTGTTGGGGAAGTCAATAATCGCCGTTGTTATTGTTCCTTGCGTTTTGGTTACCGTCACATAACATTTACTTTCGTCTTTTCCTGCAAGAAAGTGTTGTCTTATTGCTTCACTAAGGGTATTATCAGGGTTTTTACTGAATACCTCAACCCATTGACCTTCTTCAGGTTCCGTATTTGTCATAAACACATAGATTTTACTCCCGGATTCTTTTACGTCAACCGATTGAATATTTTGTACTTTTTGCGGATAGAAAAAGCCCACTCCGAGATTCTGCGAAAGATAAGAAAGAGCTCCCGGTGGAGGAGAAGGCATTACCGTCATTTTTGATTCTGAAAACTCAATTGTGGTGAGCATTTTTTTCAACGTTTCATTGTACTCCTGTTCAGACGGACCGTCAGCACTGGTCACAATCTGATACACATAATCTCCTTTTTCTGTTATATAGTAGGTGAAACAACCCAAGCCGCAGGTATACACTTTCAGATACTCAATGCCGTTTATCGTCTCGTTTGAAAACTCAAGAGGTTGGGTCTCATCTGCACGATGCGTCGTGTAATAGTCTTTTGCCCATGTTTTATAATCCTGTTCAACAGTGATGGGATTAGCTATAGCAAGTGTTGCTCCATCATAGAGCTCCGTTTGCGGTCGTTGTGTCTCTCCGGTTATAACAACACTAAATAGGTCCCCGTTTTCAAAAGATTGACCGTTTCTTGTTTCCCAATCAGGAGGATATTTGATCAATATGCCGAAATCCGTACTGGTAAATGTAAGCCAGTTTTGTGTTCCGTTATCTGTTTCTGTCGGCGTTGTTGTAATAGAAGGTGTCGGTGTCGTCTCTGTTTGCTTTTCGCTCTTTTTTGTAGATTGGATATATGCCATAACTCCTAAAACGGCGATAACCATAAAAAACACCACACTAAAAACCACAAGAACAATCTTTACAGTTTTCCGTTGAGATGAATTAGATTTGGGTTCGAGTGGAAGAGATGGTTCTATTGGGGAAGCTTGTGTCTTGTTAGCTGTTTCATCCATAACTTTATATTATCTTATTCTTCATCCCCACACAAGAAGAACTGCGTCAGCAATCTCTCTCATTGATTTTCTTTTTTTCATTGATTCCTTACGAAGGATGGCATATGCTTCTTTTTCAGATAAATTATCTTTATTCATCAAAATCCCTTTTGCCTTATCGATTGTTTTCCTGTCTTCAAGTTTTGATTGAAGAGTAAAAACCCTTCTTTCTAGTACAATTTTTTGGAATGCGGATGATATGATTTTTACCATAGCCTCTAATATTTCTATTTGTTCCTTCTGAAAGTCATACGATTTAATGTTTTGAATATTAATTACACCGACAACTCCGGACTTATCAATAATAGGAACTGACAAAAACGCTTCATATTTATCTTCGGGCAATTCTTTAAACTGCTTAAAACGACTATCTTTATAGGCTTCTTTTTTTAATACAACAGTTTTTTTGTGTTCAGCCACCCATCCGGTTATACCCTCTCCGGGTCTCATTTTTATTTTCCCGAGTAGTTTACCGTGTGGTTTTTTTGAAGCGGTAAGAATAAGCTCCTGGTTTGCTGCATCGTAAAAGTAAATAAGACAGGAGTTCGCCGGAATACACTTTAATATAAGTTTTATAAGTTTTTTTAAAAACTCACTGAAATCATATGTTTCAAAAACAACCAGTTCGGAAAGAAGATTAACTGTCTCAAGCAGAGAGTTGTTTTTTGGCATGGTTCATTATATCGACGTTTTCACAAAAATAAGCGCTGTTTTTTTACGAAGTCTGGTTTTCTCTTCTTTTTGCAATACGGGGATGGAGGTATTCCTGAACGATCGTTTCTGTAAACAATAAAATTGGAATAGCTAATAACACTCCTAATACACCACCCACACGCCCGCCGACAAGAAGAGCAAGAAGTGTGAGAATTGGATTAATACCGACTGCTTTTTTCATAATCATCGGAACTATGAGGTTGTTTTCAAGCTGCTGCACGACAATATAAAGTGCAAGTGCTGAAAATCCTGCAAAATAAGATCCGCTAAACCCGATAATAATCGCCGGTATTGATGAGATGACCGGTCCGATGTTCGGGACTACTTCCAAAAGGCCGGCAAGAACGGCTAACGGAAGTGCGTACTTTACTCCGATAAGAATAAGTCCTAAATAAGTCAACACACCGACAACAGTCATAAGAGTTAACTCTCCCCAAAACCAGGAAGCCATTCTGGTTTCAGCCGAAGATAACGTTGCAGAAATTTTTTCGGCTCGTTCCTTTGAGGTGTACTTATGAAGAAACTTATCGGCAAGGTTTTCTTCAATTAAAAAATAGAGGCTGAAAAAGAGCGTGGCGATAACAAAAAGCGTGTTAGAAAAAATGCCGGAAATTAAACCAAAAAGATTATTCGTAAGGTTCGGGATATAGGAAGAAAGATTTGAGATATCAATATATGATTGTAAAGACGGAGCAACCTCTTCAAGAATAAGAGGGAGACTTCTAATAAGGTTTGATGTCTCGTAAATAATCGGCGGGATAATTATTGATATAAGTGAAAGAAAAAACAGTATAAATGCCGAAAATACAAGGCCGATGGAAAGACCTCGGGGAACTTTTTTTGATACCAGATAGTCAACTCCGGGTCTCAGAGAACTCATGACTATAAAGGCAATAAGAAGAGAAAATAAAATATCACGTACAGACCATAAAAAATATAGTGCCAAAGGAATAAGTGTAAAAAGAGCAATGGAACGGGGAGAGATTACAATAAATTTTTTGTCTTTTGCGTCCATAATAAAGGTACTATTTATTATACAGTATTATCCTTCCTGAATGCGAACCGGCATAATAATATGCATAAAGGCTTCGTTTTTCGGGATCTTAAAAACAACCGGGGCATCTGACCTCAAAAGCTCCACTTCAATTTCCTCCGCATCAATATGGTTCAGAAAATCAACAACGTATTTGTAGTTAAATGCTACCCGAATTTGATCACCGTCAAACTGAATATCTTGCGTGGTTGTATTGTCCTCATTTGCTTCTTTTTTAGGAGACAGTACCAAACCATCTTTTGAAAAATCATAAACAATTACATTAGAGTATTCTCTTGCAAAGATTGAAATAAGCTTTGTATTTCTCAGCATTTCTTCTCGCTTCAGTACCGCGGTTGCCTTCTTTTCTTCCGGAATAACCCGCTCATAAGGAGGAAACTCCCCATCAATAAGACGTGAGTAAAATTCTGTTTCACCTACTTTGAATAAAACAAGATGTTCCTTCTCTGAGTATGTAAACGAAACTGTTTTTGCATCTTTAACATGGCGAAGAACCTCTTTTAGGAAGTCCGCCGGGATAATCATTGATGAGAATGTTCCTTTTCTTTTTTCTTTTACCAATGACAGTCTGAATCCGTCTGTCGCGACCAATGTCAAATTTTCTTCTGAAGCAACGAAGTTAATACCTGTTAGAACGGGTCTGGCATCATCAGAGGATGCTGTAAAAAGAATAAAAGGAAGATTGTTCAATAAGAACTCTGGTTTTACGTCCTGGCTTTCTTCGGTTATCTTCGGCGGTAGTGGAAAATCTTCCGCTACAATTACCGGGAATGCTCCTTTTGTTTTATCCTGTTGAATAAGTATTGAGTTGTTTTCGACCGTAATGTGGATATCTCCGTTTTGCAAAAACTGCACAAATTCAAGAATCTTTTTTGGCTCTATGATAAGATTTGTTTCTTCCTCTACACTTGTTTCTGATACCGTGTGACAAAAAGTGTTTAGATCTGTTGCATAGAAGTGTATTTTCTTCTTTCCTGTCGTTATATATACCCCTTGAAGTGCCGTTGCTGTGTTCAATCTATCGGAGGTAAATTTCTGGACAGTATTGATTTGATTGAAGAACACATCCCGATCAATTGTGAATTTCATAGTTAGTTATATATAAAATAGTAGTAATAGGAGCTGTGCATAAGTGTATAAAATAGAAAAGGGATTTTCAAGACAAAACAAACCGGCAAAAAAGCCATGTTTATAACGTGTGGAAATCATGTTGACGATTGTAAAGACTTTGTTATCATCTGAATTTCGTGCCGAAAGGTATCATCTTTCATGCTTTTTTCGCGAACTTTGTTTA